>Ga0265594_1002948_pt1 | contig 11648 bp, 13 predicted proteins | sample saktaG_11_FD_190147 | JGI IMG/M metagenome (GOLD analysis project Ga0265594, IMG submission 190147) | Saline water microbial communities from Sakinaw Lake, British Columbia, Canada - sak_2011_5_24_80m | ecosystem: Environmental > Aquatic > Non-marine Saline and Alkaline > Saline ... | reverse complement strand
CCTCCCTGCCCACATAAAAGCCGGAGTAGTTTAGTGGTAAAACATCTCCTTGGTAAGGAGAAGACCACGAGTCCGATTCTCGTCTCCGGCTCATATGGCAATAAAAAAGAAACCAATTATAAAACTTCAGTGTTCTGAATGCAAAAGAGTGAATTATTTCACAAAAAAGCCCAAATTAATGGAGGGCAAACTTGAGTTGAAAAAATTCTGCAAATGGTGCAGAAAACATACAATTCACAAAGAAGCCAAAAAGTAGGAATTGATAGTTCTGAACGAAATTGCAAAAGAGAATTCTGTAGAAAGTATAGGTGCATAAGGAAACGAATAAGTAAACCATGGAAGCAAAAATTGTAAAAAATTCTATTAGTAAAAAAGAGCTCTGCGATATGGCGAAACAGCAGTTTGGTAGCTTAGTGAAAGCAGTTGTTGATGTTGAGCAGAAAATAATGGCTGTTGGCGGTGAAATGCATGCTGACGAAGAAGTAATATTAATAGAACAGGAAGGATCAAAACGCGAACATACTTGGGGAATCAATTTATATCCCGAGAAACCTGAAGATGAATGGATTGAATTTAATTCCATTATTAATATTAAACCGTCTTATGGCAATCATTCTCGAGGCGTAGAAAATTCAGAAGCAAGGATGAAGATAGTGAATATTATAAATAAGCTGATTATTAAATAATATGATTGTTATCCATAAAGAATTAGCTTCAGGGAGATGGCAACAATTTACTCTTTGCGAGCAACTTGCTAATATTGGAAGTGAGGTTAGCAGGGCCAAAAGATGGTTTCATAAAGATCAGAAATTATATGAAGGCGCCATTGAGAGAGCACTTGAATTATTTGATTTGACGCTTGCAGACCAGCGCTGGAAAGGGCGTTTGAGAGAAATTGCCCGCGCCAGAGAATTATTTTGCGATGCTATCACTGGCGGAAAGGAATACAAGACTTCGTTAGAATATCTTGATAGATATTTTTTTCAGTATGCTCTTTGTGCAAGACGCAATATGTAGCATGGAGTTATTAGGGGTATAGGCTAATGGCAAACTTCTTCTCTCCAAAAGAAGAGTTCTGGGTTCGAATCCTAGTACCCCTGCATCAAAAATATGTTTACAAAAAGAAATAAAATAATTTTTGTCTCAATAGCAATAGTTATTTTTGTTGTTATTTTGTCGTCTTCTAATAATGGCGGAGAAGAAGTAAATTTAGTCAAAGTTATAAGAGGAAATGTGGTTCAGGAAGTGTCTGAAACAGGGCAGCTTAAGAAAGGGGAAAAAATTGATTTGAGTTTTAGCAACTCTGGCAGGATTGAAAAAATATATGTTTCTGTGGGCCAGGATGTTAAAAAGGGAGATGCTCTAATGAAGCTGGAGACAAGAGAGCTTGAAATTCAATTATTAGAAGCAAAAGCAAGTTTGGCAATATCTCAGGCAAAATTGGATAAGCTTGTTGCCGGAGCAAGCATTCAAGAGATTCAGAAAAAACAAACTGTTCTTTCTAATGCTGAAATTTCTTTGAAAAACGCAGAGCAGAACCTGGTGAATATAGAAAATCAGACAAATGAAAGTCTTAAAGCCGCTTACGACGATTCTCTTAATGTTATAGATTCAGGATATTTATATGCATATAATGCAAAGAATTTCATTGACTTGCTTCAAAGAAGCTATTTCCCAAAGAATGACCAAGAGGGCCTTAAGGTTAAAGAGAATAAAAACGAGATTAACAATGCGCTTTTAGAAATGGAAGTATTAATAACTGCTGCTGAAAGCAAGGAATCTGAAGATATTGACCTTGCTTTAATCGGCATGCAAACAAACCTTTCTGTTGTATACGATTCCTTGGGAGATATTAGGGATATTTGCGAAGAGCTTACATATCGCAATGTTGTTTCCACTGCTGACAAAACTTCTTTAGATACTCATAAGCTAAACATTAATACTGCTTTAACTAATATTGTAAATTCTCAACAAACGCTTGCTTCTACAAAATTAAGCAATGAAGTAAGTATAAATACTGCCCAAACGAGCGTTTCAACAGCACAAGGAGTTCTTAAGATTGCTCAAGATGATCTTTCATTAATTACATCTGATCCTAGGAAAGAAGACCTTGCCTTATATGAAGCTCAAGTCAGTCAAGCTCAATCAAGCGTTTCTCTTTTGCAAGATAAAATTAATAAAGCAATTCTAAGAAGTTATGCTGATGCTCAAGTTGCTGAGATTAACAAAGAAATAGGAGAGATGGCGCAGCAAGATGTTGTTGTGTCTCTTCTTCCTTCAGATCTATTTGATATAGAGGTTGATATTTACGAAGAAGATGTAGTAAAAATGAACATTGGAAATCCAGTAGACATTTCTTTGATCGTTTTTCCGGATGAAATATTCAAGGGGATAATAATTTCAATCGATCCGGCTGAAGAAATAGTCAATGGAGTTGTCTATTATAAAGTAAGAATTGGTTTTGACGAGATTCCGGAGAATGTAAAGCCTGGAATGACAGCTGACCTTATTATTAAAACCAGTATCAAAGAAGATGTTTTAATTGTTCCCGAAGATGCATTAGAGAAAAGCAGTCAAGGATTTACTGTTAATGTCTTTAAGAATGGGAATATCCAAGAAAGGGAGGTTGAGACGGGAATTACCGGGGTTGATGGAATGGTAGAGATTATTAGCGGTTTAGAGGAAAACGAAGAAATAGTTTTAGAATAAATGAAGGAAGCGATTGTTAAATTAGAAAATATTTCTAAGATCTATTGTCTTGGATCTGTAGAATTGCAAGCCATAAAAGGAATAAGCCTCGAGATAAATCGAGGTTCTTTTGTAACAATAATGGGCGCGTCCGGCTCAGGGAAGTCAACGTTGCTTAATATGATCGGGTGTCTTGACTCTCCGACCAAGGGAAAAGTGTTTTTAAAAGGAAAAGACGTTTCCTTGCTGTCCGAAGACCAATTATCTCAGCTTAGGGGAAAAACAATTGGCTTTATCTTCCAGGAGTTTAATCTTCTTCCGAACCTTAGTTCATTAGATAATGTAGCTCTTCCTATGATATTCCAGGGCACTTCGGAAATTAAGAGAAAAGAACGAGCAAAAAATCTTCTATGCATGGTTGGACTGAAGAATAGAATTTTTCATCAGCCAGCAGAACTTTCCGGCGGAGAAAGGCAAAGAGTTGCCATTGCCAGGGCTTTTGCAAACGACCCAGAACTTGTTATTGCCGATGAGCCTACTGGAAATCTTGATTCAGTTACAGGAAAAAAGGTTATGGAAATTTTAACTGATTTTCATAAAAAAGAGGGAAAAACCATTGTTGTTGTTACGCACGATTCCAACATTGCCGGTTATACCGAAGAAGTATTTACCATTAAAGACGGAGAGATGCTTGCTAATCATAAAGAGGCGTCAAAATTTTTATGGCCCAAATGAAAGAATATTTTAAGATTGCTTTTCGCAACCTAAAGACAAGATCTCTTAGAAGCTGGCTTACTATTTTTGGCATTGTTATCGGCGTATTTTTAATTGTCTCTCTTCTTTCTTTAAGTCAGGGAGTACAATCAACGATTGATGAACAGTTAAACGCTCTGGGCGGAGAAATGATCATCGTTATGCCTGGAGACGAATCTAATCCGTTTATGGGAATGATGATGGGCGGAGACAAGTTGGAAAGAGAAGATGTAGAAGCTATTAAAAGAAGCAGAGGGGTAGAGCAGGTTCTTACAATGTCTTATCGAAGCTCTGTCATGAGGTATCGTGAAGAGAGTAAAACGGTTTTTATAGCTGGTATTCCATGGAAAACGGGAATGGATATCCTACAGAGATTTCAAGGATGGAGCTTGAATCAAGGGAGATGGCCGATTCTCGGCAGGAGAGAAGTTGTAATTGGCCAGCAAGTAGTTAATGAAATATTTAAAGATGAAGTTAAGATAAACACAGAAGCTATTATTAAGGGGAGAAAATTTGAAATTGTTGGTATTTTGGATTCTCTGGGAAGCAAAAGCGACGACAGTTTTATATATATGGATATGGATCTTTTCCAAGATATTACTGGAGAAAAAAAAGGTTCTGCCCAGGTAGCTATGGTAAAAATTGAAGAAGGAGCTTCTGAAGACAAAGTGGCAGAAGCAATAAAAGAAAACCTTGCAAAAACAAGAAAAAGAAAAGTTGGAACTGACGTTGCTGATTTTGCTGTAATTACTTCAAGCAAGATAAGCGGGATAACGGGTGACATAATGGGAATAATAGAGTTTGCTATTGCTATTTTTGCCGGCATTGCAATTTTAGTCGGCGCCATTGGAATTATGAATACAATGTTTACTTCTGTCAGAGAAAGGACCAGAGAAATAGGGATTATGAAAGCAATCGGAGCCAAAAATTCAGCAGTTTTAACTATTTTCTTAGTTGAAGCAGGAATCATTGGCTTAGGCGGGGGAATAGGAGGAATGATTTTGGGCATTGCCTTTGCTAAGACAATTGAGCTGTATGGTCAGGTTCATCCCTTATTCTATTTTTCAGCTTCTGTTACTCCAGGTTTAATTATTTTTAGTGTTGCATTTTCTTTCTTTGTCGGCTCTCTGGCGGGATTTTTTCCGGCTAGAAGAGCGGCAAAGCTAAAGCCGGTCGAAGCTTTAAGAAGATTTGAATAAAATTTATGTTTACAATTTTAATTGCCGGTTTCGGCGGAGGTGTAATTAGGGGATTGGTTGGATTCGTAAAGCACCAATATTCTTACAAAAATGTAGGATTTAATCCTATTTACTTTTTTGGCATGGCTTTTGTATCTGGAGTTATAGGGTTGCTTTGCGCCATGGCAGTAAAAGAAGCTGGTCTTAATTTAAACGGTGTATTTAATCCAGCTTTGGGATTTATTGCCGGATATGCAGGAGGAGATTTCATTGAAGGGGTTTACAAAATTATTATTAAGAAATCATCTATTGCTGATTAGTTCTGTTAACATGTCCTCTTGTTTTTAAAGAATAAGAGTAATTATTTGCTTCTTTCATATTTTAGCGTATACTAATAAAGTACTTTAAAATGGAGGGAAAAATGAACGAAGAGATTATCTTTAGAAAAAGTGGACTTCGTATTATAATAAAACCAATGCCGTTTGTTAAAACACTAATTGAAAAAGGAGTATTAAAAACCCCGTTAATAATGAAAGTTTTTAGGACGATAAATAGAGAAAACTTTATTCCTCAAGAAAACAAGCAGCTCGCGAAAGAAAATCTAGCCTTGCCCATTGGTTACAATCAGACAATTTCCCAGCCCTTAGTAGTCGCTTTTATGCTAGAGCAGCTAAAGCCCCAAAAAGGTGATAAGATTTTAGATATTGGATCCGGTTCTGGATGGACAACAGCTTTGTTGGGAGAAATTGTAAGGCCGAAAGGAAAAGTAATAGCTATTGAGCTGATTCCGGAATTGAAAAAGTTTGGAGAAGAAAATGTAGCAAAATATGGTCTGATTGAAGAAGGAACAGTCAAATTTCTTTGTAAAGATGGTACGAAAGGATGTAAAGAAGAAGCTCCTTTTGACAAAATTTTGTGTTCAGCAAGCGCTGAAAAAGATATTCCTTGCGCGTGGAAAGAACAGCTAAAAATAGGAGGGAGGATAGTAACCCCGATTGGTTCTTCCATATGGCTGTTTGTAAAAAAGTCAGAGAAGGAATTTGAAGAGATTGAATATCCTGGTTTTGTCTTCGTTCCTTTGATTGAAGATAAATGAGCGGATTTGTATCTGCTCATTTTTTTAAGATATGAAAAATAAAATAGTTTTTTTACTTTTGTTTGCAGTTTTTTCTTTCATTCTTTGGCAGGGGATTTATCTTCAAAAATCTTTTGAATCCGAGGGAAATATATTTTCTATTGAGAAAGGGGAAAGTGTTTTTGAAATCTCTAAAAACTTGGAAAAACAAGGATTAATAACGCATTCCTTTTACTTTAACATTTACGTATTTTTGACGGGAAAACAAAGGGATCTTCAGGCAGGAGAGTATCTTTTTGATTCTCGTCGGAGCGTTAAGGAGATTGCCCGGAAAATATTAAATGGCGAAACAATGGAAGAGAAAACAATTACTATTATTGAGGGATGGAACATAAGAGACATTGCCTGGTATTTTGAAAATCAGGGAATGTTTCAGGCAGAAGAGATAATGGAGGTTGTGGGATTTCCCTTGGTTGAGAATAATCTTCAAGAGAGCTTTGTTGGATTTTTAGAAGATAAGCCTTTGGATAAAAATTTTGAAGGGTATCTTTTCCCAGACACATATAACATTGGAAAGGATGATAGTGTAAAGAAGATCATAGAGAGAGTGCTGGGGAATTTTGTTTTAAAACTGGATAATGAATTAAGAGAAGAAATTCAAAGACAAGGAAAGCCAATTTTTGACATAGTTACTATGGCTTCTCTTCTAGAAAAAGAAGTGAGAAGCTATGATGATAAAGAAACAGTTTCAGGGATTTTATGGAAAAGACTTGACTCTAGCATTCCTTTGCAGGTTGACGCTACTATAATATATATTACAGGCAAGAAAACTGTTTCAAGAGAGGAAACAAAGATTGACTCATTGTATAATACATATAAGTATTTAGGTCTTCCGCCTGGTCCTATTTGCAATCCTGGACTGGATAGCATTAAGGCGGCAGTATATCCGAAAGAAAGTAAATATTGGTACTATCTTTCAACTTTAGAAGGAGAAACTATGTTCAGTAAGACCTTAGAGGAGCACAATATTAATAAAGCGAAATATCTTCAATAATATGAAAATAGCCATAATTATTGCTTTTAAGGGCTTTAAAGATGCGGAGTATTTTGTTGTTAAGAATATTCTTTCTGATGCAGGAGCAGATATTCTGACAGTTAGCTCTCAAAAAGGAGTAGCTATCGGATCAGACGGCGGAGATACAAAAGTTGAAGATGCATCTGAAGTTAAGACAGAAGACTTTGACGCAATTGTTTTCATTGGAGGAGAGGGAATGGGAAATAATTTAGACAATAAGCAATTTCAAGAAATTGCTCAAGATTCTCTGGCGAAAGGAAAAATATTGGGAGCCATATGCATAAGTCCTGCTTTGCTGGCAAGGGCAGGGGTTTTAAAAGGAAAGAGAGCTACGGTTTGGTCTGCTCCTTTGAACAAAGAAGCAATTAATATTCTGAAAGAGAATGAAGCTATCTATGAAGATAAAGATGTTGTTGTAGATGGCAAGATTGTTACTGGAAATGGTCCAATGGCAGCTGATGAATTTGCAAAAACTATTCTCAAGCTATTGACAGAATATGCATAGTGGATATACTAGAAAGTAGCCGCAGAAAAGGGGCATTTAAGTCCTCTTGAGGCAGGAAATAATCTATTTTAAATAGGCCTGCGGTAGCAGGTTTTTAATTTTATGGCATTAACACGAGAACAAAAACAAGACATAATAAAAGATCTGAAAGAAAAATTTGGAAAGCAAAAATCAATGGTTTTTGTTGATTTTACTGGAACAAAAGTAAAAGACATTTCAGAAGCTCGAAAAGAAATGAAGAAAAGCGACTGCGAGTTTAAAATAGCAAAGAAGACATTAATGAAAGTCGCTCTTAAAGAAAAGAAAATTGATCTTCCAGAAGAGAACTTCAATGGTGAAATCGGCATAGGATTCGGATTCAATGATGAAGTTATGCCGTTTAAGATTCTTGGAAGTATTGCAAAGAAAACAAACACTTTAAAGCTTTTAGGAGGATTAATAGGAAAGAATTTTATTCAAAAAGAAGAAGCTCAAACTATATCCGACCTTCCTGGTAGAAATGAGCTTTTGGCAAAAGTCGTAGGAAGCATTTCCTCTCCCTTGAATGGATTAGTCAATGTCCTTCAGGGAAATTTAAGAGGGTTGATTTGCGTATTAAGCGCGATTAAAAAATAACCTGCATCTCGTATTGTTAAGATACGATATGCTAAAAAATTATGGCAGAAGAAAAAGAAACAAAAGTTCCGGAGAAGTTCAAAAAACTAGTCGAAGAAATTGGAGGTCTTTCAGTTCTGGACTTGGCAGAACTTGTAAAGATTCTTGAAGAAAAGTTTGGTGTTTCAGCCGCTGCTCCAGCTGCTGCTCCGGCTGTTGCTGCTGGAGATGACTCTGCTACGGAAAAAAGCGAATTCAATATTGAACTGTCCCAGATTGGAGACAAGAAAATTGAAGTGATAAAAGTGGTCAGAGACATAACCGGGAAAGGGTTGAAAGAATCAAAAGACTTGGTTGATGCCGCAGCTTCTTCTCCTCAAATGGTTAAGGAAAATGTTAAAAAAGAAGAGGCAGAAGAGATGAAGAAAAAGTTTGAAGCGGCTGGTGCAAAGATAGAGTTAAAGTAAAGTAAAAAACCCTGATTTATCAGGGTTTTTACTTTATTTTCTAAAAAGCAAGAAAGCAATTGCCAAAATAAAGATTAATGATAGTACCAAACGAGTCTTTTTCCCCAATGCTATTTTAGCCGGCCATGGAAATTTTCTAAAAACCGTAAAAAGTTTTGAAGATTTTTTTATTTGAGATTTTGTTAAAATAGAGAATAGAAGAATTCCCGATATTTCGGAGAGTTCTTTTTTTCTTAATTTTAAAATTTCATTTAGGGATTTTTTATCATTTATTTGTGCAAATTTTTTAATTAGATTCTCTTTTTTTAGATATTCAAATATGTCTTCCGTCAACACCATTATTTTATCATTGGCGTTTAATCTCCCAGTCACGACATTTTCAAATATTTTTAAAGGATATACTTCTGTTCTTTGATCTTCTGAATCTCTACTAACGTCTAGTATTTCATTTTCTTTCAGGAATAAGATTTTCATTATTCCGATCTGGGCAAATGTTAAGGCGAAGGGAACATTGTTTACAAGTGAAAATGGAGGTAAATTAGTTTCTTTAACAGATAAGATTGTAAAGTTTAGATTTCCGAGCCAGTTTATTTTTCCTTGTTTTGCAGTTTTACTTAAAAGTTCGTTAGCTTTTCTTAATGATTCCCTAAGCGCTGATTCCGAGGATCTTTGGAAGTCAGAGTAATATTCCTCTTTTATCGCTTTCGCCAAATTGTTTAAAAATTCAGAATCATTTGGCAAGGCATTAAAAAGCTGGCCAGCCATATACAAACTGCCTAGTCTTTTCTCTGAAATGTTCTCTGGTTCGTAGCAAAAGCTGTCAAAAGTGGCATTTTCTTTATTTTTAGGGTTGAAATGAAATTCAAAAACTTGCATACTGTTATTATAGCTATAATGAGAAAAAGGGCAATTAGCTCAGCGGTAGAGCACTACACTCACATTGTAGGGGTCGCAGGTTCAAGTCCTGCATTGCCCACACAAGCACCTGTGGTATAATAAATAAATGAGCAGAAGTATCTTCCTAAACTTTATTTCTTGGTACTATTTTGAGCGGACAAGAGCGATTATCCAAGTCTGGAAAAACTTTTTAAAGTTTAATTTAGCTTATTTCTCAACTGGATTTTTATTAAAAACATTCTTTTCTCCATGGCGCAAATATCAATGGTCTTACGGAAGAGGTCTTGATATTGGGAGATATTTTCAGGTTTTTACTTCTAATCTTCTTTCAAGAGTAATGGGCTCAATTGTCAGGTTTTTTCTGATAATAATAGGAGCTATTTTTGAGCTTCTTGTGTTTTTGTTAGGAATAGTAGCGATAGTATCTTGGATATTTTTACCAGTAATTTTAATTATTGTTTTTCTTTTTGGATTAAGACTTATATTTTAACTATGATTGATTTTGATTTAGAAAACACAGCAATTTTTCAAAACATTAAGTGGAGCAAGCATCCGTTTCTAAAGGGAGCTCATTTCTTAAAATATCTTTTTCTTATTCTTTTTTTTATATTTTTTGCTTTGTTTCTAATAGGATTTCTTAGTTCTGGACTGGATAAAAGCTCGCTCTCCCGTTTGTTTGGATTTTCCCTTTTGCTTTTTGTGTTATTTGTTTTTTTTAGAATAGTAAATTCTTTTTTTAACGAAAGAATAATTAGATTAGATAAAAGGATCAAGGGAAGTTCTAATCTAGCTGAAAAATTAAGCTTTTCTTCAGCTAGTGCTGTCTTAAGCTCAATCAGGTTTGCCAGGAGAGAAAAGCTTTCACATATAAACTCAACCATATTATTCTATTTTGTCTTAAAGGAAAACCCCGATTTAGGATTTATTTTTACCAGAGCATTGATAAGCTACAAAAATACGATTAAGGAGGTTGGAAAAATAATCAAAGAGATGAGGGGTAAAGAGAAAAAAAAGCCGGTCTTTTCTGAAGATCTCCAAAAAGTTATAGAAGATTTTCCAAAAGAAAAGCAGAAAATTGAAATAGGAGACATTCTTTCGTCTTTAGCCAAATTTGACCCCGTTTTTAAGGAAATCTTAATTAGAGCAGATCTTAATGCCAAGGATATCAGAAATTTAACATTATGGCTTACTTCGCTTAAGAAGCAAATTGAAGAAGAGAAAAGATGGTGGGAATACAAGAATTTGCTTAAAAAAGGAAGCTTGGCCAGGGATTGGGCTTCTGGATATACTATTAACATGGATCGATATTCAATTGGCTGGTCCAGATTTTTTAAAAAGAGAATATTTAACGCCTTTACGGGACATCAGGATGAAGTTAGGAAAATTGAAAGAATTTTATTCAAAGGAGAGATTAATAATGTTTTATTGGTCGGAAGGCCAGGTACGGGAAGAAAGAACGCGGTTATGCAGTTTGCCCAAAAGAGTTTTTTCGGAGAGTCTTTTCCAAGTTTGAATTACAAAAGAGTGATGGAGCTTGATCTCTCTTCACTGGTTTCAGAGATTAAAGACATTGAAGAAGTGGAAGCTGTTTTAAGTCGTATTTTTAGCGAAGCAGTTTCTGCCGGGAATGTTATCTTGGTTATCCCGGAGATCCACGACTATCTCGGGTCAGAAGAAAAAGCAGGAACAATAGATATTTCAGGAATAATCTTGTCTTATCTGCATTTGCCGCAGTTCCAGGTAATAGGAATTACGAACTATAGCGGCTTGCATGATAGTATTGAGAAGAAACCGGCTATTCTTAACTTATTCGGAAAAGTTGAACTTTCAGAAATCTCTTCAGAAGAGGCTTTAACCGCTCTAGAAGATTCGGTTCCTTTTTTAGAAAAGAAGTACAAGAAATTCATCTCTTATCCTGCTTTGCGTGACATAGTAGATTACTGCGAGCGTTATCTTTCCAATCTTCCTTTTCCTAAAAAATCACAGGACATATTAGAAGAAGCAATAATACTTCTTTCCAGGACAAAAGAAAAAATGTTAAGGAAGGAACAAATAGCTCAAATTGTTTCCGAAAAGACAAAAATTCCAGTAGGAAGAATTGAGATTAAGGAAAAAGAGATTTTGCTTGATTTGGAAAACCTTATCCATCAAAGAATTATTAATCAGAACCTTGCTGTAAGCGAAATCTCTGCAGCTTTGAGGAGAGCAAGAAGCGGGATCAGGCAGGAAGTGAAGCCAATGGGAACATTCCTGTTCCTGGGTCCGACTGGAGTTGGGAAGACCGAAACGTCAAAAGCTTTAGCTGAAATATATTTTGGTTCAGAAGATAAAATGATTAGATTTGACATGTCGGAATTTCAACAGACAAAAGATCTTTCTAGATTGATTGGATCTCTTGATATTCAAGGACTTTTAA
>Ga0265594_1002947_pt1 | contig 11649 bp, 7 predicted proteins | sample saktaG_11_FD_190147 | JGI IMG/M metagenome (GOLD analysis project Ga0265594, IMG submission 190147) | Saline water microbial communities from Sakinaw Lake, British Columbia, Canada - sak_2011_5_24_80m | ecosystem: Environmental > Aquatic > Non-marine Saline and Alkaline > Saline ... | reverse complement strand
GTATCGGTTTGAACGCTGACATTCATCAGGTTTTCGGCCCAGGTGAAGGTCAGGGGCGCGGCGGGATCGGTGTAGCTCGCTATCCGGACGCTGGTCGTGTCCATCGGTTTGGTAAAGCTGATTTTAATCGCCTCCCAGGCGGGATAGGCCTGGGTGCCCTCGGCCGGGGTATTGGATTTGACGAACGGCGGCTGGTTGGAAAAGAGTTTGAAATCCTGGAAATTGTAAAAGCCTTCACTGATCGTGACGTTGGCGCTGTCGGGGTAATATCCCTCGGCTTCCACAACGACGCTATAATCACCCGGCGCCAGGCTATCGAAGAAGAAAAATCCGTTGTTCATGCTGTCGCCGCGAAAGACCCGGCCGACCGGCTTGAGGGTGACCGTGATATTGTTAACCGGTCTGTATTTATCCTTGGTGCTGCTGAGGTAAAAGTAGGGGACTTCCTCGAATGAATCGCGCACGACGCCGGCCAGGTTGCGGGTCGGAAACATATCCACGTCGAAATAATGCAAGAAGGATTTTGCCAGCGCCCAGGCTTCGCTTTTCTTATAAGAACTGTTCTGCAGGCGCCAGGATTCGGGAATGTAATCGTGAAACGAGCCTTCCGAAAGTGTGCCGGGCATAGTCAGGGTCCGAAGGACACCGAGCCCTTGCCCATTCCATTCCGGGTAGAAGCTCCAGTCGCCGCGCACGGATCTACTTGTAGTACGATTGGCGGAGTAGAGTTGGTTGGCCATGATCGTTGCCATTTCGCCCGATTCCGGGAACAGCGCGCCGGTGACCGTCTGGCCGAAGTAGGAGTTGTAACCCGTCACGCCCAAATCCCAGCCGCGATAAAGCATCAGGGTCGAATTCCGTTCTCCGTTGTAGCCGTTGCTGTGGATCGAATGGAAGACATCGGCGCCGAACTGGTTGGCTAGCCGGTCGCGTTCGGATAAGCTGAGATCATCTGTTATTCCATCATTGCCGTAGCGCGTGAGCTTCACGTTTGCGCCTAAGTTCGAGAGAATTTCATCCAGGTATTTGGCTTTACTGAGATTGCTTTCCGATTCCCAGAAGCCGGTGACTTCAATGAAACGATCGTCTGATTCGTGTCCGCCGTGCCCGGGGTCGATGCAGATGCGGATGTCCGTCAAATCCTGGGCATTCAATAAAATTGTAAAACCAAGGGTCAGAGTCATGAGGGTCCGAATTAAAATTTTCTTAGTCATTGATCTCGACCTCCATGATTTCGATCGTTCCGGCGAGGGTGTCATAGGCGACGCGCTTCATATCGGGCGACCAGGCGGGATGCATCTCCAGCTTGTCGCTTGTGTCGGTGAGCTGCACGCGGGTCTTGCCGTCACTGGTCACGGCCCAGATATCGGCGGCGGTGTAAAAATGGCCGTCGTCTGCGGTGATCATGAAGACAATCCATTTACCGTCCGGGCTCCACTTGGGCGCCTCGGTGCGGCCCAGCTCGGCCAGCAAGTTGCCGTCCAGATCGGTGATAAAGCTGCCGCTGCCGGCGATTGTGAAAAGCAGACGCTGGCCGTCCGGGGAGGCTGAAGCCCAGAGGTACTGTTCGCGGCCGGTTTGGGACAAGGGCGTGATTGCCCGGCTTCGGCCGTTTTGATAAACGATGATGCGTTCATTGCTGTTTTCGACGTAGGCGAATACCGTGTTCTGCTGCGGCGCGGCCGTGCTTTTCGCGCCGTTTGTCTGCGGGGCGAAGGTTCGTACCCGGTTATCGACGCTGTAGAAGACGCGATCCTGATGCATCCGCATCGGCGGGCTTACCAGGCGTTCCCGATCGGTGAGTATGGCGATCTCGCGCGTGGCGAGATTTTGCTTTCGCAAGGTCGAGTATTTCCTGATGCCCGTAAATTCGTCGGCGCGAAAGCAGATTTCTTTTCCGTCTTCTGAGAACAGCGGCTCATAGCCTGCGCCGGGGATATCATTCAGTTGTGCGACGGAGGCATTCTCTAAGTCGCCGAGCCATAATCCGCTGAAACCCGGCCGCGTGAAAAGCAATTGCGAGCCATCCGGGCTGAACTGCGGGAAGGCGAATTCACCCGCGGGCATCGCCCGAAGCGGTTGATGGGCGATTACATCGATTGTTTGTGCAAATGTAACGCTGCCCAGAAATATGAATAACAGACCCATTTTTTTCATGAGATTGCTCCTAAGCTTCGATTTTCAATCAGTTTAATTTAAGGATTTAAAAGTAATTGTTCAGGGAAAGTCCGAAAATTATACCGGGCTCCTTGTTTTGGGCGGTTTAGCGTTTTCCGACTTTCGTGTTTCCGTTTTAAGACCGGAAAAAGGGGGCGGAAAATAGTCGTTTAAATGGAGAGCGCCAACACCTGTTTTTGTAACCTCCGCAATGATATATCATCAGAGGAAGGAGTTCCGAGCACGTATACGGAATCGGAATCAAATCAATAATTAAAAGGAAAATGCACATGAAGCATAATCAACGCACATATACTCCAATCGCGTTAACCTTCATTGCCATTTTACCGCTATTGGCATTAATCGACTGCAGCGGCGTCGATACATCCCGGAAAGAGAATCCCCGGGTGGTCCAGGTCCTGGCGACCAACATAGAGGGTTTTAATGTCGCGATGGACATCTACTTTGAAAAAGGCAAAGCCCACAACCACCCGACCTTTGCGATCTGGGTGGAAGACATGCAGGAAAATTACATCGAGACGCTCTTTGTGACCCGTTCGCTGGCGACCGGCATCTGGGGCTACGGTGAAATCGCTCCGGGGCGCTGGAAACCCGAACCCGGACATAATGTCCGCCCGGCGACGCTGCCCTACTGGCTGTACAAACGCGGTGGCGGCAAAATGTTGCTGCCGACCCCGCAAAATCCCGTCACGGATGCCATATCGGGTGCGACTCCCGTTGGAGATTTCGTTTTGGAAACCCGCGTTCCGGCCGGAGCCCCCCAGAAATTCCGGCTGCTCATGGAGATTAACCAGATCTGCGACTGGAACGAGTACTGGACAAACGACCGGTATCCGGATGACCCGGACTATAAGTCGTCCAGCCAGCCGGCCGTGGTCTATGCGGTCACGATCGATCCTGCCAGCGGTGTTAGCGAATATTATATGAATCCGATCGGTCACAGTCATTATGCGGGAAAAGACGGGAAGTTGTACACCGATTTGACGACGCTGACGACGGCCCTGCAGATCGCGAATAATATTGTCGTCAAGGTGAAACAATGAAACGGCCTATTCAAAGAATCCGGTACATCGCGGTTTTATTGATTGTCGTTCTGGTGTCGGCGCTGCCGGCTCTGGCCCAATTGGGTATCATTCGCGGACGAGTCTTCGACCAGAAGAACAATGAACCGATGCCGTTCGTGAACGTGATTGTCACCGGGAGCGATATCGGCACGGCCAGCGACCTGGACGGCAATTTTCTGATCACCGGTCTGGAGCCGGGTTTTTACCGGCTGATGGCTTCCTTTATCGGCTACAAACTGGCCTATTCCGAGGAAGTGGAAGTCAACAACGCCAAGACCGTATTCATCGAAATTCCGCTTGTACAACAGGCTATCGAATTCGAGGAGGTTGAGGTGCGGCCGTCGGCATTCAAAAAGATTGCCGAGAGCCCGCTGTCGATCCAGAAAATCCAGATCTCAGACATCGAAAAAGCGCCGGGCGCTAACCGCGATATCTCGCGCGTCATTCAGTCCTTTCCCGGTGTCGGCTCGACCGTCAGCTATCGTAACGATGTCATCGTGCGCGGCGGCGGACCTAGTGAAAGCCGCTTCTATCTGGACGGTATCGAAATCCCGACCCTGAACCATTTCGCCACACAGGGCGCCTCGGGCGGGCCGGTCGGTATCATCAATCCCGATTTCATCCAGTCGGTCGATTACTACTCGAGCGCTTTCCCGGCCGACCGCGGCAATGCCCTCAGCGCTGTCTTCGACTTCAAGCAAAAAGAGGGCAACCGCGACCGGACAAACCATCGTGGAGTCGTTGGCGCCTCCGAAATCGCCTATACGATGGACGGCCCGTTCGGGCAGAAAAGCAGCTATCTGCTGTCGGTACGGCGCTCCTATCTGCAGTTTCTGTTCGATGCTATCGGCCTGCCGTTTTTGCCTACTTTCAATGATTACCAATTTAAATGGACCACCGCTTTCGACAGCAAGAACAAACTGACGATCCTGAGCCTTGGGGCGCTGGATCAGAACCGCCTGAATCTCGGTATCGATAAACCGACTGAGGAGCAGCAGTACATTCTCAATTACCTGCCCGAAACCGACCAGTGGAACTACATGATCGGCGCCGCTTATACCCATTTCCGCGGCAAGAGCTTCCAGACTTATGTCCTGAGCCGCAATATGCTCAATAACAAGTCCTATAAATATCTGAACAACGATGACAGCGATGAAGCCAACAAAATCCAGGACTACCTTTCGCAGGAGATCGAAAACAAGTTTCGTTTCGAGAACACCTATAGAAATAAAGGCTATCGCATCAACTTCGGATGGAACCTGGATTACGTCAAGTATAACAACACAACCTACCAGAAAATCTTCGTCAGCAACTCCGTCGTAGAGAAGAATTATGATTCGGACCTGCAGCTGTTCAAATGGGGGCTTTTCGGCCAAGTCAGCAAGGCTTTTTTCCGCGATCAGTTGTCACTCTCGTTGGGCCTGCGCACCGATGCCAACAATTACTCAGAGAGCATGTCCGGGCTGCGCGACCAGTTCTCACCGCGTTTTTCGGCGTCTTATATTCTTTCGCGAAATTTGAACCTGAACTTCAGCACAGGCCGCTTTTATCAATTGCCGGCCTATACTTCGCTCGGCTATCGCGATGCCGGCGGCGTCCTGGTCAATAAGCAGAACCGGCTGAAATACATTGAGGCCGACCACATCGTAGCCGGGTTTGAATACCTCTTCAACCTGGATTCACGCGTGACCGTCGAGGGTTTTTATAAACGCTATAGTGATTACCCGTTCTCTGTGCTGGATTCGATCAGCTTGGCGAACAAAGGCGGCGACTACGGCAGCATCGGCGATGAGGAGGTTGTCTCGACCAGCGAGGGCCGCGCCTACGGATTCGAGGTTTCGGGCCGCTACCGGCTCTGGAAAAATATGCGAACCATTTTTGCTTATACCTATGTCCGTAGCGAGTTCGAGGATTTTTACGGTAAACTCGTGCCCAGTTCCTGGGACAGCCGCCATATCCTGACCGTCACCGCCACGAAACCGTTGCCGCGTAACTGGCAGGCCGGCTTCAAATGGCGCTTCACCGGCGGGCTGCCCTATACGCCCTACGATCTGCAGCAGTCGTCGCTGGTTTCGGCCTGGGATACGCAGGGGCGACCGTTCTGGGATTTCAGCCGCTACAATGCCGAACGTTTGAAAAGCTCAAACCAGCTGGACATCCGGGTCGACAAAAGTTTTTATTTTACAAAATGGCGTTTGCTCGTCTATCTCGATATTCAGAATGCGCTCAATTTCCAGGCCGAGTCACCGGACATTCTGGTGCCGCGCAGAGATGGAAACGGGAACGCGATTATCGTCAATCCCGAAGATCCTCCGGCCGGGCAGCGCTATGATTTGCAGCGCCTGGCGAATGTCAGCGGCACGGTGCTGCCCACGATCGGCATTACGGTGGATTTTTAAAAATTCGTCTTTCCGTATGATCTAAATGTAGCCCGGGCATTCCAGCCTGGGGCTTCCAGGCAATATCTCGCAGGGCAGCGATGCAAACATGAGTGTTTGCATTCCAGCTGCGGTCACAGCCGTCAGGTGAAAACCGAAAACCCGGTTTCAACCCGACGTAAAAAACTATCGATACCGAAAAAACTTACGCATCGGGTCAACCGGGTTTTGTAAGTGACGAAAGCAATTTAACCCGCCTGAGTGACATAAGTCGGGCAGGTTCGGCTACGCCGCCGGGAATTGGTTTTATTTTCCGGCCTCAGATCGACCGGCTGAAACGCTGAAAGCCGTCGAACTGCTCGATCAGGATTTTGCGGTTTTCCGGGTAGAGCGGCAAATCATAGATGGGGTCGCCGTCGATATCCTCGGAACTTACCAGGGCGCTGTCCCGCACGCCTAGCGCCGATTTGCGCCAGCGGTTGCCACGCATTATATAGCGGTTTCCGTCATGAACAAAGGCGAATTTATCTTCGCGGAACTGCGCCAGGGTTTGCCCGTTTTTATCGTACCAGAAGCTTTCAAGCACCGGCGGCTGATCGCTCTCGAGGCCGAGGTCGGCCAGGTGCGGTGGGCGGCCGGCGGCGTTTCGGACGAGCTGGAAAAGGTTACGAATCGAAACCGGCTGCTTGATTTCCCGGTTGGCCGGGATATTGGGCCCGGCGACAAAAAGCGGAACGCGATTGCCGGCTTCGGTGACATTGCCGAAATGGTAGTTCCAGCCTTCGTCCCCGAAGTTATCGCCGTGATCCGAGGTGAAGACCAGAAGTGATTCCGGGTACTTTGTGATAATCACTTCGGAGAAAATATCAATAAATCGGGAGAGCCGGCGCCAGGCAATCTTCTGCCGGTTGCGCAGGAGCCTCAGAAAATTAATCTGAAAATGTTGCCGTTCGCTGCTCAGCCAGCTCTGGTTGACAAGATGGAAGAGGCTCTTCATCTCGTTGTATTTATCCTGAACGCTGCGGCTGCGCAGGCGGAATTTGTTATCGATATGATAAGGAAAATGGGTTTCCATCAGGTTGATAAAGAGGAAAACCTTGCGCTGCTCGCGGTCGGCCTCTTCCAGAACCCGGAAAGCGCGGTCGAGCTGGTAATTGCCCAGCGAGCGAATCCACGACTGGCTGGCCCGGAGGTCTTCGGTCATCCGGCCGGTCAACAGATCGCCGTTGAGTAATTTTTTGCGAATGCGGCGCTTGCCGAACAACACGATGAAATTACCGAGGGGATTTTTGGTGGGGTTGATAAAGCGCCAGATGGGTTCGATCCGGTCGAAACCGCGATCCAGCCCGAAGATGTGGGTGGTCACGGTATTGGCGGTCAGCTGAACCGTCGTGTAGCCCTGCTCTTTCAGGTGTTGGGCCAGGGTGGGGATGGAGGAATCCAATCCGCGCGTGCGGGTCGTGGAGCCGTGCTCGTGCGGTGACAGGCCGGTGAAAATCGAGGCGGTCGACGGCAGGGTCCAGCAGCCGGCGGAATAGGCATTATGAAAAGTCGTGGACCGCGACTGGAGGAAATTCAGGCGGGAATGCCCGCCGCCCCAGACGGTATCATAGCGCAGGCTATCGGCAATTACGAGAATAATATGTCCGGTGTTATCCATAAAATTTCACCCGGCCCGCATATTTATTGACATTTTCAATTTAGTGTCACTTTTACTGGAAGTCAAATGGTGAGATCGTTTCTGTCGTTGCAGAGGATCATTATCCCTGCGGGGGCCCGGGATCTACAGGATTATTGGCGACGCTAATGTAAAATAAATTTGCTATATTGGAACTTAATGAAGAATTGTCAGGAGGAAATATGAAAAACTTTGAAAGAGTTCTATACGAAGCGCTGTTGATTGCTTTCGGGAAGGTTCTGGCCAAATACAATGCTTTTGCCCAGGGATCGATCCTCCGGGACGTCGGGCGCGAGATCATCCAATATCTTAATGAACATGGTTTTGGATTCGATGAGACCGGCGATCTGGACGATCTCTCTAAATTGACCAATCTTTTTATCAAAAACGGGTTTGCCGAGAAGCTGGAGATTGTTCCCGCGGAAAAAGGCGACAATTATATATGGCACAACCTCTACGGTTTCGATGCCTATAAAGAATTGCACGAAATTTCCGACAATCCCTTTCTGGCCTGTCCGCTGAACTCATGTTTGTATTACATCGCCGAGAAACACCATAAGACCTTGCGCCTGCACAATAAATCGTTTGATACGGAAGGTCATATGGCCGAATCCCAGTATGAACTTGTGGACCAGGTCCTGCCTGAGGGCGAGGATTTCGATCAGCTGGTGATCGAGAATGTGAGGCTCTATGAACTGGCGGAAGAGCGGGCGGAAAGACTGGAAAAGGCCTATAAGGAAATCAAAGCCCTGCGGGGGATCATTCCCATCTGCGCCTCCTGTAAGAAAATCCGCAATGACGAGGGCTATTGGGAGCAGGTGGAAGGATATATCAGCGAGCACAGCGAGGCTGTTTTCAGCCACGCGGTTTGCCCGGATTGTATGCAGAAACTCTATCCCGATTACATGGCGGAGATGAAGAAAATCGAGACCAAGGAGAGTTAACCGCTGAGTAGGGAGAGTATTTTATGAATAGAAATCTTGTTGTCACACTGACCGGTCAGGATCGGGTCGGTATAGTAGAACAGGTCACCCGGTTCGTTCTGGAACAGGGTGGTAATATAGCCGAAAGCCGCATGGCCCGGCTGGGCGCCCTACCGAATCGAAGTCAATGGCGCCGACCACGAAGGAATCGTCTATCATATCACCCATTACCTGGCGGAGCGGGGCATCAATATTGAAAGCATGGACACGGATATGATTCAGGCTCCGATGAGCGGAACTCCCTTATTCATGATGTCGGGCATCATGCTCGTAGCGCCCGATCAACCGCTGCATCTCTGGGAGGATAATCTTAAAGCGTTGGGTGACGATTTGAATGTGGAGATCGAGGTGTCGCCTTATACGGGATCATGAATTACCTTTCGGGCATGTCTGAAGATGCATAGATGGCCGAAATTCCCCAAAATTTAAATAAAACGGACGGAATCAAAATCCCGCCAAAGGTTCTGGCGATTTTGGCGCTGATCGGGCAGCTGGCCACGCCTGCGATGTTCGGCTACTTCTGTGTTTTTCAAATTTCTTACATTTTTTAGCGAACGGCTTCACAAACGGCATTATTTCATATCCCATAAAATTATTCTACGATTAAGAAGTGAGATTGCTAAATTAGGCCACAACATTTTCATTGAGGAGATGCTTATGAATCCATCGATACGTGTTCTGTCATGTTTGCTGATCGTCGCGAGCTTGATTTCCGTCATTTCTTGTGACGGGGGAGATTCCTCCGGCATTCGAGTCCTGCCGGCGGCCGGAAAGATCGGACGGTTTGAAACCCTTACGGCCAGAATCGCCTTGTCGACTCCCTTCACGAATCCTTATGATTCCGATGATATTCAGGTGGACTTGCTGGTGAACACGCCCGATGGTCAAAAATTAGCGCTGCCCTGTTTTTATACGAGCGGGTCATCGGAGGAGTCCGAATGGGAAGCACGTTACACAGCCATGCAGGCGGGAAAGCACAGCTGCCGGATTCAGGTCGTCAGTCAAGGGGATAGCTCGCGCTCCGGGATATTCCATCTGAAAGTAATGGAATCCGGCCGGGACGGCTTTTTGCGGTTGAACCCCCAATCGCTCTATTCTTTCGTTTTCGACTCGGGGAAACGTTATCGCGGTGTCGGATTGAATGTCTGCTGGGAAATGCAGTCGGATTGGAAACACCCTTACGAGACCTATTTTGATGAGCTGGAGCGGAACCATGCGGATTTCATGCGCATCTGGATGTGTCCCTGGAATCTGCCGCTGGAATGGGCGCGGGTTCCGTCTTATGAAGTCCTCACCGATGAATTTGAGAATTGGGAGAAAACCTATTCCCACTCGCCGGGACTGCAGCTCGTCAGGGACGTAAACCGGCAAACCGAGGAAGATTCCAGCCGGATTACGATGCGCTCCAATTCCACGGAAACGATCGTCTATCAGCTCGAAAATATCCGCAAATTCAAAGTCAAACTATTCTACCGGCAGCGGCTTTCCGAAGATAAAATCAAATGTTATTGGTCGACGGATGATGTTTCCTATACGCCCATCGAGATCGAATTCAGCCAGGCCTGGGACACCCAGACAGACTGGCAACGCGTTTTCATCGCCTATATCAAAGAACTTCCGGCCGGCGCGAATTACCTTAAAATCGAATTGCTGAAAGATATGGAGGGAACGCCCAATCTGGCCAGCATCGAGATCGAGCACGGCGAGGCGACGGAGGTTCTGGACGCGCCCGGTCTCGGCCGGTACTATGAGAAGACGGCCAAACGCCTGGACGAAATCCTGCGCCTGGCGGAAGAAAAGGGTGTCTATATCATGCTCGCGCATGATTACCATGGTCTTTTCAAAGACTATATCGATCGCTGGGCCTCCAATGCCGAATGGCGGACCTGTCCCTATAACGCCGCCAACGGCGGACCCTGCGAAACACCCACGGATTTTTTCACCAATGCCGAGGCGAAGAAAATCTATAAGAAGCGCTTGAGATACATGGTGGCGCGCTGGGGATTCTCCACCTACCTGGCCTGCTGGGAATTCTGGAACGAAATCGACAATGTAATGGAATGGCAGGGCGTGCCGGCGGAGGCGATCACCACCTGGCACCGGGAGATGGCCGATTACCTGAAAGAGATCGATCCCTACGAACACCTCGTGACGACCAGCGTCGTTTACCGGGAAGTGCCGGGCTTGTGGGACATCGAAAATCTGGATTTTACGCAGCATCACAACTACGGCCCGACGAATGATATGAAAACGAGCATCCTGAATTACGTCAATCGTTTTCAAAAACCGGACGTGGTCGGGGAATATGCGCTGGGCTGGAAGGGTCCCGGCAAGGACCAGCCGGCGGAACTGTATGAGGGCAAGATGCACAACGGCCTCTGGCGCGGTATGTTCTCGCCGACCCCGGTTTTGCCCCTCACGTGGTGGTGGGAATGGCATCTGCAGAAGCAGCATTATCACCATTTCAGAGCCGCGGCGGATTTCGTCGCGCTCATGGTCACGAAAAATGAGGATGTTCTGGGTGAAATCACTGTCAGCGGCGGGGCTGCGAAGGTTGAGTGCCTGGGGCTAAAATCGGGTGACGACCGCTTTGTATGGCTGCGCAATCCGGGCGCCGAAGTGCAGAACGAACTATCGCTGACAGTAGAAGGAACAGGCACATCACAATTTATTGCAAAATATTACGATACCTGGACGGGCAAATTTTCGGAGGAGCTGGAGATCGAATCCGTGGATGATCAGATCCTGCTGAAAGGCTTCCGGCTGGCGAGTGCTCAGGACAAGGCTGTATGGCTGCGGCCGAAAGGGCAATGAGCCTTGGCTGAATCGCGACCGGCCCATTCACCCTAAAGAGTATCGGAAGGCAACGAGACCTTTGCATTCTTGCCCGAGTTTCATAATATATCAATGTTAAGGGGAGGCTGATCGATGAAGTACCGTGAACTCGGAAGGACCGGCTGGGAAATATCAACCATCGGTTTCGGCGGATGGGCGATTGGGGGAACCTGGGGACGGGTGGATGACCGTGAAGCGCTGGCTGCCCTGCACCGGGCCGTGGACCTGGGAATTAATTTCTTCGATACCGCCGACGTGTATGGCGACGGTCATAGTGAGCGGCTGATGAGGCAGCTTCGCAAGGATTATAAAGAGAAAATTCATATTGCGACCAAGGCCGGACGGCGGCTCGACCCGCATATGACCGCGGGCTACAACCGCGAAAACCTCACGGCCTTCGTCGAGCACAGCCTGCAAAACCTGGGCGCTGAAACCCTCGATCTGCTGCAACTGCACTGTCCGCCGACCGAGGTCTACTACATGCCCGAAGTATTTGCTATTCTGGATGACCTTGTGAAAGACGGCAAACTGCG
>Ga0265594_1002945_pt1 | contig 11652 bp, 11 predicted proteins | sample saktaG_11_FD_190147 | JGI IMG/M metagenome (GOLD analysis project Ga0265594, IMG submission 190147) | Saline water microbial communities from Sakinaw Lake, British Columbia, Canada - sak_2011_5_24_80m | ecosystem: Environmental > Aquatic > Non-marine Saline and Alkaline > Saline ... | reverse complement strand
AGTAAACGGGTTAATCCTGTACCTGTTAATGCTCCTCTTGTAGCTCCCGTTACTGTGATGTCACCTTCTGCTAAAGTTGTAGGATCAGCATTAAATGTAAGGGTTAATATTGTTGTCGATACTGTTCCATCTGTTCCATTCGCTGTTAAGCCAGAGAATGCTACTGCTGTCGGTGCTCTATTTATTGCAACAGTTTTAGATGATGGAGTAATCGTAAATCCTAATGGATTCAAAATTGCAACTGTTACACTTGCACCATTTAATACTGTAATAGCAGAGATTGCAAGTGAACGGGTTAATCCTGTACCTGTTAATGCTCCTTTTGTAGCTCCCGTTACTGTAATGTCTCCTACTGCTAAAGTTGTAGGATCAGCATTAAATGTAAGGGTTAATACTGTTGTCGATACCGTAAGAGATGTTCCATTCGCTGTTAAGTCAGTGAATAATACTGGTACCGCTCCTACATTTACTGGAACAGTTTTAGATGATGGAGTAATCGTAAATCCTAATGGACTCGCAATTGCAACTGTTACATTTTCACCATTTAATATTGTAATATCAGAGATCGCAAGTGAACGGGTTAATCCTGTACCTGTTAATGCTCCTTTTGTAGCTCCCGTTACTGTGATGTCACCAACTACTAAACTTGTAGGCTCAACATCAAATGTAAGGGTTAATATTGTTGTCGATACTGTTCCATCTGTTCCATTCGCTGTTAAGCCAGAGAATGCTACTGCTGTCGGTACTCTATTTATTGCAACAGTTCTTGATACCGGTGTGATGTTAAATCCGCTCGGCTGAGCAAGTGCAACTGTTACATTTTCACCATTTAATACTGTAATAGCAGAGATTGCAAGTGAACGGGTTAATCCTGTACCTGTTAATGCTCCTTTTGTAGCTCCCGTTACTGTAATGTCTCCTACTGCTAAAGTTGTAGGATCAGCATTAAATGTAAGGGTTAATACTGTTGTCGATACCGTAAGAGATGTTCCATTCGCTGTTAAGCCGGAGAATACTACAGGTGGTGCTACGTTTACTACAGCACTTCTGGATGCTGCGGCAGTTCCATCGTTTGTAATCGTATATCCTGAAGGATTCGTAAGTGCCACTGTTACACTTGCATTATTTGCTACTGTAATGGCAGAGATCGCAAGTGAACGGGTTAATCCTGAACCTGTTAATGCTCCTTTTGTAGCTCCCGTTACTGTGATGTCACCTACTGCTAAACCTATAGGATCAGCACTAAATGTAAGCGTTAATACTGTTGTCGATACTGTAAGAGATGTTCCATTCGCTGTTAAGTCATAGAATAATACTGCTACGAGATTCGTGTTGATGAGTATTTGATCAATGCCAGCTTGTGCAATAATCAGCGAAGCTTGCAACTCAGCTACTATCAGTGCAGCAGCATCCGATGTCACAGTACCAGCTGCAACATCTATAGCAAGCGTGCCAAGTGCAGTTTGAATAGTAGCTACATTAGCAGTAATAGTTTCTAAACTACCTTGTAAAGCAGTTATTGAAGCTGTTGGATTTGGTATAGCAGCTACAGAGTCAGATAGTGAAGCCAACTGAGTCTGCAAGGCAACTATTTGTGCTTGCAAAACTTCAATACCACCGCTGCTGGCAAGTAGGGTAGTGATGTCAGCCTGAACTAAAATCAGCGAAGCTTGCAACTCAGCTACTATCAGTGCAGCAGCATCCGATGTCACAGTACCAGCTGCAACCTCTATAGCAAGCGTGCCAAGTGCAGTTTGAATAATAGCTACATTAGCAGTAAGAGTTTCTAAACTCTCTGATAGAGCATCTGTACCTGGTATAGCAGCTACAGCGGTAGTCAGTGCAGTCAACTGAGCCTGAGCGGCAGTCAGACCTGTTTGTAAAGTTGCAACACCTGCTACCTTTTCCGCAAGAGCAGTAATCTGTGTTTTCAGATCATCGATCTTTTTATCGAGATCTGCTAAATCATCCTTAACACAGGATGTGATAATCAAGGCGAACGTTAATACGCCAAATAATAGTTTTTTCATTTTTCATTTTTTTTAAGTAAATAATTAAGAATGTAATGTTGTTCGGATAATATAATTGATTGATAAGTTGTTAATTGACTAAATCTAAAATATAGAACCAATCCCTATACATGGCTCCCACCGTGGAATATCGGTGGCAACACATACGGCCAACCGCTGCATCTTAACGACAAAACCCAACTCATACGACCAGCTTCGGTATATCTTCGAGCTCAGATCCGGATCCCGGATAACACTTTTTCCCAGGTGATGATAATTGGCACCACCGCTGATACTGTAACCCCGCTCCCGGTAAGGCTTTAATGGTATCAAAACGCCTGTCGTAAATTTAACATGATGCTTCAACTCATACCGCTTGTAAAGACCGCAGGATCCATAAGTCAATGAATTGTAAAAACCCACCGTTTGCTTCCCCGCTTGCTCGCTACTGAATGGATAATAATCAACCCGGGGCCCCACCCCTAAATCAGCCGGCTGGAATAAAAGGTACAGGGCTGGCTGCCCCTCAGCCTGCCGTGAACATAAACATACTCCCAATAGCATAAGAATAATAAAACCTGCCACCTCGGGCCAGGGATAAGAATTTATGTTATCTGCTTTTATCATATTTGTTTTTATAGTAAGATATGTTAAAACAAGTATTACGTTAAAACAAGTATTTGGTATAATATTTACTAAAAGCTCAATGACAAAAAGAAACAAAGATAAAAATTAAAACAAGAATAAAACCAATATAAATAATCCAATAAGTATTGCAATGAAAAAACAGCATCCTCCATCAATATTGTTTTTAGTTTCGGTAGTTATAAACTTCATTTCATTGTGATCTGTTAAAAACCAAACTATTGTTTTGATTTGTATGATAATGAGTATTAATTATTCAATACCTGGTGAACGTTTTCCCAAATTCTTATAGATCGTGTTAAGCTCCTGTTGTCTGATGCCCAGATATCGTCTGGTAATTGACATACAGCTATGGTTAAAAATATCTGACAGGGTCATGATCGAATATTCACTCTGGAGGTGACTGTCATAAACTTCCCTTCCAAAGGTTTTTCTTAGTGAATGGGTTGAAATGTTTTGTGCATCACCCTCGAATACCTCTTTAAGGATCCTGTTAAGCGAAACGGTAGTGAATAAGGTGTGCTTTTGACTTTTGAATATATAGTCATTCACGTGATAACTGCCTCGATCCTGAAGCCTCCCGGACAGGGATTGATAAGATTTCAAAATAACTTGATTAATCTGAATTGTGCGACTTTTTTTAGTTTTATGTTCCTGAACAGTCAGCTGGTCTCCAGGCTTTAAATTCACCAGGTCACAATGTTTAATATTCAGAACTTCTGAAACTCTCAGGCCGGTGTTAATGCTGAAAATGATATAAAAGCCTATTATCATTTGCTTTTCAGACCATAATAGCTCCTGGCCCTTTAGGAGTGCTTTTTTAAATTCAAGATAGTCAGATGTTTTCTTTCGTCCTTTAGTGGATCCAACGGCATGTTTACGCATCCGGTATTTAATACCTTCAATTATTTTAGTTCCGGATATGGTTCCGGCCGGCAGCACTTCAATAACTTTGCGAGCTCTGGTACCTGTTTCCATTTTGTAAGGTCTGATTATTACAGGAAAAATGCAAGTTATGAAACAATTTTCAAATAATGTATAAAAGTATCAGAAATAATTTATAACGGCATCAGGGAAAATGTATAAAAACGTTTTAAGCAATGTATAAAAATATCAGTAAAACGATGTTTTTATACTACGAGGAAATAAATTGAATATAAGGCAGTTAACTGATAAATGTATATTTTTGTTATTAATATTCATTTTACAGGGGATCTGATCCGGTTCTGCCGGCACCCGGGTATCATTGCCCTGCAAAAAAGAAACCGGCCGGCTGTACCGGCCCGGGGACCGATCGGACCGGCCGGCCGGAATTGTTAACATATATGTATGATTGTTAATAACAAAAATAGTTTACAGAGGTGTCCTTAATATTTAGCTTCATAATTTTGTACTTGATGTAAAGTAACCCTTGATGGGAGTGGTTGATACAGGCGGGAACACTCCCTTTTTTTAAGCACTTTATAACTGTATCATATGTATTTTCCGGGCAATAAAAACATTCCAGGTTTAATCCAGAAGATTGTTAACCAGATTCCACCCTGTAAATATTTCATTGAACCTTGCGCCGGCTCTGCTGCAGTAAGTATGTTTCTGTCAAGGGCTTTCGTTGCTCAGCCACAATATCACATCAATGATCTGGATCCCGGAGTTACAGATATGTTTGATTACCCTGCCGGCAGTATAGTTACAAATAATCCAGTGCTCGATATCATCAAGTCATTAGTGGCTATACCTGCAGACCCGGACACTTTTGTTTTTATCGATCCACCTTATCACCATTCAGTAAGGCAGTATAATTTAAATCTCTATAAATACAAAATGACCCATCAGGATCATTTAAAGTTGCTTACAGCTGTACGGGATCTTGAATGTAACTGTATGATCATACACCCCCGATGTGACTTGTATTCTCGGAAACTTGAATCCTGGCGTACCATACAGATAAAAGTAAGGTATCACGACAAAACCGCTATAGAAATATTGTACATGAATTACCCACGGCCGGAACAGTTGTTAACATATGTAGCTGCAGGGACAGACTGTTGGGACCGGCAACGCATCAAGCGAAAAGGTGACCGTATAGTTAAAAAGCTTCAATCCCTGTCAGCCGTCGAACGTAATTATATTTTATCCAGGCTATCGAATACTTTTTAATCAATAAAACCTATCAACATGGCAAACTACAAATTTAATCCGGGCCACCCAGTTGAAGTAAGCAAAGAAGATTTACTTACTGTTATTATGGAACTGGTTAAAGTAAAAGATCTTGTTAAATGGGTTAACACATCGATTCCCAATGCTCCCGGGGAATTCAAACTACATGCCAGACTAAACAGTGCTACTGAAAAAATACAGGGATGCCTGAAGCTCATGAATTCATTTCTTAATTAAGCTGCCGGAGGGGAAGGAGATATTTAAAATAACAAAAACCCGATTAATTCTGGCATGTCTAATGGGCAGAATGTATAATCGGGTTTAATGTCTAAAACAAGTGTAATGCCAAATATAGAAAAAAATATCAAAGAAACAATAGTATCAGGGGATTTACACCTTGAGAAGAAACAGCCGCCAAGCGAATTTATCCGCTGGCGGTTTTATTGTTATGTAAAAGAGTGTATCGACAAGGGAAGAGTTTAGCCAAGCGAATTAGTGACTACCTGCCAAGAGGCAACGTAAATCACTTTTTTTTTAATGGAAAGATTTTTGGTTTGAAATCAAGAAATAACACGGAGTTCAGAAAGGTCCTTCCGGAGCTGATTAGATCGAGCTCGAAAAAACCGGTTTAGCTTTCAAAGTTTGTCTGTTAAACAGTGCCGGCAACTCCTGGCAGGGCGACCGGTGACCTGACAGAAATCACAGTCAGTCAACAACAGGCAAGGCGGTGTATACGGGCAGGAGCCCAGGGAGCACACGCACGAAGAGCGAGGGGCGCAAAGCAGGGCGCTGCAAAATTCTGACACAAGAGATACCGCTGTCAGGGATAAGCCTGCCTATATTAAAATTTCTCCTGCAGGAGCATCTGCTCGAGCTGCTGATCGAGGGTTTGTCGACTTTCATTTCGTTAACTTACGAAACCGTTTTTTCCTGCTTTGCCTGGTAAGGATCCTGTGGCATCTGGTGCAGGAAGATGACAGGTCCTCCAGGAGCTCATGAAATAATCTGATGTAGGTAAGATGGTGGACCTGGGTTGCTCTGCAGCTGAAACAGACCTGGCAAATATACTTGTCACGTTTGAGTACCTTTAGCCTGAGTGCCTTCCATTGTGTTGATCTTATGTATCTTACATATTTGTCAGGGATCCTTGACATATACCAAGTTAATTGATCTTGATTAGCTGACTAGAGTAAGGACCTGCCAGTCCGGAGGATTCCTGAATAAGTTTAGCTCTGATTATTATGCTGCAATTTGCATCAGCGTATATGGTGGCCCAGGTAACGCCGAATAGAGTTTGATAATAGGTTATGAGCTCCTGAGTAGTTAACGAATCAATATTAACTTTTCTGATAACGAAATTAGACCGGCGTAGTTTAAGAGAGCTTTGACGGATGGGCGGGGTTGCGTAAAAATGTACCCGGTAACCGGTAACATCCACAGCTGGATCCCAGGTACAAAGCAATGAAACAGCACTGGCAGAGAGAACAAAATCGGGAAGGGCGTCGACGGTTGTCCAGCCGGGAGCGGTTGAAAGTGGAGCTAATGACATGGCTTTCATGTTTAGTCCTGAGGATATGAACCACTGAAAGCCGTTTAATGTTTTTTCTTCTCCCCAATCAGTTACGTGGACATGAGCGGCGGCCAGATCGTTCCAGCTGATTTTGTTAGCATCTGATAAGGCAGACCAGGCGGCAACTAATGATATCAGGAACTTTTGTTGCGATTGCTGAGACAATGAAGGATTAACCGGCATGTTTGGCTTAAGCCGGGCAATGTTACCGGAGGAATTTCGTTGAAAAGTGATTCCACCGATAGAGCCGGTTAGCTCAGTGATCAGGGCGCCATAGGTTACACGTGCCATATTAAAAGAGTCTTTTTGTACCTGTATATTTCCCGGAGATCATCGTATTTGTTATACCGAAATACTGAATTTCGTACGCCATCCAGTCACCTTGCTGAGCATAGTAGCCGAATGCATTCTTAAAAAAGGTCATCATCTCAAAAGTTGAAGCAGCGGCAACAGTGATATTCATATATCTTAATCCTGCTCGCTTGAAAGCTCTGTTTTCGGGAATCTTGCTTGATATCTTAAAAATAAACCATAGATCGACGCCGGGAGCGGTGGCCGATAGTTGAAGGTCCCAAGAATCACCTTCATCGTTCCAACCGAAATTGATAGTAGGTAATCCAACATTCAGCAAAGTATAAAGGGGTATCGATTGGATGGCCTGACCGGTTAGTAACCTGAAATAGTTGTATTTGATAAAATATGAGTGACCGGATTGAAGGACAGCCCGATCACGTGCTATTGTGGCATTCGCGAAGGCTATAAATTGATTCCATTGCGTACGTTGGGCAGATGTCAGAGCAGCCCAGTAACCATGTACCCGCATCATGAGGGCACGCCGGGAAAGCTGAGACTCGGAAGCTGAACGACGTGGCCGGGGTTTACTCCGGAGGATATCGCCATATAGAGATTTCTGAAAGGTTGCGGATCCCACGGATCCGGAGACACTTGAAACGATTGAAGCGTATTTGATGCGTGCCATGGTTTAAGGGTATGAAATAAATTCTTTTAAAGATACATTATCGACTGAGTAACCATTTCGAGGAGCTTCCTGAAAAAATCCAACAGTCACAGAAGAAAGAATACATGTCATGTCTACTTTATAGTGACCGGCCGGATAGGTTGGGCCAGCAAGGTAAAATTTATCAAAAAGAGACTTGTTAGTCACATTCCTTAATAAAAGATTAGCGGGAATGGTTAAAGGGACAAGATCAAATTCAACTCTGTATGTACGGCCGGCTGTAACAATGGCCGGGGCATAAGCTCTATTAAAGGTTATCGGGCCGATATTAAGTTTAGCTCCAATAATATTGACATCACCAACAAAAACCCATGGGGTCTGAACATCAAAAGTTGAATTAGTCCATAGATTGGAAGACCAGTAATCTTTTAAATAGTCAGCTGGATTGAGAAGAAAAGAGAGTCCTACAGAGATACGACCGAATTGGTATTTCATCCAGAGTGAATGACCGGAAAGCGGGTGTTTATCGCCGTTTGCGTTCATTATGCTGTGAGTATATGAATAACGGTTCCAGATTTTGCGCTGTGCGTCGGTTAAGGACCGCCATCCGGCCTGTAAAAGTGGATTTATCGACCTTATTGCATACTGAGCAGCTGTAGGAGCTGACCGGGGTATCGGTTTGTTTCGCAGCTGCATGCCTCCCCGGGAGTTCTGGATAGTGTGGCCGCCGAGGGAACCGGAAGCTTCTGTAACGAGCATGCCTAGTTTTGCTTTCATCTGTACCAGCTGCTTAAATTGCTTTCCACCTGGCTATAACCCAGGCCGGATAAATGATCGAGTTAGTTACTGAGGTAAATTGCTGCGTTGCAGTATCATATACGGCCTGAAAGGGAGCAGAATAATAGTATTTAACTCTGATCCAGACAGTTTGATCATCTGCAGGAATATTCTTCGGGAACGTGAACCACATGACGCCGGCAGTTTAAAGGAAAAAAAAGGAGGCCGAAACCTCCCTATTTTCTAGGTTACTATACAAGAGGCCTGCAGGGGTAAACCTGCCTGTCCGGTTGTCAGATGTACATAGTAGGCACGGAAAAAAACCTTCTGGCCAGCTAGACCGGGACCTCCGAATTTTGCAGCATACGCATCGGTGGCAACATACGGCGAGGCCGTCGCTGGTATAATCTGGCCGATCTGGCGGAATTCCGCCTTAACGAAACTTTTACCGGGACTAATCGGTGCCGTAGCATCAACAATGAGCTGATGAAGTGCCGGGGTCGGAGTTTCAGTATACGCGATACTGGTTGCGCCGGCAGGTGCCTGGGTCGGAACGATGGTAAGCAGTGCTGAAACTGCCACAGGCAGCGGGGGCACTAATATTGCAATCGCACCAGCCATTACCAGATTGGTGTTAAGCATCACATACAGGTTGAAGCCTGTAGGGTTTTTCAGATCACCGAAGATGTCAGTTTTTGCAAACTGAGCAACTGCAGCATTCCACTGAAGGCGCTGGCCATCAGTGAGCCCACGCCAGGCGATTGCTCTTGCAGCAAATCGCTGTCTAACGTTGACTTGGTATGTTGAACCGGGATTAACCGGGGTTACTTTTGTACGAAAGTAAGCGCCGGCACGGTTTTTACTGGCCACATGGCCGCCAATTTTGTTACGCCCATCGACAACGAGGGCTCCCCATTTTACTTTCATAATGAACTACTTTTTACGTTTAAGATAATCAGAAATGAGCTTGAGGATATCAATGATCAGCGCGATCAGTGAGAACCTGGCTACTGCCGGAATAATCCGGACTATTACCTCATAGAGGCCGATAATGAGCAACAAGACTACATACCAGGTGATCTCTATAGAACCAACTATACAAGCTGCAAGACAATCAGGCAGCTTATCAATCTCGTCCAGCAAGTCGCCTATAGAATCAACTGTACAAGCTCCAAGACTGGGAAATAAGATAAGCAGACAAAAAACGAGTAACTGTTTCATAACACAAAGATATATAAATTTTGACGAAAGTACGAAAATCAGTGACAAACGTACGAAAATTAGTGACGAATAGTTTTCACTACACCAATGCTACACCTCTTTTTTTATCCTTATAAACTTCTTACGTGCGTCAGGGTTCAGCGCAAACGTACCAGCCCGGGGATGACCTCACCGACACGAGACGTTTGCCGCTGGGGGCCCGCTAGGGCCCCTCAGGCCCGGCTGATATTTTGCGTCAGCAAAATTGAAGCGGGGCACTCATCCCGGAGCAAAGCGGTGCGAACGGAGCGAAGCGAGAGAGCTCGGCTTTGCCCGGCGTCACACGTGCGTGGCCGAGGCTTTGCGAGGCCTCGCATGTCTTTCCGGAGCAAAGCGGTGCGATCGAATGCAGGAGCGAATACATGGAGCGACAAATGAGAGAGCTCGGCTTTGCCCGGCGTCACACTGGCCCGGCCGATGTTTTGCGTCAGCAAAATTGAGGCGGGGCCTTTTACCCTGTGTAAAGGGGTGCGAATGCAACGAAATTAGTGAGCCGTCCAGCCGGAGGCTGGACGGCGAACGGTTTGAGTGAATGAGCACTGCTTTAGCAGGCGTCACACGTGCGGTGGCCGTGTGGCTATTTTACATAGTACAGTTTATGGGGCCGTCAGGCTGAAACATTTGCAGCTGTTGGATTTGCAAATGACCATAAACCGTATTATGTAACTTAGCTTAGGATGGATTTCAGCGGGGAGCGGGGAACCGGGCGCATAGTTGAGCGAAGCGAAGCGTGCGCCCGGTGTGGTGATCAGGATCTCACGGTTTAACGAGTTTCACGAGAATTCAGGGGGTATCAGGGTATCATCGAGGTTGAGATCGTTTGTCCTGGTTGTCCTGGTGAGGTTGTTTTTTTGATATTGTGTTGATTTGTTGATTTTCACGAGTTTACCGTCATAATGATATTCCTGCTACTGATTCCTGTTTATTGATTTTCACGAGTTTACAGTTAGTTTTATATTGTCCTGGTTAGTTTAGTAATGTTGATTTTCATGAGTTTACAGTTTATTACATTCTATTCTTTTCTTATCCGGGTATTTGATTTACTTGAAGTTATTATTCTATTCATACTATCTATTTATTTGATTTACTTGAGTTTACAGTTTCATACATTCTATTCTTCTCTTATCCGGGTATTTGATTTACTTGAAGTTATTATTCTATTCATACTATCTATTTATTTGATTTTCACGAGTTTACAGTTTATTACATTCTATTCTTCTCTTATCCGGGTATTTGAGTTACTTGAGTTTACAGTTTCATACATTCTATTCTTTTATTATCTGGGTATTAGGGTTACTTGAGTTTACAGTTTTATCCATTTTATTGCTGTCCAGCCCGGTCATCGACTTTACAACTATTTTACAACTTTATTACAACTATCTTATACTTAGCTTACATCGACTTCAAATTCTTCTTTTACCGGCCTTATATTCTGGTTATTGCTTTAGTATTGTGTTGTTTAGATTGTTTTTCTACATCCTTACTTTTTTCTCATTTTCAGCTTATTTTTATCTTTTTATGTTGTACTTGTCTGTTTATTAGTGTATTGTAGTGTTATTTATATTGTGTTATTGATATTCTCTCTTGGTTAGTTTTAAATTTTCTTTTCATTCGTTTATGATGTTTGTACTAAGCAGGGACCCGGCCAGCGGACCGCCCATGGGCGACCGGGCCAGAGATTTTGATATGAAGCGGGACTAGTTCCGGCGTCACCTGGGGGGTGCTGCGCCGGTGAAAAGAAACCGGCCCGGGATACTACAAACCGGGCCGGCGCTTTAAACCAATCTGAACAGAGATAAGATACTTAAAAAAAAGAAAAAACTTCGTAAAAATCATATTCATCACAACCAGGTAGCGAGACTTTCGCTACCTGATACAAATATACAAAAAATAAGGAAGCAGATTAACAACGCCCACGTATTACCGGCAAGATTAAAAGAAAAAGCCCCGAAGGCGAACCTACGGGGCTTTGATTTATTTTCTCTCTGTACTTAAAGTACAGGAGCTAAGTTAGCTAATCTACTATTTTACGGTTTCCACCCATACTGGAACAGTTTTAGATGATGGTGTAATTGTAAATCCTGACGGATTCAAAACTGCAACTGTTACATTTTCACCATTTAATACTGTAATAGCAGAGATTGCAAGTGAACGGGTTAATCCTGTACCTGTTAATGCTCCTTTTGTAGCTCCCGTTACTGTAATGTCTCCTAATGCTAAAGTTGTAGGATCAGCATTAAATGTAAGGGTTAATACTGTTGTCGATACCGTAAGAG
>Ga0265594_1002944_pt1 | contig 11654 bp, 7 predicted proteins | sample saktaG_11_FD_190147 | JGI IMG/M metagenome (GOLD analysis project Ga0265594, IMG submission 190147) | Saline water microbial communities from Sakinaw Lake, British Columbia, Canada - sak_2011_5_24_80m | ecosystem: Environmental > Aquatic > Non-marine Saline and Alkaline > Saline ... | reverse complement strand
AATTGCCTGACTTAAAACTGGATATCAAAAGGGATCAGGTTACTGTAAGGTCTGTAAAAACCGGTTCAGCGTGGAAGGAAATTATTGATTTGCCTGCTGAAATAAAATCCGATGGCCATGAAATGCATCTGAAAAATAATCTGCTTGAGATCAGATTGTCTAAAGTCCAGGGGACAGGGGTCAGTGATCAGGGGACAGTGAACAGTAACAAGTAACCACCAACCACCAACCACCAACGAACAACTAATGACCAATGACAAATGACTAATGACTAATGACCAATGACAAATGACCAATGACTAATGACTAATGACTAATGACTAATGACTAATGACTAATGACTAATGACTAATAACATTCCTGAATATTTCCAGAACAAGGATTTAAAATTAATTTTTTTCGGCGGAAAAGGCGGCGTTGGCAAGACCACCATGGCGGCAAGTGCTGCGCTTTATCTGGCGCAATCCAATCGTAACGAAAAAAAAGTCCTGATAGTATCGACCGATCCGGCCCATTCCCTGTCGGACAGCTTCGGGATAGAGATTGGTGATTGCGTTACGCCCATTCCTTACAAAAAAGGGGGCAGGGGTCAGGGGCCAATCCGCGATCCGCAATCCGCAATCAGTAATCTGTACGCCCGTGAGCTGGACACATCCAGGTTGGCGGATGAATTCAAAGGAAAGAATGAAGCCGTCATCAAAAAGTTGGCGGACAGGGGAACCTATTTCGACCAGCAGGATATTGCGGAATTTTTCAATCTTTCACTTCCAGGCATGGATGAGGTTATGGCAATCATTGAAATGGCCAATTTCCTCCGGGACGGGGCCTATAATATCCTGATAATGGATACCGCTCCCGCCGGGCACACCGTCCGGATGCTTAACCTGCCCGAACAGATGCAAAAATGGGTGGAGGTCATGGACCTCATGCAGCACAAGCACCGTTACATGTCCACACATTTTACAGGGAAAAGTTACGTCAAGGATGAGTGTGACATTTTTCTGGATGAACTTTCCTCGGATATAGACAGGGTTAAAAAACTGCTCTCGAACAGCCGGACAACCCGCTTTGTGCCGGTGACCATTCCTGAACCCATGAGTATCTATGAAACTGAAAGAATGCTCGGATCACTTGAAAAGATTAATATTCCCGTGAAGGAGATAATAGTTAATCGCGTAATGGAAAGTGACGGCTGTGAATTTTGTCGGCTGAAAAAAGAGGATCAAAAAGAGCCCCTTGGTGAAATCGAGGACAAGTTTTCCCGATATAGCTTGATTAAAGTTCCCCTGTTTCCCGTGGAAATTCAGGGAATCGATGAATTGAAAAGGCTGGCGGACTGTTTATCAGGCAAACCCAGGCCCATTGAAATTACAAAAGTGAAACCACCGGGTGAAGAACAGGGGAAATGCTTAAGCCTCAATCCCGATCTTGAATTTATCCTCTTTGGCGGCAAGGGCGGAGTCGGCAAAACAACACTGGCTTCCGCCGTTGCTCTATATACGGCCGGAAAATATCCTGAAAAACGGATCCTCATTTTCTCAACCGATCCGGCCCATTCCCTGTCGGACAGCTTCGGGATAGAGATTGGTGATAATGTGACGCCTATTTCAGTGGTCAGTGATGAGTGGTCAGTGGGCAGTGAGCAGGGGACAGGAGACCGGAGACAGGAGGCAGGGGACAGGAGACCGGGGACAGTGATCAATCCGCAATCCGCAATCCGCAATCCGCAATCGGTAGTCCGCAATCCGCAATCCGCAATCCATACAAATCTCTTTGGCCTTGAAATAAACGCTGATAAATTATTCGAAGATTTTAAAAAGAATTTTAAAGAAGAGATAGAAGGGGTGTTTGATAGATTTCTGGGCGGCAGGATTGATATTAAATTCGATCGCGAGGTCATGACAGAGCTCGTTACCCTTGCGCCTCCGGGGCTGGACGAGATTATGGCCCTGAATACGATCATGGACCTGAGAAAGGAAGAAAAGTTTGATCTGTTCATTCTTGACACATCACCTACCGGCCACCTGCTTCGTTTTTTAGAACTTCCCGATATGGTCAGGGAATGGTTGAGGGCATTTTTCAGGCTGCTTTTAAAATACAAGGGTCTTGTCAAGCTGACAAGTGCGGCCGAGAAAGCCCTGGCCATGTCAAGGAATATAAGGCGGATTCAGGAAACCCTGTCGAATTCCGAGAGAACGAATTTCGTCGGAATTACTATTCCCGAGTCTATGGGTGTCCTTGAACTGGAGCGTCTTGTTGGCGCTCTTGATAAATCCCGGATTCCCTGTAACAATATAGCGATAAATATGGTTGTCCCGCAGACCGATTGTGATTTTTGTTCCCTAAGGAGGACAGAACAACAAAGATATATAAAAGAGATTCATTCAAAATACCCCGATCATATCGTCACTGAAATCCCTTTGCTTTCTCAGGAGATCCGGGGAATGGAGAATTTAAGCAAGGTTGGTGAAATTCTGTTTTGCGATAGAGGTAGCACATGAAAGGAAACCTGTGAAACACGCTATTCTGGGGGTATTACTGCTTATCTGTGCAGTTTTATCATTGTATGTACATGGTCACCCGGGAATTGACATTGTATATACCCATCACAACCGTTTCCAGTGGTGAAGAAGCCGATAAGTACAAATATATGGAACAGGCATTGAATGAGAGAGAGGAATTCAGTTCGAGCCTGCTGAAAGGGAGTTATTGTGAGGACTAAATCACACGAAATACCTGAAAGATATAAAATTACAATAATAGCCATTCTTTTAACAGGCTGTTTGTGCCTGACCTTTTACGCCCATGAGATTCTCAAAACCGGCGTTATTTGTGCACACTTCTTTTATGTTCCGATAGTTTTATCGGCAATCTGGTGGAAGAGAAAAGGCCTTGTTGTGGCTGTGTGTTCAGGTGTAGCTGTAATTTTAAGCAGTGCTGTTTTTCTTGAAACAGATTTAATGAATAATTTCCTCCGTGGTTTCGCGTTTGTCGTAATTTCCTTCGTGGTTGCCATGCTGAGTGAGCGGATCGCAAAGGGCGAAAAGGAACTCAGGAAAAGTGAAAAAAAATACCGCAGTATTTTTGAGAATTCTGTTGAAGGTATTTTTCGAACCACCCCGGAAGGAAAATTTATCACAGCGAATCAAGCACTTGCTCAGATACATGGTTATGACTCTCCTGAAGAGCTTATTGAAACCATTACAGATATTGGGCATCAGATCTATGCAGACCCGGAAGATCGTCTTGTGATGATGAAGCAACTTGAAGAGCATGGTATGCTAAAAGGATTTGAAACACAGCTCTGCCGAAAAGACGGCGGCAGGATTTGGGGTTCTTTAAATGTCCGTACCGTACACGATGAAAAAGGAACACTTCTCTATTATGAAGGCTTACTGGAAGACATTACTGCCCGCAAGCAGGCGGAAGAAAAATTACGTAAATCTGAACGGGAGAAATCTGTCATTCTCGATACCATGTCAGAGCCTGTATACCATATTGATACGAATATGAAAATTTTATCAGGAAACAAAGCTTCACTCGAGCTTCTCAACCTGTCTCCCGATCAGGCAGAAGGGAAAATATGCTATGAAGTGTTTCATAATCGGAACAAACCATGCGATGCCTGTCCCATAACAAAGGTATTTGAAACGGGCAAATCCCATGAATCCGATGTCGTTTCCTCTTTCGGGAAAAAGTGGGTTTTACGCGCCTGTCCCGTCCACGATGGAAGTGGAAACGTAACAAGTGCCATTGAGGTAGCACTCGACATCACAGCCATTAAAGAGGCAGAGGAATATCTGCGTCAATCGGAAGAAAAATATCGAAGCATCCTTGATAACATTGAAGAGGGCTATTTTGAGGTTGACATTGCAGGTAACTTTACCTTTTTTAGTGATTCATTATGCGAAATCCTCGGATATTCCAGAGAAGAGCTGATGGGCATGAATAACAGACAATATATGGATAAAGAAAATGCCCGAAAGGTCTTTAAGACATTCAATAAAGTATACTCCACTGGAAATCTCATAAAAGACTTCAATTGGGAGATCATAAGGAAAAGTGGGAATAGGAGATATTTAGAAACTTCCGCTTCTCTTATGAAGGGCTCAGATGGCAATCCGATCGGGTTCCGAGGTATTGCAAGGGACATTACAGAGCGAAAGCTTGCCGAGCAAGAAAGGGAAATGCTCGAATCCCGACTTCGCCAGGTTCAGAAGATGGAATCCATAGGCACATTAGCCGGCGGCATTGCCCACGACTTCAACAACCTTCTCATGGGCATCCAGGGGAATGCGTCTCTTACCCTTCTGGACATGGATTCCACATATCCCGGTTATGAAAGGCTGAAAAACATCGAGCAATATACTCAAAACGGGGCAGAACTCACGGGCCAATTACTGGGCTTCGCCAGAGGCGGAAAATACGAGGTCAAACCGACTGATATGAACGAGCTCATCAAGAAGAGTTCCAGCATGTTTGGCCGTACCAGAAAAGAGATAAAGATTTACAGAAAGTACCAGGAAGACATCTGGACGGTGGAAGTGGATCAGGGTCAGATAGAACAAACACTTTTAAATCTCTATGTCAATGCCTCACAGGCCATGCCCGGAGGTGGCAACCTCTATCTTCAGACGGAGAATATCACCCTTGATGAAAACTATGTAAAGCCCTATGACCTTGAACCCGGCAGATACGTAAAGATATCCCTCACCGACTCAGGTGTTGGAATGGATGAGGAAACGAAAGACAGGATCTTTGATCCATTCTTTACCACAAAGGAAATGGGAAGTGGGAAGGGGATCGGATTGGGCCTTGCCTCTGTTTACGGCATTATTACAAACCACGGTGGTATAATAAATGTGCAAAGCAAGAAGGGTGAAGGAGCCACATTCAATATTTATCTGCCCGCATCTGAATCAGAGATTATAACAGAAAAGAAATTGCCTGAAAAATTCTTAAGGGGAACAGAAACGGTTCTTTTTGTCGATGATGAAAAATTTATCATAAGCATTAGTGAAGATATACTGAAAAAGTTAGGCTACACAGTATTGATAGCCCGAAACGGTAAAGAGGCAATTGAAATCTACAAAGAGAAACAAGACGATATCGATATGGTTCTACTTGATATGATTATGCCTGAAATGGGGGGTGGAGAGACTTATGATATTCTAAAAAAGATCAATCCCGACATAAAGGTTCTTCTCTCCAGTGGATACAGTATTGAGGGTCAGGCAACGGAGATACTTGAACGCGGCTGTGATGGTTTTATTCAGAAGCCGTTCAAGATTGAGCACCTTTCACAGATAATGAGGAGGATTCTGGAAGATAAATAGAATTTATGTTTTGGCTGTCTTCAGTCTTTGATTTTATGGCATTATCTGAACCTTCAAAAAGTGACGACAAACATAGAAAATCCTTGACAAAGGATTCCAGCGCAGTATTGTAAATGCCAAATTCATTGAAATTGCTGTAATTAAGATTAACCTTTTTTACTACTACGAAAGAGGCAACTATGGGCTAATTATCAAACCCCCGTTTTCAAATAGGGATAGGAAATATCAAAAGGAAGTACATATGGATACAAAAACTGAGATACTCGTTGTAGACGATAATATAGACCTGACCATGCTCCTTCAGTCTGGCCTGAAAGGGAAAGGCTATGATGTCATGGTTGCGCATGACGGAAAAACTGCGCTTGCCATCTGCCAGGAGAATCGATTCGACCTGGCCTTAATTGACATCAAGCTACCTGACATGCTGGGGACAGAACTGATTAATAAGTTAACCGAGCTATCGCCCAAAACAGAGTATATCATCATCACTGCATATGCTACCATGGAAACTGCTGTTGAAGCTGTGAGGCACAGGAAAATAGTAGGCTATCAAACAAAGCCCCTTGATATGAACAATATCCTGGTTCTTACCAGACAGGTCGTAAAGCGCAAACAGGCAGAGCAGGCACTTCGGAAGAGCGATGAGAAATACAGGGATCTGGTAGACTTGCTGCCGCAAACCGTTTTTGAACTTGATGAAAGGGGAGTTTTCACCTTTTCAAACCGTGTTGGGCTGGAATCCATGGGTTATACACAGGCAGATCTGGATAAAGGGTTGCATGCCGTTGAAACAGTGATCCCAGAGGACAGGGCCAGGATTAAGAAAAATATGGAGCGGCAGTTTAGAGGAGAAGGTCTCAGCGCACATGAATACACGGCATTGAGGAAAGATGGCAGCACATTTCCCTTTATCATATACTCCTCTCCTGTTATTCGTGACAATAAACCAGTAGGCCTAAGAGGTATTAGCATAGACGTCTCAGAAAGGAATCAGCTCCAGTCCCGACTTTTAGATGCCCAGAAGATGGAGGCCATCAGCACCTTGGCAGGTGGGATTGCCCATGAATTCAATAATGCCTTAACAGGAATTACCGGAAACGTTGAACTACTTAATGTGAACTTACCAAAAGAAGGGGGCTTCAATAGATATATTGATCCAATGAAGTCTTCTGCTCATCGTATGGTCAATCTAACCAATCAATTGCTGGCCTATGCACGAGGAGGGAGATATCAACCAACAACCATATCATTGAGTGACTTTATAGAAGACACACTACCTATACTAAAGACCATTATCAAACCTTCCATCAGAGTAGAAACTGATCTTCCGAGAGATATCTCCGGAGTAAAGATTGACCCCACCCAGGTGCAGATGGTGTTGTCTGCTGTGTTGGCTAATGCCTCAGAGGCCATAGAAGGTGAAGGCAGAATTAGGGTTAATATAAGGAATGAAGAGATTGATGAGGGTTTTGCTAAAGAACATTCTGATATCGAACCTGGATCTTATGTTTGCCTAACAATAGAAGACGATGGGAAAGGCATGGACGAGGAGACAAGAAGCAAGATATTTGATCCATTCTTCACCACAAAGTTCCAGGGTCGTGGACTTGGTATGGCAGCGGTTTATGGCATTATCAGGAACCATGATGGGTGGATTCTGATTGACTCAAAGTTAGACAAAGGGACCGCAGTCCGCATCTATTTTCCTGTTTGTGAGGTTAAAGAGGAGCATGTCCCGGAAAAACAAGTTGAAGAACCTGAGATTGAAATACCCCTATCGCAGGCAAGGTAAAATAATTCTCTGATTGCCGTTATTAACTGTTCTTCCGGATCTGTGTACGTTTTAAAAATATCGTCAAAACGTTGATTGATACGTTCGAACATTCTCTCGTGAATGAGAAGCAGAGGGGTTATCCCAAAACCAGCCCCTTTGGGGTTGGTTTTTTATTTTTTCTTGCCTTTTTTGTAAAACATGGTATGAATATTCCTTCTTTTTGAACAGAGACCTTTGCAGAGTGTTCAATTTTGTTCAAGTTCAAGGAAGTCGAAAATTTTAACCACAGGAATATATTGGATATTTCGAGGATTAAAATTTGAGACTGACGCAGAAATTGGGCAAAAGGGAACGTTATGCAAAGGTCTCGAACAATGTATCAAATTGTACGGTGGGTGTAGCTCAGTTGGTTAGAGTGCCGGGTTGTGGCCCCGGAGGCCGGGGGTTCAAGTCCCCTCACTCACCCCATTTTAAGGAAAGGCATTTTCCGATGCCTTTCCTTTTTTTTATCCATCGAAATCCTTCATAATGTTTCTCAATATAAATACTTTCCCTGTTTTTAATTGACGATTTGATACTTTCCTGTATGATTCCACATAGAATCCTGATTTTATGGTTATGTTATGAAGAATGACAAGATATTATCCTCACAATTGAAAAGGGAAGGGGAAACAGTCGATGATCTTCTCGGTGGACATCTTAAGATTTTTCAAAAAGAGAAAGGTTACAGATTTTCTGTGGATACTCTTCTTTTGGCTCATTTTATGCCTTTAAAACGGAAAGATCGTGTCGTTGACCTCGGCACGGGAAGCGGCATTATCCCGCTGATACTTGCATATCGGTTTGAGTCTATTAAGGTAGTGGGAGTGGAAATTCAGGAAGAACTGGTCGATATGGCGCGTAGAAGTATAAAATTGAACGGACTTGAATCCAGAATTGATGTTTACCACGGTGATGTAGGAAAAATCAAAGATCTCCTCGATCCACAATCTTTTGATGTAGCCGTTTTTAATCCACCATACAGAAAATTGAACTCAGGAAGGGTTAACCCATATGAGGAAAAAGCTGTTGCACGGCATGAAATCAGGGGCTCCCTTGGTGATTTTTTGATTTCGGCGAAATATCTGCTGAAAAACAAAGGCGCTGTGTATGTAATCTATCCCGCAAGAAGAGGGGCAGAACTTTTCTTTCGGATGAGGGACAACCATATTGAACCAAAAAGAATACAAATAGTACATTCAAACAGTTCATCCAGTGCCGAATTTATCCTCGTCGAGGGAATCAAAAATGGTGGAGAAGAACTGAACGTGATGCCGCCGCTCTTTATTTATGGTGAAGATGGAAGATATTCCCGGGAAATGGAAGACATATTCAGGGGGGTTGCTCTGAGCGCCTAATTGTAACACTTATTTTATGACAGACTCTACCCCTCCTTAAGCCTGCGATTAATGATTTCTTTTGTCATGACCTGTTTTAATATACTTTTTAACTCCTCGTCGGGGACAGATGCAATGCTTTCCTCGATGAGTTTTCTGTCCCTTTCTCTCAGGGGGTATTGATTGATGTCGGGCTTATGTTTTTGTCCGTTTTTAAGCAGGTCAGGGCTTATATCTCCTATTGAAAAATAGATGTTTTTTATGGTCTGATCTTTCAAGACCGCATTGACTTTATCTATAATATCCTGTTTCATGAATTGAAGCTGCTGCATCCAGGTGGAAGTTGAAACCTTTACAAACAGGGTATCACCTTTCACATTATTGGCACGGGTGTTTCCGGAAATTATGGGCCCAACGGCCTTGTTCCACGCATCCGAAAGGCGAAGATCCCTGGTGTGTACAGGAATCTTCCTTTTTTTGAGGACCTTCGGGAGAATATCTCCGATTCTTTGAAAATATTCTTGTTTTTTTCGTCTTCTCATGCTTTTTTATTCTCATACTTGATCGCCTCAGTCAAGTTAACAAATTCTCATTATTATGAAAGGCAGGAAAATAGTATGAACTTGATGGAAATGATTGAAAAGCTGAAATCCCATCCCGACTTCCACAAAGCCGGAATGATTCTCTGCCACAATGGTGTGGTAAGAAATTCATCGAGAGATGGAAAACCGGTGAGCGAGCTTGTCGTAACCCGTGACAGGGAAAGGCTGGACGAAATTCTTTCCGACATGAAGAAACGTCCCGGCATAATAGACGTAATCGCTGAAGTAAGGGAGGGTGCGCTTCGTCCCGGTGATGATGTTATGCTCGTTGCAGTAGCCGGTGATTTCAGGGAAAATGTATTCCCTGTTCTTAAGGAGATGGTAAATATGATAAAAAGAGATGTAACACAAAAAAAGGAGATATAGGCTTTCTTGAAAATCCGGTAAGAAAGGATAAGCATACAATGAAACATAATCTCCGCAGTGATGTATGGGAAATATTTGATGCAGGTCTGAAAGCTGCCGATCCAAATGAGGCAGTAAAACGAGCCATAAAACTTGATGAAAGCGGGTTGTTAGTTGTTGGAGCCAGGGAATATGAACTAAGTCAATTTGACAGGATTCTTGTAGTCGGTGCCGGTAAAGCAGCAGCTCCGATGGCTTTGGCCCTTGAAGACCTCCTTGGGCCGCGTATTAGCAAAGGGGCTGTTACAACAAAGTACGGGCACGGGCTTTCCCTGAAGATCATCTCTCTCACAGAAGCGGGACATCCTTTGCCTGATGAAGAAGGTTTTGCCGGAACAGAGCGTATTCTTGAACTGCTCGAAGGCGCTGATGAAAACACCTTAATTTTCTGCCTGATTTCAGGTGGCGGTTCAGCCCTTATGCCCCTGCCCGTTTCCGGCCTTTCTCTGGAAGACAAACAGAAAACAACGCAGGAACTTCTGGCTTGTGGCGCGACTATTCATGAAATCAACACGATCAGAAAACATATCTCTGCAATTAAAGGGGGCAAACTTGCGAAAGCGGCTTACCCTGCTGCACTGGCAACGTTAATTCTTTCTGATGTAATTGGCGATGATCTTGATGTAATTGCTTCGGGCCCAACAGTTTCTGACAGGAGTACCTTTGCGGACTGTATGAAAATTCTAAAAAAATACGACCTTATGGATCAGATACCTTCGAACGTAGTTGCATATATTAAAAGCGGAAATTCAGGTTTGGAACCTGAAACACCCAAACCGGGAGATCCGGTTTTCGATAAAACTCATGCCGTTATCATTGGAAGCGCCAGTCTCTCAATCTTTGCTGCCGAACATAAGGCATCCCGGCTCGGCTATAAAACTCTCGTTTTGTCTTCCTGCATCGAGGGAGAAACGAAAGAAGTTGCCAAGGTTCATACTGCCATAATCAAGGAAATATTGAGGTCCGGCAATCCCATAGCAAAACCCGCATGCATCATTTCCGGGGGCGAAACGACGGTAACTATTCATGGTAATGGCCTTGGGGGACGCAATATGGAGTTCGTGCTCGCCGCCGCTATCGAGATAAATGGTCTTGATGGTGTAATCGTTTTAAGCGGCGGAACGGACGGAACTGACGGACCGACAGATGCGGCGGGAGCCATTGCGGACGGAACCACTTGGAATAAGGCCCGGGAGAAAGGTTGCAATGCCGAAGAATATCTGAGAAAAAATGACTCGTACCATTTCTTTGAAGCTACCGGTGATCTCTTGAAAACAGGACCAACTATGACAAATGTGATGGACTTAAGGATACTCCTGGTAGCTAATAGCAGTTAAAAATTCAAAATTGACGGCTTCGTAAAAAGTCCAACTTCTGCGTTCCGCTGCATCCTTCGTCACTGCGGCGTACTGTAAGTACGCCTCATTCCTCAGGATTTGCGCGCCTTGAATTTGGAGCTTTTTCCTTTGCCGTCTAATTTTGACTTTTTACGAGTGCATCAAGATTAAGAATTAAAATTGTATTTTCACGCTTTTGCATAAAAAGTCTTCTCTTTTTCGATCATATCGCTAATATCATAAAGAATTCTCGGCAGCTTCATAAGGATCCGTTCCCATGAAACGGTTTGAGGTACTTCAAACAACTGGCTCTGGTTTTCTCTTTCATAGGCAAGCAGGTCCTTGTCCAGCCCGTTCTTTACATGCTTGCGAAATCTGTCATCGCTTGACAACAGTCGCAAAAAGCGTTCTGTGAGGCGATATGGTGAGGTTAGATAATCGCCGGCAGCAAGAATAGCATCCCTGAATATCCCGCGTACCAATGCTTCCTCCGCATTGCGGTCGTAAGTCAATGACGAAAATGAGGAATTATCAGCATACTTCTTGATCAGTTCGTCGGCCACGTTCAGGTACGTTACAGTCAGATCCTGGATAAAGTAATCTGAGATTTCAAGACCTTCTTCAACTACAAGGGCTGAAAAGATGGTGGTTACAATATCTATGGCCATTTTGTAGAGACCCTTTTCCCTGTCTTCAAGAGAGACTGTCTGGTGCTTATGATCAAAGGGTTTTGTATCGAACTGCACTTGGGCAACATTGTTTGCCCTCCTGTATACTTCTATAAGCGTGAAGATTTCAACTCCCCAATTGGTGGCAAAGTGCAT
>Ga0265594_1002943_pt1 | contig 11656 bp, 8 predicted proteins | sample saktaG_11_FD_190147 | JGI IMG/M metagenome (GOLD analysis project Ga0265594, IMG submission 190147) | Saline water microbial communities from Sakinaw Lake, British Columbia, Canada - sak_2011_5_24_80m | ecosystem: Environmental > Aquatic > Non-marine Saline and Alkaline > Saline ... | reverse complement strand
ATCGATTATTCTTTTCTCTCCAGCAACAGCAGGTAAGAATGTTGAAGGTGTTAAATGCAATAACTCTGTGCTTAATAGTGCAAAATTTGCGATAGTGGCTTTTCCACCAGATAAAAAAGAAATAGTCATAAGAGTATATGAGAATGAAAATGGATTATTCCGTTTATTAGAAGAATGGTGCGTTGCTTTTCAAAATAACACAATCATAATTCCCGAAAAAACGGTTAAATTTTCACAGAAATATGAAGAGTTTGTCAGTCAATCTCGACAATTAAATAATCAAAATATTATAGTTTCTTCATCTTCGATTATATTAATAGTTAGAGATGATAAGAAAAAGATATTTAATCTTGGGGTATCTTTGGAAATTTTAGATGGAAAAAAGATAATAACACCTATTTTTTATTAAAAGTTCATTTGTTTAGCTTTTAAAAAGTTAGGAAATGCCTTATCAGGTTTTGTGATGTGTGTTATGAATATACCCATCATCTCTAGATGTTATTTTGTTATGTTCTTTTATAGTAGTTATACACTTATTATTTCTTCTAACTTTTGACACACTTTTTCAGTTTCATCGCTCATACAAAAAGTTCGAAAATCGTCCTGTCTGGCCGACCAGTAATAGATAGATGAAAATTAGCCCTTTGGCATTTGCTGAAGGGCTTTTTTATTTTTTTAAATTATTTTTCAGAAAAAGAAGGATTTTTAATAAGTTGTATAGTATATATAAAATAGTGACTAAAAGAAATTGAATAAGCCTATTTTTCATCTAAGCAGAATATCTGTAATAATATTATACTAAAATAAAAAGCTATATTATATAAGATTTAAACTAAGAATAACACTCTTTCTCTATCCCAAGAGACACACCAAGTAACATATCCTAATCATACTAACCATCCAACCAGTAATCTTCTATCATTACGTAACCTAAAATCAAATATTGTATTCTGTATGAAGGTAACAGGAGAGACTTTTTCTTTCCATCATAAAAGAAAAAGAGCCGAAGAGGCAAGATACCAAAAGTATCCAAACTTTCAGGCAAAGGGACTGTTACCGGACAGAACTCTGGAGAGCTTTATACCAAGAAGCACCGACGGGGCAATTCCTAAGTTTTAGGAATAACCTTACAGCGTTTACTAAAAAATATTTCCTGATTTTCTAGGAAGAATCTTTCAGGTAAAAGGACAGAGTAAGAGAGTAATGCAATTATTTTCTTAGTCTGTCCTTTTTTGTTTAAAAAGATGGGAAAGGAAAACTATCGAAAAGCTAGGACGCAAAGCTTTTATTATATTTTTTATCCTAAGATTATTAAAAGAGGTGGTAGTTATGTTTATAAAAAAATTGATTGTACTTATACTCATTATATGTTTTTTAATTTCAATGGTTGGTTGTGGAGGGGTCCCAACGACGCCTCCTATTAGTTCAGAATCAGAATTAGTTTTAGTTCAGGTTACCGATACGAAAAGTAACCTAATCTCCGTAGCCGGGAAAGAGAATGAAGATGCAATAGCATTTTTTGGAGAAAAAGATATCGAAGGGAATCCTATAAGTATAACAGGGGCTGTTTATGTCTCAGAACAAGGAGGTTCATTTGGTATTGATGCAGGAATAGATGGCCTTCCAACTTATTTAATAGATTCTGAAGGGAATAAAGTAATTTTTGAGAATTATACAAACTCTACGGTAGATATTTCTATATATGATTCTAATGGGGGCCTTATTCAGGAAACCATTACAATAAATATAGATTCTGCAGATCTATTAGAATTGAAACAATTATATATTTCTTTTTATTCACAACAAAAAGGTGGGGAAGAACAGGTAGCAACTGGATTAAGATGGGGGGCTAAAGTCCTTCCATGGATTGGTTGTGCGATTTCTGTTGGTGGAACAGTTGTATATTTTCCACTTATTCTTTTAGCTGCAAAAGCTTGTGCGGGCCCTATTGCCAAGGAAATTTTGGTAGCGATTGTCAATGATGAAGAATTCACTAAGGTGGCGACAGTGGCAACTGGTACAGCTGCATGTGGTACGGCTGATCCTTTTGGTTGTTTCAGTTTTTTATCAAATATTATAGCGGATGAGATTGATAATCACGCTCCAATAATATCCAGTCTAACTGCTAATCCTTCCAGCATCAATATAAATGAGACTACCGTTATAACCTGTACTGCCTCTGACGAAGATACCTTTGATTTTAATATGGACCTTACTTACACTTGGACTAAAACAGATGGGACATTTGAGGGAAGTACCTCTGGGTCAACCATAATCTGGAAGGCCCCATCTACTAAAGGTAACTACACGGTTACTTGTGAAGTAAGTGATGGGGAAGCAAGTGATAGCGAACAAGTAATTATTTCGGTAGGAGACGTAAATCATCCTCCAGTAATCACTTCTTTTGCAGTTACTTCTGCAACCAAAGGACAACCATATAGCTATGATGTAAATGCTACTGATTCCGATGGTGATATCCCAGTTTATTCTCTAACAACTAAACCTAGCGGAATGAGCATTAATTCTTCAACCGGACTAATTACCTGGACTCCTACAGTTTCTGGAAATTACAATGTTACTGTGAAAGTATTTGATGGAGAGCTCTTTGATACTCAGAGTTTTACTGTTAAAGTAGAAGAGAATGGCACCACCAATCAACCTCCTACTCTCACTCTTGTAGGAAGTGGTGGCGTTTCTCCTGGTTCTGGTACTCCTTCAACAACCTTCGCCTATTCAGTTTACTACTCCGATCCAGAAGGTGCGTCACCTACGGTAAAGAATGTGTACATTGATGGGTCATCTCATACAATGTCAGGCTCTGGTTCAGGCTCAACATATACATACCAAATATCAGGACTTTCTGCTGGTACTCACACCTATTCCTTCCAGTTCAGTGACGGTACATATACCGTTAACCTTCCAAGTTCTGGTACATACGCAGCCCCAACGGTAACTTCCACTGTTAATCAGAATGTAACCCTTACCCTCTATATCTGCGAGAACAGCACAAGTGGTCCACTTCTTTCAGGAGTAAGCATTGGAATTGTAGATGGCGGAGGAAATTCATTTGGTCAAACAACAAACAACAGTGGGTACGTGACAATAACAGGAACCCCTGGTACATGGAATTTCTCAGCGATGAAATCAGGATATGATACAAATAACTGGAGCCAGTCAATTACAACTAATTGTACAAAATATGGATATATAGTAAAAAGTGCAACTCCGGTTGGCGCTATTGATGTATTTGCCACATTAGACGGTTCATATTGGATTGGTTCTCTCAGTTACAGCTTAACTGGACCTTCTTCTTCAAGTGGGAGCACTGTTTCTGCTGTTCTCTCTAATAAACCTGTCGGGTCATACAGTATTGCTTTTAATTCTGGAGGACCCTCCAATGCATCCCTTTCATCTATTACTCCGAGCAGTACTCAGACACTATCAACAGGGGGAATAATAAATTTTACGTTTAACTTTACTGGATCAACCCTTCTTTCTCCTACTGGTTTTTTAGTATCGAGTTATTGGAATACGGTAACTGGGTTTCCCTCGATGAATCTATCGTGGAATGCCGTTTCTGGAGCGACGGGATACGAAATGTGGGTTCGCCCTTCGGGGGGATCATACGCCTACCTTGGTCCTCGTGATGCCCCGTATGTCACCTTCAATAGTAACAGCTTGCCTGGAGGTGCGCGGTACGTCTCGGGAACCACCTACTATTTCAAGATTCGTACGGTGACCGCGTCCGGTACTAGTGATTTTACAAGCGAAGTTTCATGTGTGGCAGCTGCGTCTCCTTCTCTTGGACAGGTCCAACTTTCAGGTCCATCAAATGGAGCTACATTGCCACCAATGAGCGTCGTATTTTGGTGGAATCCCGTTAGTAATGCCACGAAATATCAATTCATCCTCTATAATCAGCAAGGACAAGTTGCACTAGACACGACTAACAGTAGTACTTCAACGTTTGTTGCCCTTGGAACTGAGGAAACAATCACTTGGAAAGTAAGAGCAGGTGATAACAGCGGTAATTGGGGTGCCTGGTCTAGTACGTGGAGTTTAACGATAAAAACTCTCACCTAGACATTGTAATTTATATTTGACTATGAGGCAAGAATTGAGAAAACAAGGAGGTACTGCTATTGAGAAAAGAATCTCTAATCTGAAAAAGGTGCACCGTCTGAAAGCATGGTAATTAAAGTCTCATGCCTAAATATTATACAGGCTTTAAAAACAATGCTAAAAATAAAAAGCACAGAATATCTAAGATTTTACTATTCAAAGTTAATGATATTTGTATTTTGAAAACTATGCCTAGTTAAGTTGTTATCAAGTTATAAAAAATATAAAAAAGTGAGGTAAAAGATATGAAAATGTGGGAAGGTAGTACATTATTTAAATTAGGTTTATGGTTAATGGTTTTTTTGAGTCTTCTAATTATCCCCGTTACGTGCTATGCAGTGCAAGATGATGAGGGCAATGAAGAGTTTTACCGTTTTTCTAACATGTTTCCGAAAGTTGAAGAACTTGCCGGAACAGGTGCCAAGCTTGAACAGAATCGCGATCAGTATTTGAAGAAAAGAGGATGGGAAATTGGTCAATCCTCATATAATCCTGGAGGTGCATATATTGGCTGGGGAGTAGGTGATATTAAATTAGAGCCCGATGATGTTAAATATGCACAGGCTCGTATTATGGCTTTTTATCGGGCTTTTACGGAGGCAAAGGGTGATTTTATTCTATACCAGCAACAAAATATTTCGACGAAACTAGTGAGTGAATTCTTCTATGATGATTTTCCTGAAATTGAGAAAGAGTTAGAGGATAAGGAATATTGGAAAGAACGCATTGATGCTTTTGTGGAAAAGGCAATTGACCTTGGAGAGGCGAAACTTGATGCTTTATTAAAAGAATTTGATGTTGATCTGGATAATTATACCAATGCAAATAAAATCGAGAAAAAAAAGATTTTACATGATGCTATTAGTCAGACAACTGTAATTAGGGCATTGGGCTCACTTGCAGGAGTTCGTGTGCTAGCCAATTTTGAGAATCTCAACTCAGTAGGTGTACTTATTATTCATAATGAACGATCAGAGGCTATTGCACGCCAGATTGCTCATGGAGATGTCGTTTCACGAAATACATCTGATGTTGTTAAAAAAACAATTTTGGAGCAATTAGGAGATAGTTTTACCAGCATAGAAGAGTATATTCCAGTATATGGTGTTCGTGTGATGGAGGATGAAACCGGTGAAAAAGTACTTGTATCTTTTGGGCAATGGGCACCGGCAATAACAAATAATACAAACTCCACAATTTCTGAGGCTCGAGTAAAAGCCGCACGCAAAATTGCTCAAAGCAATGCGATTGCTGATTTGACAAATTTTATTAATAGCACCCTTGTGCTTGAGTCTCATGAAAAAATCCAGGAAAGTGAGGATGTAAATCGTATTAGGATGGTTGAAAGATTAGAAGAGATTGAATCTTATCAAATAGGAGAATATTCAGAAAATATTATTAAACAATATGGAAATGTACAGCTGCAAGGTATCACAACGATTGAGAAGTGGTCTGCAAATGATCCCAATACAGGTCATGTTATAGTAGGACATGTGGCCATGTGGAGTCCAGCTACGCGGGATGCCGCCCTTGGAATAATAACAACCACGGGAGAAGAAATACTAGAAGGGGAAATAGAATACGATGATGGAGTCAGGGAATCTCCCGCTCTTGACCACTTAGATCCTACCTTACAACCGTAAATATTAACTTTGGAGGATGAAATGCGTGTTAAAATTATTTTTCTATATTTATTAGTGGTTTTCCTTGTTGGAAATGGTATTGCTTTTGGTTCTATTCAAAGCGAGGAAGTTGTTATTACTTCAATAGGAAGAACCCCGGATGAAGCTGTTGTTAACTGCCTGGTTGAAGCTATTCGTCAGAAACGGGGTGTTGAAATTGATGCATTGAGCGAGATTCGCTTTTCCTTGGAAGATCTTTTCCGCAAGGAAGGAGAAGAAGAGTTTTACAAAGAAGAAATAAAGGATGAAGTGATAGAAGAAATTCGCATGCATACCAACGGGCTAATAGAAAGATATGAAGTTTTGTCATGTCATAAAATGAATGATGGCAGCTGGGAGGCCAGGGTACGAGCGGTTGTGCCTGTTTACCGTAAGGTTGAAAGCAATAAAAAATCAACCCTGGCAGTCATGCCTATAATACCTCTCCAGGGGCTAAAACATACCGGTGGTATTGACGTCAACGAGATTGCGAGACAAATAAGTCAGCGGCTAACTACCCAGCTTGTGCAGACTCAGCATTACAACATCTTTGACCGGGAATATGGTACTGAATTTGAGAAAGAACGTCAATTAATAATTTCAGGAGGATTTCCCATCCGAGAGATGGCACGTTTAGAGGAACAATTGGGCGCAGATTACCTGCTTATTGGAACTCTATCCGAAGTTCATAGCTCTATAACTTCCCAAGAGTGGTACGGTGTAGATTTCACCAGATGTAAAGTTATTTTGAGTATCGATGTGAGAGCAGTGGAATTTGCTACCAGGCAGGTTCACAGGGCAGACACTGTAACAGTATCGATTGACCGTGTAATTGACCTCGGAAGCTCGGCTGATAGAACCAGCCAAGTACAATTGACAGGGCAAATACCTGGTAATATAATTTCCGAGTTGGTTGATGAGTTAATTACAAAATTAAACCGCGGATTTCTTGATATTCTGATGCCTGTCCGTGTACTCGATATTCAAAATGGCACAGTTTATCTTAACCAAGGGGGCACACGGATTCAAAAAGGAGAGAGATTTAGCGTTCTAGGCTCTCATCGTACAGTAACGGACCCTGGGAGCGGAGCCCTTATTAGAATTGAAGGGGAGAAGTTGGCAGAGATTGTTGTCAAAGATGTTATGGAGGAATATTCAATCGCAGATATCATCTATGGAGAAAAAAACGAGATAAAAGCCGGGTTGCGATGTAACAGGATACAATGAAATCGTAATTGCTGATAAATGATTCGGACTAGTCAATTTAATTACTGAAAGTGATAATAATTCAGCCTAAATATGTAGACGCTCTCTTTGACAATATGCCGGATAATTAATAAATGTAAAGATTAAAATAAATATTTTTAGAAGAAAGGAGATTTGTAAGATGAAAAAGTTCTTTATTTTCTTGCTGATTTTCGCCTTATACTTTTGCGTTGTAAGCAGTGCCTTAGGCCAGGAAAATGGACTTTCGCAGAAAGTCAGTCAACTTGCCGATAAGTTAGCCTTTGCGGTAGAAGGTGATGTAGTAGGGGTAGGCGGGAAAACAGTCTATATTAATCTTGGGCAAGAATCAGGAATTATGGAGGGTATTCAATTTGAAGTAGTCAGGTTGGACAAGGACCGTCCCTTTAAGATGGGTGATAGAATCATCGGTTATCCGGAGACAGAAGTGGGCTTAATTGAGATAACCAATGTCAGGAAAGAAATGTCCTTGGCTAAAATAACAACAAAGGTAATGGATATACAGGAAGGCGATAAGGTCTATCAGCAGATGAAAAAAGTGACCCGGATTGCCATCACCGAATTTACTTACGGAGATGAGTTCAATAGCTTTACCCGAAATGTCCAGGATATACTTTATACCAACCTCATCCAAAGGGGAATGACCGTGATTGAACGCGAAAAAATGGAACAGGTAATGGAGGAACTGGCAAAGAGCTTTAGCGGGATGATTGATTCTGCTACTGCTGCCGAGATAGGAAAGATGCTGGGGGTGGAAGCCGTTATCGTAGGTACCGTTGCCGACATGGGTGATTCTGTTGACCTAAGAGCCCGCCTGGTGGATGTAGAAAAAGGTGCCGCTATTACTGCCGCTCAAATCGCTGTAAACAAGAATCCGACTATAACGGGACTATTAGGTAGTGGGACTAGAAGCACTGTATATGGAGGAAGAACTAGTGCTCCACAGAAAGGTTCAACAACTGTACAGGAAGTCAATGCTGGAGGTTTCAATTTTAAATTAATTGATTGGCAAAAGAAAGGAGACGGCCTCGTTTTTGAGTTACTCGTCACAAGTGAACAAGATAGTCAACTTAGATTGTTTACAGAAAGGGGTGGTATAAGAACAAGGATTTTTGATGATTTTGGAAATGAATATTTAGCAAGTGGTATTCAACTTGGAAATATGACTCTTCAATATGGAGAAGTCATTAACAGAATTGTTACAGGAGTGCCTATGAAAGCAATTATCTCCTTTGACAACTTTTCACCTCAAACAAAAATCATAACTTTGCTCGAAATCTCATGTCTAGCGAATAATAAAATTTTCTCCGTACAATTACGAAATATCCCCATATCAAAGTAGTATTAAAGTAAAATAATATGTAGATTTAAAAATTTGTTAAAAAAAACATAAGAGTACATTTTTAGATTTTTAAGTATATTTATATGATTAATGCAAAACTAGACCATCCTAATTTTTAAAGTTATAGATATTAGCTGGAGATAGGCGTCTGATTATGCAATTAATATTCAAAATTTTATAAACGTACAGGGAACAGCTATACTAACTCAATAATCTGGTAACTTTTTCTAACTTTTTATAATGGAGTTGATATAAGAAATTTAAAATATCTAATATTAAGGGTTAATTTTTCATGTTGCAAACAGATAGTCTACTAATTACAGGAAATAAAGAATTTATGTGATAAAAGATAATTTTTATATAGAAAAAATAGAAAGGAGGTTTTTTTATGTCTACTCAACCACCAAAGTTCTATAAGAATCCAAGTATAGCTACGATTTTGTCTTTCTTTTTCATGGGTCTTGGTCAGATTTATAATGGTCAGATAGGTAAAGGGATCGTTTTTATTATCCTCTACGGGATATCGGTTACATTGATGTGGGTCGTCATTGGTTTCGTTACTACTCCCATACTCTGGATATGGGGTATGGTTGATGCAAATAATTCAGCAAAAAAGATCAATGAAAAAATGGCAACAGAATAATCTTTCAGGATAAAACTAATTCTTTGGGAACAGTTCTTGATATTAGATCTTTTGTCTTTTTATGTGCCTTGTATAATACTAAGGACTAAATCTCATATTGTCTTAATCTTATTTTGGAAAAAGTAAAAAAATCTAATTATACGTCTAATACTCAAAATAATATTTCTAATAAAATAAAATTATTAAAGAGGTTTAATTATTATGAAAAGAAAATGTCTCTTAATATTAACAGTTTTAGTACTAGCAATTTTTCTAAGCGGATGTGCTGGTGGGATAGTAACCCCTGATACTAATGAAGCTAAAATAAAAAGCATTATTAATGAATATTTCTCCGCCTTAAATGACCAAAATTGGAGTAAAGCAAAGAGTTATTGTATATATGGGGAAGATCTTTATAATGACGTTATTCAATGGGAAAATATAGTTAATTCTTATTCGTATTGTGATATTGTAACTGTAAAGATTTGGGTTGATATTGTAGATCTTGGATTTGATACGATGCCGGATCCCATGGAAGTCTGTGTGCAATGTGTAATTGATGATGGTTCTACTGCTTGTGGCAATTATATATATAATTATGATGCCTATCTTATTTATTTACATTTAGAGAGAGTCGGCAATAGCTGGAAGTTGTCCTGGAAACACACATAGGAAATATAACTCATTTTAGTTGGGGCGGCCATAAAAGCTTTGATAGTAACTCTTTTTATTATTATTTACAAAAGATTGGCAAAATAAATTGGATAGATTTTGGAAAAGCGTATACAAGAAAATGGAAATACCCAATGATATCTTTATAGGTCCCTGTACTTACAACTTTTAAAGAGAGGAGGTAGAAAAGATGAAGAGTGATTTATTTATTAGGAATTTATTAATAATAATTGCAATCTTATTGGCTTTGAACATAATGATGCCCATATTATCCAACCCCCTAACTTCTTACGCTTCAGGATCAATACAATATAAAGTTGGTTGCATCGGAATCGGCGTAATGGGCCTTAAAACAGATAATTTGGAAAAACTTATAAACGAATATATTAAGGAAGGTTGGGATCCAATTAGCATAAATATTGTGTCGATGGAGAGGTTGGGTGGTATGGCATATGTTGTATTTAAAAAATGAATATAGGTTTATAAATTAATAAGATTAAATTATGGATAGATAATGAGATTTAACTTTTTATCTATTTGAAAGAGGTGTATATAGCAATAAAGCATTCCAAGCCCCTTGACCGTTAGCCGAAGGGAATTTTATTTTAAAATATTGTATAAATTCTAATCTTTACATTTTGCTTCTAATATTGAAGAATTAACTGATTTAATCTAACATTTTCAGTTGTAATATTTCCCTTAAAAGTTCTGAAAGCGTCCAATAGGGGGAGGGGGAACCATACAATAACATAGGCAGAATTTCTTAATCGGAGGTTTTGCCTATTTAAATTCTTAACAGACACCAATTGCTTCTTCTAACTCGCGATACACTTTTTCAGTTTCATCACACATACAAAAAGTTCGAAAATCGTCCTGTCTGGCCGACCAGTTATCTACCTAAAAGCTGCTTCTTACCACCAAATAAATAGGGACACTGTAGATTCAAGTTGCTAATGCAACAGTTTACTAAAAACCTCATGCGGCGTTAAAAATTCTAGAGTTTTCCGCGGCCGGTCGTTTAACATATCCTGTGCTTTTTTGATGTTTACTAATGTTACTTTTGAAAAATCCGTACCCTTGGGGAAAAATTGGCGAATCAAAGAGTTGGTGTTTTCATTGGTACCTCGTTCCCAGGGAGAATGTGGATGCGCAAAATAAACTTGAATCTTCGTGCTCTTGGTAAAAAGTTTATGTTCTGCCATTTCCTGGCCCTGGTCATAGGTTAGAGAACGCTTTAAGCCTTTTGGAAGGTGCTTAAATTCTTTAGCGAAAGATTCTCGTACTGTTGTAGCTCCTCTATCTTCAAGCTGAACCAAGAAGGTCATACGTGTGGTTCGTTCAACTAAAGTACCCAAAGCAGAACCATTATTATGTCCCATGAGAAGATCGCCTTCCCAATGGCCGGGAATAGTTCGATCTGCAACTTCGGCAGGACGTTCTTCAATACTTATATAGTTTTGAATAGAGGCGCAATTCCGACGGGACTTGCCGCTGCGTGGACGGCGGTTTATATGCCGGTGCCGTAAACATTTAATTAATTCTTTACGTAATGCGCCACGTGGCAAAACATATAAATATGAATAGATGCTTTCATGTGAAATTTGCATGTTCATATTTTCAGGATACAATATTTTTAGACGTTTGGCAATCTGTTCCGGAGACCATAATTGATGCAGTTGTTCAAGAACGTAGTGTTTCAACGGTATATTAATATCCATTTTTCGGCTTTTGCGGGCAAGATGCGTTAACTTATTAGCACGATGTTGAGCTTTAACAGCTCTGTAGGCTTGCCTGTTTGCAGTGTTACGGTTAACTTCGCGACAGATGGTACTAGATGATCGTCCAAGAGATAGTGCAATATAATTTTTACTCAACCCTTGGGCTAATCCAAGGCTGATCTCTTCACGTTCATTAATACTTAACTGAGAACAATGGGTCATATGCAACTCCTTTCTTTTGGCATATTATACCAAAGTTAAGTGTTGCATTTGT
>Ga0265594_1002942_pt1 | contig 11659 bp, 12 predicted proteins | sample saktaG_11_FD_190147 | JGI IMG/M metagenome (GOLD analysis project Ga0265594, IMG submission 190147) | Saline water microbial communities from Sakinaw Lake, British Columbia, Canada - sak_2011_5_24_80m | ecosystem: Environmental > Aquatic > Non-marine Saline and Alkaline > Saline ... | reverse complement strand
TCAGCATGGACGGGAAGGGGAGCTACAACGACAATCTGTTCATTGAGAGGCTGTGGCGGTCAGTAAAATATGAGGAGGTGTATCTGAAAGCCTATCAGGATGGCAGAGAAGCCAGGATTGGCCTTGGTAACTACTTCCGCTTCTACAACACCGAGCGTCCCCACCAGACCCATGGTTACCGGACACCGGCCGAAGTATACTCCGTAATCCCGGTAGAAGCTACTAATGTAGGTATGGTAGAATCCTTACCACCAGACCCCTTGAGGATAGCGGGACTCAATCTTAATATTGCCCCTATCCTGTCCTAAAGACGGGGTCCACCTCAGCCTGGTCTTTCTTCTTTTAACTTAGTTGTAACTTCTCCTTAATCACGAGCTTTGATTGCCTCATAGCAAGGCAACCTACGCACGTTACTAATATTAGAATCCTAAGCCATCTGCCTTATACCACTGGCTAGTTCTAACCGAGTAGCCTATTTAATCCTCCCTTCTCAATTCTTTCCCAATCTTTGGCAAGGTCAAAATTACGGTGCTACCGGCCGAAGCCTTGATATTGGTTTTCTCCTCGAACTTCTTGCCACGGCTGGCCCAAGCAGGCACCCTTTGGCTACGCCAACAAGTGCCACAAAGTCTCTGCGTAGATTGAGATTGCCTTTCAACTGGCTACCCAGTTTGGTTTAATCTACGAGAACGGCGATTTTGACCAGAGGCGCCTGCTGTGTGAGATGGTCTTGAAACGGCTTCACGTGGAGGATGGGAAAATAACCAGGCTGGAATACCCGGGAGCTATTACGAGTGGTGGAGCTGAGGTATCAATAGACAGAACTTTTTGCCTTACTCTCAACATTCAGTACCCTAGTGGTATATACTTTAGTCGAAATTCTCCCAATAAGGAGGCATTCTTTATGAGCCTCTTCAGTAGTAAGGCTAAGATTGACGGTAGTATCCCGAAAGCCATTTTCCCTTGGCAGAACCCGCCTATCCCGTTGCCCTTCCCTGCTGATAATTACGTACCTATGAGCCAGCCACCATCAACAAATATAGTCTGTCCGGTGATAGACTTAGAGGCATCTGAAGCTAGAAATAAAGCTGCGGCTGCGACATCGCCACTGTCCGCAAAACGCTTTAGTGGAGTACGGTCAATCGAGGGTTTTAGTTTTTCTAGCCCCCCTGGCTCGGTCCAATAGTGCTCAGTCATACCTGTTCGCACAAAACCAGGTCCAACGGCATTGACTCGTATGTTGTAAGGAGCTAGTTCCACGGCAAGCACCTTGGTCAGCATAGCAACGCCTGCTTTCGCGATACTATATGCTCCAAGGGGTGTTTCCGGTAGTATTGCACTGACCGAGGACGTGTTAATGATATTACCTTCTTTCTTCTTCATCATTAGTTTGCCTGCAGCTTGACTGCAAAAATAATACCCCTTGAGGTCGGTGTCCATAACTATGTCCCACTCATCTTCGGAAAGCTCAACCACAATCTTGTGAGGATTCTTTGTTTCGCAGGCGTTGTTAACAAGAATATCGATGGCACCAAATTCTTTGGCTGTTGTGTGTACCATGTTGTCCACATCTTCTTTTATCCCGATATTGGCTTGAATGGCCAAGGCACACTTGCCTAGAGTGCGAATCTCCTCGGTCACCTTCTCTAAAGCAGGAAGATGCCGGGCGCACACAACGACATCGGCACCAGCCCTAGCGAAAGTGAGAGCTATAGTTTTACCGATTCCGCTGCTCCCACCGGTTATAAGAGCTGCCTTACCATCCAGAGAAAAGTTGGGAATGGTCATCTCTACCTTCGAGAATTATCCTCGACCCTGTGATAGCCTTTAGATTTAAGAATCAGTGTTATGCCTTCCCAATTCTGAACATCTTTGTGCCACAGGTGGGGCATACACCCTGAGTTGCTGGTTTACCGTTCTTCATGGTTATGGACTTGGTATCCTTCATTTCCCTTTTGGTTCGGCATTTCATACAGTACGCTTGCATTGGTCTACCCTCTTTTCGACATGATTTGGTATGAATGATAAACTGTTCGTAACCACAATGTCAATAACTTGCTGCCCAAATTGCACATTTTGACGAATTGTTCAGCCTCATTCACTATTTGGTACCATCTGCTTCTACCTTGGCAACATAGAAAGCATAATATCCAGGCTTTGAGTAATAGGTCGAGATAAGTAAGTAAACTTTAATTTCCTCAGGTTGCCACCAATTTGCTTTATTCCAATATGATGATAGGTCTATAGTGTGTTCAGACCATTGGTTTAACTGCGCATGCTTAACTATTAAAATCCTGCTACCGTCTGCATATTTGAAAACTTCCTCTTCGTCTCTTCTCATTTAATATTATTTTACAAGGTTTGGCTAAATTATGCTTTATTTCTGCAAGCGGTTGGTGGAGATAGGGGGATTCGAACCCCCGACCTCTGCGATGCGAACGCAGCGCTCTCCCTATTGAGCTATATCCCCAAACTACATTTAAATTATAGCATATATGCCAATTTTTAGTAGGGTGGCTTGCATGGACTTCGCCTCTTCAAAAATTACACTTCCTTGTCAGCCATCACTATTATTGCTATACTAAAGTGTGCTATGAACTACGAGACCATTATTGGGCTGGAGGTACATGCCCAACTGCTAACTAAGAGCAAGATGTTCTGCCGCTGTAGTGCTGACTATGCCGGCATTTCACCTAATACTCTTGTCTGTCCGGTGTGTCTTGGGATGCCTGGTGTTCTACCCACTATCAACAAGCAGGCAGTAGAGTATACCATAATGACCGCGCTGGCACTCCACTGCACCATCTCTGGTTATACCAAGTTTGACCGTAAGAATTATCCATACCCTGACTTGATGAAAGGCTATCAGATTTCTCAATATGATGCCCCTATCGGACACCAGGGCTGGCTTACTATTGAGGTTAACGGTAAAAAGAGGCGGATAGGCATAACCCGTGTTCACCTAGAGGAAGATGTAGCCAAACTGACACATCGCAACCCTTCAATTGGTGAATCCTATAGCCTGGTGGATGTTAATCGGGCTGGAGTGCCGCTGATGGAGGTTGTCGGTGAGCCAGACCTGCGTTCTCCAGAGGAAGCCCGGCAGTATCTGGTGAAGCTGCACAGTATACTCCGTTACCTGGGTGTATCTACGGGTAATATGGAAGAGGGGAGTTTCAGGTGCGATGCCAATATCAGCATTCGCCCTGAGAGTAGCCGGGATTCTCTGGCTAAAGCTGAGGTCAAGAACATGAACAGCTTTAAGGCAGTCTATCAGGCTTTAGAGTATGAAGCCAAACGTCAGAGAAAAGTGGTAACCGAAGGCAGAAGACTTACCCAGGAGACTAGAGGTTGGGTAGAGGAAAAAGGTAAAACTGTTTCCCAGCGTAGCAAGGAATATGCCCACGATTATCGTTATTTCCCTGAGCCTGATCTACCACCACTTATGTTGAGCCATGAGCGGGTGGAGGAGATAAGGGCGAAACTTCCCGAGCTCCCTGAAGCCAGGCGTGATCGCTTCGTGGCTGAATACGGGTTGTCAATCTATGATGCCAATTTGCTTACTGGTTCTAAGGAAATGGCTGACTACGAGGAAGAGTTTATAAAAACAGATAGGCCTGCTGATGTTTCACTAGAGGAGTGGGCAAAGTTAGGAAGTAACTGGCTTTTAGGTGAGGCTAGTCGTATAATGAATGCTAATAATAGTGATGTGACAGAGTTTCGTAAAAACGTTTCTCCTGAGCAGTTTGCCGTGTTATTAACTGAGCACTTACAGGGCATTGTCAATAGCACTAGTGGCAAATCTGTACTTGAGGAAATGTCCCTTACTGGCAAGGACTCAACCTTGATTATTCGGGAGCAGGGGCTCAGTCAGATTAGTGATACCTGTCAGCTTGAAGAGACGATTAGCCGGGTGATAGCTGATAATGAGCAGGCTTTAGCCGATTTTAAGGCGGGGAAGGAGCAAGCGGTCAAGTTTTTTGTCGGGCAGGTAATGAAGGCCACTAAAGGGCGAGCTAACCCTAAAGTGGTAAACGAACTACTGAAAAATAAGTTAGCCGAAGTTTTGTCTGGTAGAGAGTGAGGGTAAGATGCAAACCTACCTTAGTGTGGCTCAAATAATATTATCTATAGCCTTGATAATGGCTGTTCTGTTGCAGGTTAGAGGTGGGGGATTGGGGGGTATCTTTGGCCAGCCAGATAGTGTGTATAGGACTAAGCGGGGGCTAGAAAAGACGCTATTTCAACTTACCATAGCCCTGATGGTTCTGTTTGTCATTATCGCTGTCCTGCTCCTCATGGTTAGCTAATAATCAATCGTAATGTTTGGAGCATGATGGGTGCCATAATAACTTTCACCACTGATTTTGGCTTGAGTGATGCGTACGTAGCTGCTATGAAAGGGGTGATACTCGGTATCAATCCTGAAGCGAAACTGATTGATATTTGTCACACTATTAAACCTCAGAATATCTCGCAGGCTGCTTTCGTGCTGAGCACGGCCTACAGGTTTTTCCCCCAGAAAACAGTACATTTGGCAGTCGTTGACCCCAGAGTTGGCACGGAACAAAGGGCAGTTATTTTGAGAACCCCAATGGCTGACTTTGTTGCCCCCGATAATGGTCTCTTGAGTTATGTTATAAAGGAGTTATCTGTTAATCAAATAGCCGATAATGATAATCTTCAGCAAAGAGAGCTTGCACCGGGATTAGAAGCAGTAGAAATTACAAAATCTAAATTCTGGCGGACGCCAACCAGCACTACTTTTCATGGTCGTGACATCTTCGCTCCCGTAGCTGCCCTGCTTTCCCTGGGCTTTCCGCCAATTAACTTTGGTGAAGCGATAACTTCACTGACCATGTTGCCTCTTGCCGGTACATACCAGAGGCCGGATGGCTCATTGGTAGGGCATATCATCCATATTGATAACTTTGGTAATCTTATTACTAATATAAGAGGAAGTGATTTATCACTGATTAAGGAGCCAATCACTGTTGAGATTGGTGACCGAGTTATTTCAGGTCAAAGCAATACCTATGCTGAAGGTAGCGGTTTACTGGCTCTCATCGGTAGCAGCGGCTACTTGGAGGTATCATTGAGAGGGGGAAGTGCCAGTGCCTTCCTTGAAGCCGAGGTAGGCAGCGAGGTAAAACTAGGGCGACAACAAGAAAAGTGAAGCTAAAAAGATGGTTACTAGTCATCAGGGCTCCTTTTTTACCCCTCTCGGTAGTTCTAGCGTTCTTAGGTACCTGCGTTGCCTGGTATGATGGTGCCTTTCATCTTGGCTATGCTCTGCTTGCTTTCTTCGGGCTGTTGTTAGCACACATCAGTGTCGATGTCTTTAACGAATACTTTGACTATAAGAGTGGAGTAGACCTGGCTACTAACAGGACTCCTTTCAGCGGGGGTAGTGGTGCTCTTCCGAGCGGCCTTGCTTCTCCGAAGCAGGCACTGTGGCTTGGCCTGGGCAGCTTTCTGGCGATGATTCCGGTGGGTGTCTATTTCACCATAGTAAGCGGGTGGCTTCTGCTGCCGCTGCTTTTGGTGGCCGCTGCGTGTATTATCCTGTACACTCCTCTTATACTGAAGATGGGATGGCCGGAATGGGCTCCCGGACTAGGGCTAGGAGCTTTACCAGTTCTGGGGGCTTATTTCGTGCAGACTGGTGCTTATACCCTCCCCGTGGTTATTGCCTGTATACCCTCCGGTATTCTGGTGCATAACCTGCTTCTCTTAAACGAGTTTCCTGACGTGGAAGCTGATCGCAAAGGGGGTAGGAAAACCTTACCCATTGTTATCGGTGGAGCAAAGGCAAGCATAGTCTATTCAGCTCTGACTATAATAGTTTATTTGTGGATAATTGGTGCAGTGGTAGCGAAACAAATGCCTGTTTTCTCTCTATTAGCACTGCTGACACTCCCCTTCGCTATCAAGGCAATTCAGGGGGCTTTAAATTATAAAGATATGAATAAACTAGTGCCAGCTATGGCGAATAATGTTCTGGTTGTTCTTTTAACCCAGCTGCTGCTGGGTATCGGTTATATTCTAGCCGTTGTATTCTGATACGACGGTTCACGGTCTCATTCTTTCGAGTTTTACCGAGGGTGATAGATATGGCAGTTGACCTGGTATTATTACATGCACCGAGTGTGTATGATTTTCGGCAAAAGACCATTCTTTACGGGCCGGTCAGTGACTTGATTCCCCCATCCCCGGTTTTCGAGATGTATCCTATCGGGCTTGCCAGCATTGCCGAGTACCTCGAGCGCGCCGGCTACCGGGTACGTATTGCCAACCTTGCTGTGCGGATGATGCAAGATAAAAACTTTAACGTCAAGAAATTCTTAAAGCGATTGAAGTCACCGGTATTTGGCATAGATTTGCACTGGCTGTTGCATTGCAACGGTTCTATTGAAGTGGCTCGGCTGGTAAAAGAGTGCCACCCTGACTCAAAGGTGATATTTGGCGGGCTTTCATCCTCCTATTTCTACCAGGAATTGATGGATTATCCTGAGATAGACTTTGTGATGAGGGGTGATTCTACCGAAGAGCCTCTGCGCCAGTTTATGGACTGCATAAAGAGGGGGATAGAACCAGAAGAAGTCCCCAATCTTGTCTGGAGAGATAATAAAGGGGAGGTACGGGAGAATCCTTTCTCTCATGTTCCCGATGATATCAGCGGAGTAATGGTTAATCATTATACCAATACTGTGCGGTCAGTGCTTAGATACCGTGATCTTGCCAGTTATACTCCCTTTAGCGGTTGGACAGACTACCCGATTACAGCGGTATTAACCTGCCGTGGTTGTATCGAGAATTGTGTTATCTGTGGGGGTTCTGCCGCAGCCTTCAAGAAATGTTACAATCGAGGTAGCGTCGTTTTTCGCTCACCTGAATCGGTGATTGCAGACGTCAGGCAGATTGAACATTTCAGCAGTGGCCCGATATTCATTTTGGGGGACCTGCGGCAGTCGGGCGATGACTATGCAAACGAGGTGTTAAAACTATTACAGCATAAGAAGGTGAAGAATAAATTCATCCTGGAGCTATTCTCTCCTGCGTCAACGGAGTTTGTAAACCAGATGGGAGTAGCCTGTCCCGGATTTTGCCTGGAGATTTCTCCTGAGTCTCATGACCCTGAAGTAAGAAAAGCTAGTGGACGTAATTATTCTACTGAAGACATGGAGCAGACTTTTAGTGACGCTCTGGATGCCGGATGCAGCCGCCTGGATGTATTCTTTATGATCGGGTTACCAAAGCAAACCACGCAATCTGTCATGGAAACAATAGACTACTGTGACTATTTACTCCAGAAATTCAAAGGAGATAAGCGGCTGGGTTTATTTATTGCCCCGTTGTCTCCCTTCCTTGACCCGGGTAGCCTTGCCTTTGAGCAGCCGGAGCGTCACGGCTATCGCGTTTTGTTTCGAACTCTCAAGGAGCATCGGCAGGCGCTACTGTCACCGAGTTGGAAATATTCTCTAAACTACGAAACGGAGTGGATGACCCGTCACCAGATTGCCGATGCCGCATACGAATCCATACTGCGCCTTAACAGTTTGAAGGTTAAATATGGGAATATCTCCCGGAAGCTGGCTGATATCGGAGAGCAGCGTCTTAGTGCAGCCAGAGAGATGATGTACCGCATTGATGACTTAATGGCTAGTGGTAAACTTGAAGAGGAATTGCCACGTTTGAAGCCAGAGGTCGATAAGATAAATGCTTACCCGGTAAGTGATAAGATACAACTAACGCTACCTGTCGGAATTATTAAGCTGAAACCCTGGCGTGCTCTGTGGGATATGATTACCAGACATTGATTATTCCAGCACTACTCCAGTGCCATAAACTAAAATCTCAGAAGCATTCTGCATTACCATTGAGGTAGTAAAGCGCATACTGACCACGGCATTGGCTCCCTGCTTTTCGGCATCTTGTACCATTCTCTGAATAGCCTGTTCTCTGGATTCAGCCATCATCTTGGTATATTCGGTGATCTCACCGCCCACTATTCCCCGCAGCCCCGCCATAATATCCCGGCCCATATGCCTTGCCCGTATGGTGCTGCCCTTAACTATGCCGATAGTCTTAACAATCTTTTTGCCCGCTACCTGCTCTGAAGTAGTAATAATCATCGCTCAACCTCCTTGAAATCTTCGCCCCGGTCTTTTTTGAGGCGGTCTTTAATAGCTATACCAATAAGAACGAGTATGCCCATTCCAATAGCACCGGTAGCTATCCTGATAAGCAGCGGTATGCCACTATCCATAAAGAAAACCTGAACCGACCAGCCAATTAAGACCAGCATACCCAGACCAATAAGTATAAAGGCTATATTTTGCCACATAGCTTACCTCCAGACAAGCTATCGCTTATGTTTTACCCTGTATCAGTTAGAGTATCTTCAAGGGTGATGCCAAGTTCAGTAAGAAGTTTATCAAGAGATTTTTCAGATGGAACACGTTTGAAGGTTGCGTTTGGTTTCGCCTTCGTATCTTCCAAGGTGCCCCCGAGCTCAGCTAGCTTATCTCGTATTTCATCAGCCCGTTGCCAGTTCTTTTCTTTCCGGCATTTTATGCGCTCCTCAGCAAGACGATTGACACGAGCGGTAACCGCATGGGGTATGAATTGAACTCCTGCGGCCGCACTTAGTGAAATAGTAACTGAGGCTTCCACATGGATATGTCTTTGAAGTTTGAGCCCTACCACCTTTCGTGCCAACGATAAAAGAGTGCTTTGAGCATTACTATAATTAATACCCGCATCGCCAGCTTCGTTTATTTTCCGGGATAAATCAAAGAGGGCAGCTAGCGCCTGTGGGGTGTTGAAATCATCGTCCATCGCCTCTTTAAACTGATCTTCGTAGGGCTTAGCATCAAGAGCATCTCCAGCACCACCAGTGGGGTCATATCTCGAAACCGCTTGCTGCAGTCTCGCTGTCCCTTTCTCCGCTGCCTCTAATGCTTCTTCGGAATACTTCAGCGGGCTACGGTAGTGCGAGTTGAGGACAAAGATACGGAGGGCATCGGCGCTGTATTTCTCAAGAGCCTCTTTTATGGTTATCAGGTTGCCCAGGGACTTGCTCATCTTGTCCCCGCCGAACTGCACCAGCCCGTTGTGCAGCCAGTATTTAACGAACGGCTTTTTACCGGTAAAACTCTCCGATTGGGCTATCTCGTTCTCGTGGTGAGGAAAAATCAGGTCTTGCCCCCCACCATGAATATCGATAGTCTCCCCCAAGTATTTCAGGGACATGGCGCTGCACTCGATGTGCCACCCCGGCCTACCTGGACCCCACGGGCTTTCCCACGAAGGCTCACTCGGCTTTGCTGCCTTCCACAGGACAAAATCCATGGGGTCTTCCTTCTCTTCCCCGATTTCGCAGCTTGCCCCAGATCTCATGGAGTCCAGACTGCGGTGAGCCAGCTTCCCATAGTCAGGGACATTCCTCACCCGGAAATAAACGCTGCCGTTTACCGGATAGGCATAGCCCTTATCTACCAGCCCCTGGACTATCTCGATAATCTTGGGGATTTCCCCGGTGGCGCGGGGGTAAATATCAGCCGGGGCGATATTTAAGGCAGCCATATCAGCAAAATAGCTGTCAGTATATTCCTTTGCCAGGTCGTGAGTAGGGATACCACGCTGGTTGGCGCGGTCTATAATCTTGTCGTCAATATCGGTGACGTTTTGTACATACTTTACCTTGTAGCCACGAAACTTGAGATAACGCTGAATTGTATCAAAGATGATATAGCTCATAGCATGACCCAAGTGAGCATCAGAGTAAGGGGTAACACCGCAGACATACATCTTGGCTTCTTCACCCTGGGAGGTAAACTCCTCTTTTTGTCCTGATAGCGTATTAAATACCTTCATTATTATTTACATCCTTCCAGCATGGCGACGGCCTGGACAGCTATCGCTTCACCTCGGCCGATAAATCCTAACCTCTCTGAGGTCGTCGCTTTTATACTGACTTGACTAATGTCTATGGCTATAGTTTGACATAATATAGTTCGTATGCGGTCAATGAAATCACTAAGTCTGGGCTCTTCAGCGATAATGGTAGCGTCTATATTGCTAACCTGCCAGCCATTCCTTGCCAGCTCATCTCTTACCCTCTCCAGCAGAATCAGGCTGGAAATGCCATCGTACTGTGGCTCACCGGGAGGAAAATGACTGCCGATATCTCCCAGTGCTGCTGCTCCCAGCAGGGCATCAATAATAGCGTGTGTCAGCACATCGGCATCACTCCAACCAGTAAGGCCTTTGTCAAAAGGTATTTCCACACCTCCCAGTAATAACTTACGCCCCGGGGTCAGGGAATGGACATCATATCCTATGCCAACTCGTAGCTTATTTACCATGCTCATCCAATAAAACTTCTGCTAAGATCAGGTCAACAGGGGTCGTTATCTTTATATTATCATAACTTCCCATATATAGCTTAACCTTATAACCCAGTCTTTCTACCAATGTGGCATCATCGGTTACTGTAGTTTCTATGTGCTGGTAGGCTTTGGTTATTATATCAGAGCGAAATATTTGCGGTGTTTGCGCTATCCATAGATTCTGCCGTGTCGGTGTTTTTTGGACTATCCTGTCATTATCGGTTATTTTAATGGTGTCAGTAACTGGTACTGCGGCTACTGCAGCGCCGGTTTCTCTGGCAGTATCCAATCCGTTCTCAATTAACTCTACAGATACTAATGGTCGGGCTCCATCATGGATTATTACCCATTGGCATTGATTGAGTTGACTGAGCCCAGCGGCTACTGAATCCTGGCGACGCTTTCCACCCAGGCAGGTTCTGGTTACTTTAGTCCATTCCTGCTCAGCGACAAGGCGCTGGCACAGCTCAAGGTTTCCCCCGCTTACTACCAGCACTATCTGGTTAACAGACTTACACTGCTGAAAAATATCAATTACCCTGGCTAAGACGGGTTTACCGTCTATAGGGGCAAATAGCTTATCCACACTGCCCATCCGTTCACTTGTGCCCGCCGCCACGATAACAGCACCTGCTTTTTCTCTTTTATCCATTTTCTTAACCTTGGCTATGCTCATTATAAAACAAAAAGCAGTGCAGTATCTACACCAGCAGGGGTGTGGCTCATTTAAGATTATAATGTTAGAATGATTATCAGTTTGTTGGTTATCAATCTTAGGAGGCTGGCAATGAAAGTAGGTAGTTATATCGATACTACACCTGTTCAGGAACTACCCGGTGTGTTTAAGCGGGATGTCATTAGTGCTGGTGATGGTGCCCCGAACTTCTGCATGCGTGTCTTCGAGGTTGAACCTGGTAGCTCAACCCCGTTGCATGTTCACCAGTGGGAACATGAAGTGTTTGTTCTGTCCGGTCAGGGAGTAGTGAAAAGCGAGGGGAAGGAGGCTCAAATAGCTAAGGATAGTGTTGTCTTTGTGCCGCCTAACGAACAGCACTGCTTTCTTAATATCGGCAACAAACCACTGCGCTTTATCTGTGTCATCCCGCTAATTCCATAAAATACTACTCGTTGGACTGCATGAGTAGCTGACTGGCAAAACCAGTTGGGCGAGCATTTTCCAGCACTACCCTCCTGGTCAATCTTGCACTTAATATACTACATCTGGAAGCTATTTCCTATCTGAGAGAAATTGGCAATCACTAATT
>Ga0265594_1002940_pt1 | contig 11660 bp, 8 predicted proteins | sample saktaG_11_FD_190147 | JGI IMG/M metagenome (GOLD analysis project Ga0265594, IMG submission 190147) | Saline water microbial communities from Sakinaw Lake, British Columbia, Canada - sak_2011_5_24_80m | ecosystem: Environmental > Aquatic > Non-marine Saline and Alkaline > Saline ... | reverse complement strand
TATGCCTTTATGGATTAAGCCAAATAAAAAAGTATCCGTACATGATATGATGATGTTTATGCGCGATCATTTGGAAGGCACAGAATTGGATATGAGAAACGACATTGGTGCAGGTCCTTTTGGGGCTCCCTATCGTTGGCGTCCACTAACCTGGGAGGTTGACAGTGTAGCTTATTGTAATGAAAGGGCCACCGCAACACAGCAAACGGGTTTTTCATTTATTGTTCAATCGCGTTCATGGCTGCCTCATAAGATCGGTGGAATTTTTTGGTTTGGTGTTGACGATGCAGCAAATTCTGTTTATGTTCCAATGTATTCCAGCATTACCGAAATCCCTGTAACTTATGCAAGGGGTAACGGCGCCATGATGGAATGGTCGGATAATTCGGCATTCTGGATATTTAATCAGGTGTCGAATTTTGCCTATACTCGTTATAATTTAATCCATCCTGAAATTGAAAAAGTGCAAAAAGCATTTGAAACTGAATTTATTGACTTCACTCCTGCGGTAGATGCCGGTGCAATGGAATTGTACAAAAAAGATAAATATCTTGCCATAGCTTATTTAACAAATTATTCCGTTAACCAAGGCAATAATGTTGTTTATGAGTGGAAAAAGCTTTATCAATATCTTTTCATGAAATTTATGGATGGCAACGTAAAAGAGCCTGATCCGGGTAAACAAAACCCCAAACTTCAACAACCAGGTTATGGCGAAGAATGGTACAGAAAGATAATTAAAGAAACAGGAGATAGGTTTAGGGTTATTGGGAGCGCACATTAATTTGGGGGTTAAGGTAATGGTTAGGAGTCCGGTTTGGGTGATGGTTAGGGTTAAGTGTGTTTCTCCTGTTTTCTGCACACATAAATAAATTTGTATAACGGATTTATCTATGTCATTCTATATAAATTTAATCGCATCCGAATTTTTTTTACCGCTACAGATTTTCATTTTTCCTTACGACCGTTGATTTTTAATAGGCCGACCCTTCAAATACCCAACTTGACCTTTTAGTTCTTTTGGTTCAAGCCAAAAGAACAATTAAAAAATCATTACCTTTGTAAAAAATCTGTTTATTAAATTACTAAATGCCTCTGAATCTTTTTTTATTAAAATACGTTTAAATTATATTGAAATATAAATCTTAAGATTATGAACGAACATACCAATCCTCCCCAAAACGAACCTGTAACAGTCAAAAAGTCTTCTAATACACTAAAAATAATTGTCGGTATTTTGATTGCTATAATTGTGGCTTTAGCAGCATGGCTGGTACTAACAAAATCAAACCTAAATACCTTGATTACTGAAAAAGAAAATCAGAGAGTAGAGTTGCGGTCTGAGCTTGATTCATTGCTTACGGAGCACAACAGGATAAAAGAAGAATACGGAACCTTATCGGATTCATTGTTTGTAAAAGACAGTATTATTCAGGCAAATGCAAAAGAGATTAAAAGGCTTCTTAATACACAGTGGGAATATTACAAGGTTAAGAAGAAATTAGGACTCTTACAAAAAGTTGCCCAGGGTTATGTACATCAAATGGATTCTTTATACAGGCTTAATAGTGAATTAACCAATGAGAATATAAAAATTAAACGCGAATACAAGCTTGAACAAAAGAAAAATGTAGAATTAACAAAAGTTACCGGAGAACTTACTGAAAAGGTTGAAGAGGCGTCGGTGTTAAAAACATATAAGGTAACTTCCAATGCAATACGTTCAAGATCGGGTGGCAAAGAAAGTATTACCGACAAAGCCCGCAGGGTAGATAAAATTAAAATTTGTTTCACTTTAAGTGAAAACACCATTATACCTGCCGGTAACAAAGAAATCTATGTTAGAATTGCACATCCTGATAACAAAATATTAACCAGGGGAAGAGGTGATGAATATTCATTTATTTACCATGGGGAGAAATTGCAATACACAATTCATAAATCAATAGATTATCAAAATGAAGCTATGGATATCTGTTTATACTGGACAAAAAGACAAACACAGGAAATGATGACCGGGCTTTATAAGGTTGAAATATTTGAAGGAGATAATGTGATTGGACATGCAAATTTCAGTTTAAGAAAATAATATTTTGATTTATCAAGAAAAGCGGTAAAATTTAATATCTTCTTTTTTTGATTACTTTTCATTTTTACCCCTCCTAACCCCTCCTAAAATTAGGAGGGGAATTTTTTACTTATTACCATTCTCCTTATCCAACTGTCTATCTAATCATTAGGGGGAAATTTTTATTAATATATTTATTATTCCCCTCCTTTGTTAAGTAATTGTTGGTTTTATCTGTAATTATATCCCTCTGTTTACTCCCCTCCTTTGTTAAGTAATTGTTGGTTTTATCTGTAATTATATCCCTCTGTTTACTCCCCTCCTTTGTTAAGGAGGGGCTGGGGGTGGTCGGTTTTATTTATCTTAAAATTATCCTTAATAAATCCCAAAACACCCCTAAGATTATTATAAATATCCCTGTTCTCAAATCTCAAAACTTTTATACCTAATGAACATAAATACTTATCTCTCTTTATATCTTGTTTGGCTCCAATAATTGAAAAATGCGGCATACCATCCAACTCTATGGCTAATCTCTCAGAAGGACAGTAAAAATCAAGGATATAATCTCCTACACTATGCTGGCGTCTGAATTTTCTTCCATTTAGATTTCTTTTTTGTAACGCTTTCCACATAGTTGCTTCTGCGGGCGTAAGGGTCTTTCGCAAAAGTATTCTGACATCTTTTAGCTCTTTTCGATTATGTATTTGATTTTTTTTCATAGTAAGCAATTTTACCACCCCTAACCCCTCCTAAAATTAGGAGGGGAATTTTTTTTACACCTATCACTCCCCTGCCTTATCCTTATAGCTATCGATTCTTTGGGAAATTTTTTACACCTATTACTCCCCTCCTTTGTTTAGGAGGGGTTAGGGGTAAGCTGTTAAAAATTTTAGGATAAATCTAAAAAAGTTCCCCCAATTTTTGTTTTTTGACTAAAACGTAATAGTCTAATTAACTAATCATTATACCAACTTTTTACAAAATAAATTGGTAATAATTTGAATTATTTCTGTTTTGACCATTTTTTTATTTTTTATATGGTTATATCTATCACAAATATATTAAGTTACAGGAATATATTTTTAAAAAAATTGGGGGAACTTTTTTTACAAAACATCAAATTTTTAACAGCTTACCTAACCCCTCCTAAAATTAGGAGGGGAATTTTTTTTACACCTATCACTCCTCTGCCTTATCCTTATAGCTATCGATTCTTTGGGAAATTTTTTACACCTATCACTCCCCTCCTTTGTTAAGGAGGGGCTCGGGGTGGTAGCAATCTTTCTTCTGGCTTCTGTCTTCCGGCAATTACTCCAACAATTCCTTCTTCTTATAATAATAGAATTTTTTTACACCATAAGCCGATCCTAAAACCAACAGAATTACTAATCCGCTTCCAATTGGTGCACCACCACCAACAGGAGGCTTGTCTCCGCCTTGAGGTGGTGGATGGGGTGGTCCGTCAGCATAAATATTTAATGTTAAAAAAATCAATATCGTGATAATAAACAATGGAATAAATTTTATAATCTTTTTCATTTTATTTGCGGATTTATAAATATTAATTAATTATTTCATAAATATTTTTTGTGTGTAAACATTATTTCCTGTTTGAAGCCTTACAATATAATTGCCTGTTTTACAATTGGGATTTATTCTGTTTAATGAAATATTTTGCATGATTTCAGAATAAATCTTTTGACCAAGAATATTATAGATTGACACCTCTCCCCTAACAGCATTATTTGAATTATTCTTTATGTAAACAGTTTCTTTGTATGAATAAATTTCTATCTCATTATTAGAAAATAATTCATCTAATGTTGTAACTTCATCAAAATGCAGTAAAAACCTTTCCTTTTCGTCATCAGGGTTTGCCGAAAATTCATAAACAGGATTTTCAAATAAATCCTGTGTGGTGTTTTCCAATAAATCTTCCAAAACAATACTAAGCGGATCGCTGAAGCTTTCTAATCCTGTTGCTGTAATTGAATATTCGCCCTGAATCCCAGTTTCAAAGTTCAGGGACACTATCACCGTATTCATAAAATTTGGTAATGCATTTATTGATAATTTATTATTGTCGGCATTAAGTGTATATAATTGTGGTACGCTATCCGACTCTGAAAGAAATTTATATGCATCGTATTCCCCGTCAAAACCTATCCCTGCATTTTCTGTAAACCTCACAACTGTCTCTTCATTATATCCGTTTCCTGCAGACATTAATCGTAAAACATCACTAGTATTTTCAGCACTTTTCAAATACCCTTGTGAATTATCATTAACTCTTGCTGACTGCGGAATTGTAAAATCTCCTGCAATTATTGCATGCACAAAAAAGCCCTGCATAGCTGGAATTATCCCATCATTATTATATCCGTTCGTTCCTATCCCGCCGGTATAACTTGCATATACAAGTGTTGAACTATTCCATGTATAAATTGCAGATTCAATATTATCTTTTGTTACATCATCCCAATCAATCGGTGAAGGGAATGGATTTCCTACCAGGTTCCAGTTATCATCAGCCGGAGTACCTGTATAATCTGTTTTGGTCACGCTTATAGTTTGATCGCCTGTGTTTAATGTTTCTGGAAAAGTAACGGTAGTATTTTGGTTACCCGAATAAAAAACCGAATACCCTTTGCCAACTTCCAAATAATCACCTGTTGACAAATAATCCCAACTGTTATTTGTTTCATTATAAGGGTAGACATAATAATTATTAAAGCTATTCTCAACAAGGTGGTTTGCAACCGGTATTGACACAAAATGATACTCTGTATTTCCACTGTTATTAAAAACTAAATACTGTTCAACATTTGTATTATCTGCATCAGAATCTTCAACTCCACTATCTAATAATGTTCCTGTACCTGAAGCATCTGAATTTATTAATAATGTTAATAATCTTGTACTTGTATATTTAAAGTCTATCGTTGAATGTAACTCTAAAGTATAACCCGGATTTATAATGATATTAAGGGTTGTGCTTGCCGCATCATTAAAAACCGCATCATATGAAATATTGTCATAATACACCTCAACATCAATATTTAATGTTAAATTTGTCGTTGTATTAGCTTGTGTTGCTTTACGTATTCTTCCAAATTTACATTCACCGCTTCCGCTAATATTCACATTAATTCCTTCTGCACCTAATGAAAAACCGTCGTAATTAATTCCATTTCCTATTGTGCCTATACAAGTAATATTACCATAAACCTCTAAGTAACGAATTTGTGTATGATTATTATAAATTTTGCCACCATTCTCAACTGTTAAATTTTTTAATTCTTTACCTCCTGTTGTATATGTAACCGTATGACCATTACGAATAGTAACTGTAATTGTAGGGCTATTTGGTTCGGTTATAGCAGCAATCCAATCGTTTCCATCCCAGGTTTCCCATGTACTTGCTACATTCCAGTTTCCATCTGTTAGTGACCTGTAATCACCAGTATTTTGTGCTGTTACAACATGACAATTAATTGATACAAAGACTATTATTATTAAGAAAATAATCTGTTTTATTAACCTTTGCTGAAAAGATAATCTACGTAGTTCTTTCATGATTATTGATTTTAGAATTAAAAATAAAAGGGTTATTTTATTCTTAATACCAAAATGAATAAAATGTCATTAAAATTTTTTTAATTTTAATATAGGAGGCTTATTATTAAAAAAATGAAAATCCATCCATACGGATTTGCTTCGCTTCATATGACTAAAAGAAATCCGTATGGACGGACTCCCTTTGGTCGTTGAAAATTGTATGTTGAGTGTTGAATGTTTAATTCCTATAATTTAATTACTATTACTTCCTTCCAAAATCCGCAGGAATCTCACCCCATGCTGCAGTTTCCCATTTAAGAATTTTATTAGGAAAGGCATTATTGTGAAGCCAGTTAACAGCCCTGTCAACTAATTTAAATAATTCTTCGTTTTTAGGTGTTCTTTCTAATTTGGTCTTTACAATTTTTGTTTTCACCCATTTTATTGCGGTTCTTGAATCGGAATATATTGGAATGTTATTTTTTATTTTCTTCAGGTAAGCCAAACCGTGAACAATGGCTAAAAACTCTCCCATATTAATAGTTCCTTCCTGAAAAGGTCCTTGTCTGAATAATTCTATTCCTGTTTTAGTATCAACGCCACGATATTCCAGTATTCCGGGATTTCCACTGCAAGCAGCATCAACAGAAAGGCTCTCGGTAATGGGGTTTCCTATTAATAATTTTTGTTCTTCGGTTAATTCGCTTTCAAAAACATTATTACCGATAAATTGCCTGCTTTCGCTTTTAAATGCTTTTTCCGCAAGTTCCTTGCTCTTAAACGACTTGTATTCTGCTCCGGCATAAGCTTTTATTTGTTTCTCACATTCTGTCCAGCTTGTAAAAACACCGGTTTCCCTGCCTTTCCAGACTACATAATATTTTTGATTTTTCTTTACCATAATTACCAATTAATTTCGCAAAATTATTAATATCTTTGTAATTAATCAGAATTAAATTAACAATGAAATTTTTACGTTATACCGTGTTTCTGCTTCTTTTGATCTTAACTGCATGTAGTCAGGATAAGATTTATGAAAAGCATATAAAATTTGAAAATTATTCATGGAATCGTTTTAAAGACATAAAATTTGATGTTCCTATTGAAGACACTAAAAGCAATTATAATTTTTATTTCACCATAAAGCATATCGCGCAATATCCATATAAAAACCTTAGAATAAATTTTACGATTCATACTCCTTCGGGCGAATTCAGGACCATGGATTATGACCTTAACTTAAAAGACAATAAGGGAAATTTTTTTGGTGAAACAACAGGCGATACATGCTATATTTCCATACTTCTGAGAAAAGATTTTCTATTCAGTAAAAAAGGTATTTGTAAATTTGAAATTGGTAATCTTATGCCTAAAATTGAAACTCAGGGCATTATGGAAGTTGGTCTTATAGTGGAAAGGTCTGATTAATGAATTAGTGTCCTTCAATAAAGTATGTGTTTTTTTGATTTCAGAATATCGATTAACGATTTTTAATTTACGAAGTTATTGAAAATCTAAATTTGTAAGCGTTCACAGAACGCTGAAATTGGAAATCCATAAGGACAAGTTTAGAAATTAGAGAAAAATGAAAAAAGTTTACAAACTAGCGGAAAGGAAAAAGTTTTATATAAATTAAGAGGATAGTTTGAAGAAACTAAATCATGATTACGAAAACTTATCATGAGGAAGGTTCTAAATGAGTCAGATGCTTTAAAATACCAAATAGCAATTGAAAATCTTGGTCCAAAGTTGAATGCGTTTATTAACAGCACAAAAATAGGATAACATAAATTTCCAATTTCTAATTTCAAACTGTGAACGTTTACCTAAATTTTTATCCAAGAGGTACTTTATAGACAAACTAATGAATTATCCCCAGAACCGTTTCTTTATCCCTAAACAATTGTTTTCTCAGCGCTTCCAAATCTTTAAATTTCCGTTCATCACGTATTCGGTCAATAAAAAATATTGTGATGGTATCACCATAAATATCTTTATCAAAATCAAAAATATGAACTTCTATTGTCAGGTCACCATGGTCAATAGTCGGACGAAAACCAATATTTCCCATTCCTTTGAATAACTGTCCGTTCCATTCAATCCGGCAAGCATAAACACCATTTGCAGCTATTAACTTATATTCATTTTCAACATCAATATTTGCAGTAGGAAAACCAATTGTATGTCCTATTCTGCTTCCATGCACCACTTTTCCGGTAATTGAATAATCATAACCTAACAATTCATTTGCTTTTCGAATTTTGCCTTCATTCAGTGCTTTTCGAATTTTTGTTGAACTGATAGCTATGTTCTTCACATCCTGTGCCGGAATTTTTTCAACTTTAAATCCGTATTTTTTTCCTAAATCAAATAGATTATTAAAATCCCCAAGTCGGTTTTTCCCAAAATGATGATTATAACCAATCACTAATTTTTTTGTCTCTAATTTATCAACAATAATATTCTTAATAAATTCTTCTGAAGTTTGTCTTGAAAATTCTTTTGTAAATGGTATAATTATCAAATGGTCAATACCTGCTTTTTCCAAAAGTTCAAATTTTCTTTTCTGTGTATTTATAAATTTTAGGTTTTTACTGTCAGGATGAATTATCAAGCGGGGATGAGGTTGAAAGGTTATCAAAACGGTTTCTCCTTTATTTTTACGGGCTTCTTCTGTCAGTCGTTTAATAATTTTTTGATGACCTACATGAACGCCGTCAAATGTGCCGACAGTCACAACAGGATAATCAACACCTTTAAAGTCTTCTATGTTTTTATAGATTTTCATAAATTATACTAAATATTTCCCGTCGAAACAAGCCTCAATCCTTATAGCTATTGGTTTTTAGTGCTTTGCTTTAAAAAATATTTTGACATTCCTTACTAACATTTATTAACTTACAGATAACTAGTCTTTGCACGAAAACTCTGTGTTTGATAAGAAGGCGTCAAGAACGTCCCGATAATTATCGGGATGCGAAGTATTTAAAATCAGGAGTCCGTACGGATGACTGGTTTTAAATACGAGCGTAACGAAGCTATTGACGTTTTCTTGCAAACACTAACTAAATATAAATTCACGCAAAATTAGTATATTTAAATTTTGGGGGACATTTTTTCTTAAAAAATAATCATCATGCTTAATCAAATCAGAAATTATTCTGCAAAAACAATTTGTTTTTTTATCCTGACCTTTCTTTTGCCATTTACCGTCCTTTCACAAATTAATGAAAATTTTTCTGATGGAGATTTTACCAATAATCCCACCTGGGTTGGGGATGCCGGACAGTTTCAGATCAACTCATCATATCAGTTACAATTAAACTCATTGGATGCGGGTGAATCTTATCTTTCAACCGAAAACTATTTGATCAATGAAACAGAATGGAGGTTTTGGATAAAGCTTTCATTCAGCCCATCGGTAAATAACAATACAAGGATTTATCTGGTTAGTGATAACTCAAATTTAAAAGAACCTCTTAACGGTTATTTCCTTCAACTTGGTGAAGCTGGTTCTGATGATGCTATTGAGTTGTTTAAACAAACCGGTGATGAAATTACTTCTGTTTGCAGGGGAACTGACGGATTAATATCCGGTTCATTCGAAATAATGGTTAAGGTTATCAGGAATAATATCGGTTTATGGGAGGTTTATGCCGATCCTTCTGGGGGTACGGATTTTCAGTTAGAAGCAAGCGGTACAGACAATTCAATAAATTCCACAAATTATTTCGGGGTTTTATGCAAATATACCGGTAGTAACAGCAATAAAATGTATTTTGATGATTTTTACACCGGACCTATAATTGTTGATACTATTCCCCCTGAAGTTTCAACAATCAATGTAATTTCACAGAATAGCCTTGATATAATATTTTCCGAAAGTGTTGATTTAGCTTCTTCTGAAACGCTGAGTAATTATGTTGTCAATAATGGTATTGGAAATCCCGAACAAGCTATCAGGGAAGAAAACAATTCTTCGCTTGTACATTTAAGCTTCCTAAATAATTTTGATATTGGCATTATTTATTTATTAACAGTAACAAATGTTAAAGACCTGTCGGAAAATGCAATTACATCTGCCAGCCAAACATTTGTTTATTATTTTTCTGTACCCTACGATGTCGTTATCAATGAAATCATGGCAGACCCAAGTCCACCTGTTTCCCTCCCCGAATATGAATATATTGAGTTATTTAACAATACCGGCTTTCCATTAAATTTAAAAGATTGGACAATTACGATCGGCTCAAGTATAAATACCTTTCCGGAAATTTCAATTGAGGCTAATGATTATCTGATCTTAGCTAAAGATGCTGCTGAGCCCGAACTATCAAATTATGGTCGTTTTGTTGGTTTTTCAAGTTTTTCTCTTGCTAATTCCGGACAAACTATCATTTTACAAAACAAAGAAGGAGAAACAATTTCGTTGGTTTCATATTCTGATGAATGGTATAAAAATCCTGAAAAAGAAGATGGCGGCTGGTCCCTGGAACAAATTGACCCTCTTAGTCCATGCATGGAATCGGACAACTGGGGTACTTCAAGCGATCCGGAAGGTGGAACACCCGGTAAAATTAATTCCATTAATGCTACAAATGTTTTTTCTCCACAATTATTACGAATAATTTGTATTGACAGCTTAACATTTCAGTTGTTTTTTTCCCAGTTAATGGATGGTTCTTCTTTGAGCAATTTACAGGCTTTTAATGTTGATAAAGGAATAGGTAATCCTGTTAATGTTAACCCTGTTGATCCTGATTATAAATCTGTTATTCTTGAATTTCCAATCCCATTACAAAAAGGAATAATTTATACTTTAATTATAACTGATACCTTAACAAACTGTATTGGTCAGCTTTTGCCTGTTAATAGTAGTCTTTTATTGGGTATTCCCGAAACAGCCGTTTCAAACGATATAGCAATAAATGAAATATTATTTAATCCTAAAGGAGGCGGGGTAGATTATGTTGAAATTTATAACCGGTCTAATAAAATTATTGATTTGAAAGAACTTACGATTTCGTCAGTTAAAACAACTCATCCAAATCCTCCGGATACAATTACAAAAGAAATTTCAGCAAAAGGGTTTCTTGTGTTTCCGGAAAATTATCTTGTCTTATCCAATAATCCGGATATAGTCAAACAACAATACTACACCTCAAATCCTGACGGTTTTATTAAAATTGAATCTCTTCCGGCTTTTAACAACGACAAGGGCACTATTATCTTTTCTGATAAAAGTAAAAATGTGATTGATGTGTTTTCCTATAATGAAGAAATGCAATATCCTCTGCTTAATTATTTGGATGGTGTTGCCCTGGAAAGAATAAATTATAACAGACCGACACAAGACGAAACCAATTGGCATTCTGCTGCTGAAAATGTTGATTTTGGCACGCCTGCTTATAAAAATTCTCAGTTTGTTGAAATAGAAAATATTGATGATCAGATTACGATTTTCCCTGATATTTTCTCACCGGATGCTGACGGATATAATGATGTTCTAAATATAAATTATGAATTTAATGAGCCTGGCTATAATGCCAATATTACAATTTACGATTCAAGGGGCAGGCTTATTAAGTGTTTGATTAAAAATGAATTGCTCAGTACCAAAGGTGCGTTTTCGTGGGATGGGATAACTAAAAATAACCAAAAGGCGAACATCGGAATCTACATTATTTATATTGAGGTTTTTGATATGACTGGAAATGTAAAACACTATAAAAAGACAGGTGTTTTAGGAAGCCGGCTGTAGATTTTCCAAAGTAATTGATAATTGGATAGGGGAAATCCATACGGATTTTCCAAAGTAATTGATAATTGGATAGGGGAAATCCATACGGACGCCCTTCGGTTGTAAGGGAAATCTATATGCCTTGCGGTTGTAAGAAGAATATGGGAAATAGGGGAATAAGGGTTTAGCCTTTTCTCTTTAGCTTTTATCCTTTTCATCCCGATGCACTCGTTCCTCGCTATCGGGATAGAATAGGAACTGGGTAATAAACTGATTATATATCAAACGGGG
>Ga0265594_1002938_pt1 | contig 11663 bp, 7 predicted proteins | sample saktaG_11_FD_190147 | JGI IMG/M metagenome (GOLD analysis project Ga0265594, IMG submission 190147) | Saline water microbial communities from Sakinaw Lake, British Columbia, Canada - sak_2011_5_24_80m | ecosystem: Environmental > Aquatic > Non-marine Saline and Alkaline > Saline ... | reverse complement strand
TTGTTTTTAGAATTTTTTTTGCTTTAATTCCACGACCAGCATTATCTCTTGTTGCATCAAAAACAACAAAATCAGATATTTTGTCAATATCAGCTGGAAAGATTTCTAATTTATTAGCTAGAACTTTAACTAAAAATTGATTGGTGCCAAATTGTCTTCTCCAATTAACTGGCAAAGTAATTTGACCTTTAGTTGTGGCCTTTTGTAATGTTGCAGTTTGCATATTTTTGTGGATAAGTATTACTTTCTTACATTCTTACTTTAATATATATAAAAAATATTGTCAAATTAAATTTAAAAAAACGCGCCACCGAAATTTGTCCAGCGGACAAATAAAAACATTCCTACAATTTAAAAGGACAAGTCACAGACCTGTCCCTACAATCTATCCTTTATATCCTGTCCCAGCTGGGATTAATTTTCCAATAATCACATTTTCTTTTAACCCGCGCAATTGGTCAACTTTACCTGTCACAGCAGCGTCAATTAAAATACGCGCAGTTTCTTGAAACGAAGCAGCTGATAAAAATGAAGAAGTTGAAAGTGAAGCTTTTGTAATTCCAAGCAAAATAATATTTCCTTTAGCCAACAAACTATTTTTTTCTTTAAGTTTTTCATTAATATCATTATATTCTGACAACTCCACAATTTCACCAGGTGAAAAATTAGAATCTCCTGGATCATCAATCATTATTCTAGAAAACATTTGTCTAGCAATTATTTCAACATGTTTATCATTTAATCTTTGACCTTGAGAAGAATAAATAGATTGAATTTCTTTTAAAATATATTTTTGAGCGTCAAGTTGACTTCGTAAATTGTGCAACTCGTGCAAATCCAAAGCTCCATCAGTTAACTGTTGTCCTTGTTCAACACTGTCATTATTATTTACCCAAACTCCAATATCACTAACTGCAGGTAGTTCTTTTTCAACTAATTTTTTGCTTTCAATAATTATTTTCCATTTTTCTGAATCTTTTTTATCAATTTTTACTTTACCATTAAAATTTGCTTTTATTTTTTTTGTTTTTGTTTGCAAAATTAAGTCGTCTTTTTTAACTTTGTCTTGATCTTTAATTTCCAAACCGTCAATATCTTTTTTAAAAATATCAATTTCTTGTTGTTTAATTTCGTAACCTTTAATTTTAATTATTTTTTGTTTTTTTTCAATATCATCTGTAATAATAACTTGCCCATTAATCGGAGACATTAAAGCTGGTTTTTTAACTTGACGAGCTTCAAAAATTTCTTGAACTCTTGGCAAACCTTGAGTAATTTCTCCGCCAACAGTTGCAACACCACCAGTGTGAAAAGTTCTCATTGTTAACTGAGTTCCTGGTTCACCAATACTTTGCGCTGCTAAAATCCCAACAGCTGTTCCTTTTTTAACCATCTGATTGTGCCCTAAATCCCAACCGTAACATTTTGTGCACAAGCCACGATTAGTTTTACAAGTTAAAACAGAACGAACTTTTAATTTTTCTAAATCTAATTTTTCTATTTTTCTTGAAATTTCATTATCAATTAATTTATTTTTCTTTACAATAATTTCTCCGTTTGCATCTTTAACAGTTTCCAAACTAATTCTTCCTAAAGCTCTTTTAGATAATCTTACTCCCATTTCTTCTGATTCTGATTTTAAAATATCAACACCTTGTTTGTCTTTACAATCATCTTCTGTGATAATTAAACTTTGTGAAACATCAACTAATTTTCGAGTTAAGTAACCAGCTTCTGCTGTTCGCAAAGCAGTGTCAGTTAAACCTTTTCTAGCTCCGTGAGTTGAAATAAAATATTCAAGAACATCAAGACCTTGCTTGTATGAAGAACGAACTGGAAGTTCAATTATTTCACCAGCTGGATTATTTACCAAACCTTTCATTCCCATCATTTGATTTGTTTGTCCCCAAGAACCACGCGCGCCAGATTCAATCATCGCGTAGACTGGACTGTCTTTAATATTTGATAATGATTCCCTGCAAGATTTTGTAATTTCATCAATAATATCAAACCACGCTTTAACAGATTTTGTTTTTCTTTCATCATTTGTTAAAAGTCCTGATTCATATTGTTCTTGCGCTTCTGCAACTTCTTTTTCAGCTTTTTCAATTAATTCTGCCTTATTTTCTAGTTTTGGCAAATCACTCATACTCCAAGTAACACCTGATTTAGTAACATATTTAATTGCTAAATCTTTCAAATCATCCAACAGTAGCGCAGTTTGATCAATACCGTAATATTCTAAAGAATCACTTACTATCTTTTTTAAAGCTATTTTTCCCATTGCTGAATTAACAAATCTTAGCTTAGGTTCTAAAATTTCATTAAAAATAACTCTGCCAACTGTTGTTAAAACAGGATTTTCTTTAATTGGATTTTTAGCTTCAGAAATAAATTTGTCAGATAATTTTATTTTAACTAATTCGCGTAAATCAATATAATTTAATTCATAGGCAAGAATTGCTTCGTCAGGATTTGAAAAATATTTAACTTTTTTTTCTTCCAAGTCCTTAGAATTTTTTTGCGTGTCAGTTAAATAATAAATTCCTAAAACAAAATCTAAAGCTGGTGTGCTAACTGGTGTTCCGTCTCCAACTTTTAATAAATTTTTTGAAGACAACATTAATTCTTTTGCTTCTTTTTTTGCTTCTTCTGTTAAAGGAACATGCACAGCCATTTGGTCTCCGTCAAAATCAGCGTTAAAAGCAGAGCAAACAAACGGATGAAGTTGAATTGATTTTCCTTCAATCAAAACTGGTTGAAAAGCTTGAATTCCTAAACGATGCAAAGTTGGGGCTCGATTTAAAAGAACGAACGCTTTTTTAGTAATTTTTTCTAAAATATCATAAACTTCTGTTCTTCCAGATTCAATAAAACGATTTGCTGAACGAACATTGTGCGCGTGTTCTTGTTTAATTAATTTAGAAATTACAAAAGGTTTAAATAATTCTAAAGCCATTTTTTTTGGCAAACCGCATTGATAAAGTTTTAAATGCGGACCAACCACAATCACTGAGCGACCAGAATAATCAACTCGTTTGCCTAAAAGATTTTGACGAAATCGTCCTTGCTTTCCTTTTAATGAATCAGCCATACTTTTTAGCATTCTTTTTTGTCCTGTTGAAGCTGTAACTGTTTTTCCGTGTCGCGCAGAATTATCAATTAAAGAATCTGTTGCTTCTTGCAACATTCTTTTTTCATTTCTAATAATAATTTCTGGCGCGTTTAAATCAAGCAATCTTTTTAAACGATTGTTACGATTAATTACTCTGCGATACAAATCATTTAAATCAGACGCTGCATAACGACCCCCTTCTAATGCAACCATTGGACGCAAATCTGGAGGAATTACTGGAATAACGGTTAGCACCATCCACTCTGGACGAATTTTTCTTTCATTTAAACTATTTAAAATTTTGTAGCGTTTAATAATTTTTCTGCGCTTTACTGGTGTTGTATCTTTTAATTCTTTTGTCATTTTTTCTAATTCTTTTTTCAAATCCATTTGCGCTAAAAGATTCCGAATAGCTTCTGCTCCAATTTGCGCTTCAAAAATATGACCATATTTTAATGCTAAATCTTGATAAACAGTTTCAGAAATAATTTGATTAACTTTTAATTCTTTTAATTCTTTTTTAGACGCGTCAGCAATTATATTTAATTCTTTAAGCTGATTATTTTTTACAACTTCCAATTCAGTTAATTTTGTATCTTTATCTTGCATTGAAAATTCTGGATTATTTTTAATCTGTGTTTTTTGATTACTAAAATTACTTTCAATCTGTTTCTTTTTTTGTTTTAATTCGCTGTCTAATTGTTCTAAAATTTGCGCGCGTAAATCTTCATAAACTTTAGTAACAATAAAACTTGCAAAGTAAATTACTTTTTCTAATTCTTGCGCTGAAATATTTAAACACAAACCAATTTTTGAAGGCACGCCACGCAAAAACCAAATGTGAGAAATTGGAGTTGCTAATTCAATGTGTCCCATTCTTTCTCTTCGCACTAAAGATCGTGTGACTTCTACTCCGCATTTGTCACAGACAATTCCTTTGTATCTGATTCTTTTATACTTTCCGCAGTAACACTCCCAATCTTTTGAGGGTCCAAATATTTTTTCGCAAAATAAACCATCTTTCTCAGGTTTCTGAGTACGATAATTAATTGTTTCAGGTTTTTTTACTTCACCGCGCGACCAATTTTTAATTGCTTCTGGAGAAGCAACCCGTAAACGAATTGCGTTAAAGTCTAATGATTTTTGTTCTTCTTGATTATTCATAAAATATATTTTTTACTTGATCTTGACAAATAAATAATAATTTGCTAAAATGATTTTGTGTAAATTAATTATATTTTTTAAAACTCATTTATTTAGGAGAAGCTATGAAAAAGTTAAATTTTGTAATTTTGTTTTTAATTCTTGTTCTTGTTATTTTTTCTAGTTTGACTGTTTTTGGTCAAACTGACGACTGTTGGCATAGTGAGATTGTTGTCACTCCACTGGAACCAGAATTAGACAGCATTGTAACATTTATTAAAAAAATTTCTGCAGACGGTGATTGTGATAAAATAGAAATGAAAAAGTTTGTTGAAAAAGCAAAAGTGTTTGATTGGTCAAAAAAATTTGACCGATACAACACAAATTTGAAAAACAGGATACAGGAATCTTATAAAAATTATTCAAAAAATTTCTTTTTCTTTTCTGACAGAGAAAATGAAATTTGGATGACCTTTTCAAACATCTCTCAAAAAAAAATTAATAATATTTCCGGATATCCGAAATGGACATTTTATTTTGGGGCAATTTTCCTGTTACTAGGAATAATTGTATGTACAACTATTTTGATAATACAAATAAAAAATCAAAAAAAATAATTTTCAAATCCTTTCAATATTCCCTTTGGCTAAAATCGTCAAAGGGATTTTTTTATTTAAAATTTTATTTTTGTTTTTCACCTAGGCGTAAACGCCCAGGTTATTTTTCTCAAGCCCTCTGAAGAGGGCTAATTTATTTTAAAATTTTTAAATTCTATTTTTTTCATCTAGTCCGCTTTTAGCGGGCTTGTAATTTATTTTTAACCTGACCCTTTTAGGGTTAAGTTGATTTTAATAAATATTCATAATTCTTGCTTCATAATTCATTCTTCATTTTCCTCTTCAACAACTTTCTTCTTTTTTTTATCAACTCCTTGATCTCTTTCTTCTTGTGACAACTCACTATTTGTTTCATCAACAACACTTTTATTTTTTAAAAGCTCAACATCTAAACACAATCCTTTTAATTCACGAACCAAAACATTAAATGATTCTGGAATATTTAATTTTGTAATTGGTTCATTATTAATAATGTGTTCGTAAGCTTTTGAACGACCTGGCACATCATCTGATTTAATTGTAATCATTTCTTGCAAAGTATAAGCAGCGCCGTAAGCTTCCAAAGCCCAAACTTCCATTTCACCAAATCTCTGTCCGCCGTGTTGCGCTTTACCGCCTAACGGTTGTTGAGTAACTAAAGAATAAGGACCGATTGATCTTTGGTGAAGTTTGTCCTCAACCATATGAATTAATTTCATAAAATACATTGAACCAACAATTACTGGGTGATCAAATGCTTCGCCAGTGCGACCGTCAAATAAAATTTCTTTTCCTGTTTCAGAAAAACCAGCTTTTTTTAATTCTTGTTTAATTTGTTCTTCTTTAATTCCATTAAATGAAGGAGTCGCGACTTTGTAACCTAAACCTTTGCAAGCTAAACCCATATGCATTTCTAAAATTTGACCTAAATTCATACGAGAAGCAACGCCAAGTGGATTTAAAATAATATCCATTGGAGTTCCGTCTTTTAGATGAGGCATATCTTCCTGCGGAACAACTCTGGAAACAACACCTTTATTTCCGTGTCTGCCAGCCATTTTATCTCCGACTTGAACTTTACGCAAACTTGCAACAGTTATTTGAAGTTGTTTAATAACTCCTGCTTGAAGTTTGTCACCATTTTCTCGTGAAAAAATTTGAATATCAATTATTTTTCCTCTTTCACCGTGCTCTAATTTTAATGAAGAATCACGAACTTCTTTTGCTTTTTCACCAAAAATAGCTCGCAATAATTTTTCTTCTGCTGTTAATTCTGTTTCACCTTTTGGAGTAATTTTTCCAACTAAAATATCACCAGAACTAACTTCCGCGCCTAATCTAACAACACCTTCTTCATCTAAATCTTTTAATTTATCTTCACCAACATTTGGAATATCGCGCGTTATCATTTCTGAACCAAGTTTTGTTTCACGAATATCAACTGAATAATTTTCAATATGAATTGATGTAAATTTATCATCACTAACTAATTTATCAGAAATTAAAATAGCGTCTTCGTAGTTTCCGCCTTCCCAAGGCATAAAAGCAATTAAAGGATTTTGACCTAAAGCAATTTCACCTTTGTCGCAAGCTGCTCCGTCCGCTAAAAAATCTCCAGCTTTAATTTTGTCACCTAAATTAACTAAAGGTTTTTGATTTAAACAAGTTGTTTGATTTGAACGATCAAATTTTACTAAATTATATTCATCAATTTCGTTTTGTTCATTTTTTATTTTTATTTTTTTCGCGTCAACATAAATAACTTCACCTGATTTTTGCGCTAATAAAATTTGCCCTGAATCAGCTGCTGCTTTAAATTCAATTCCTGTTCCAACAAAAGGAGCTTCTGGTTTTATTAACGGAACTGATTGGCGTTGCATATTTGAACCCATTAAAGCGCGGCAAGCGTCATCGTGTTCTAAAAATGGAATTAAACCAGTTGAAATTGAAATAATTTGATTAGATGAAACATCCATTAAATCAATTTCATCAGAATCTTCAAAAACAGGTTCACCGTTTTTTCTAACACTTACTAATCCTTTATCAAATTCATTATTTTTATTAAGTGGAGTTGTTGCAGAAGTAATCACATATTTTTCTTCATCAAAAGCATCCAAATAAGTAATATCTTTTGTTACTTTTTTATTTGTAATTTTATAATAAGGAGTTTCAATAAAACCAAATTCATTAATTCTTGCGTAACCAGCTAAGTGACCAACTAAACCAATATTTGGACCCTCAGAAGTTTCAATTGGACAAATGCGACCGTAGTGAGTTCTGTGAACATCTCGAACTTCAAATCCTGCTCGTTCACGAGACAAACCACCAGGCCCCATCGCAGACAATCTTCTTTTGTGTTCTAACTCTGCCAAAGGATTTGTTTGATCCATAAATTGAGACAACTGTGACGACATAAAAAAATCTTTAACAGCTCCAATCACAGGTCTAGCATTTACAAGTTGACCTGGCATAATTTCATTAAGATCTAAAGTTGACATTTTATCTTTAATCATTCTTTCCATTCTAGCCAAACCAATACGAAATCTGTTTTGCACTAATTCACCAATTGCGCGAACTCTACGATTTCCTAAATGATCAATATCATCTGGTTCTTTTTGATTATTATTTAAACGAATAATTTCTTTAACAACATTAACTAAATCTTGCGGTTTTAAAATACGATTTTCTTTTGTAAGCGAGGAATCTTCTTCAAATCTTTGATTTAATTTATATCTTCCAACACGCGCTAAATCATATCTTTCAAAATTAAAAAACATACTTTCAACTAATTGTTTAGCGTCTTCCTCAGTGGCTAAATCTCCGGGACGAATTCTTTTATACACTTCTTTAAAACCATCTTCTTGTGTTTTAGTTACATCTTTTTCTAAAGTTGTTTTAATATAATTTATTTCTGGATCAACATCAACAGATTTAAATAATTCTTTAATTTCTTCATCAGTTGAAAAACCAAAAGCGCGAAGCAAAGAAGTTACAGCGATTTTTCTTTTTCTATCAATTTTTACAGTAATTGTATTGTTTGTATTTGTTTCAATTTCCAACCAAGCTCCTCGATTAGGAATAATTTTTGCTCCATAATATTTTCTGCCTTTATAAAATTCTGAACTAAAAAATACCCCAGCTGACCGAATTAACTGAGATACAATTACTCTTTCAATTCCATTAATCATAAAAGTTCCGCGATCTGTCATTAATGGAAAATCACCTAAATAAATTTCTTGTTCTTTAACAACACCTGTTCTTTTATTAACCAATTTTGTTTGCACTCTTAACGGAGCTTCATAAGTTGAGTTGCGTTTTTTAGCCCTGACTTCATCAAATTTTGGTTCATCTAAAAAATGTTCGCCAAAATAAAGTTCAAGATCTCTTCCAATAAAATCTGTAATTGGAGAAATTTCTTCAAAAAGTTCTTCTAATCCTTGTTTTAAAAACCAATTATAAGATTTCTTTTGAGTTTCAATCAAGTCTGGTAAAGGCATAACCCGACTTGTGTCTTTAAAAAATTTACGATTTGTTGAACTTGGCATAAATTTGTATGTAAAAAAAACCTACCCTCCGCCCTACTTATCCACAGGAAGGTTCTTGACTTTTTTAAAATTAACTATCTAGTTGTAGCTGCCTTCATAATTCGCTAATTTTAGCGGAAAATTCCGCGTGCCTTTGGCAGAAAAATATATAATAACAAATAAAATTTTATACAATATATTTAAAATAACACGGTTTGAATTTTGTGTCAAATTTTTATAAAAGAGAACCTAATAAAATAGCATTTTCACCTAATTTTGCATTTACTATTTTTACTTTTTTTAAATTAGACCAAGGCGCGCGCAAATTAAATTCTTTTTTTATTAAAATTAAAATATCTTTGTGCTCCATTAAACCGCCACCTAAAATAAAAACATCTGGATTTAAAATAAATGATAAATTAATTAAACCAATAACAATATTGTGAACAATAATTTCGTTTGCTTTTTTGCGATTTGTTTTTTTATAAATTTTTTGCCAAGCTTTTCCAGATGCAACAGTTTCCCAACAATATTTTTGTCCACAATTACAAACCGGGATTTCACCAATCCACTTACCTGAAATTTTCATATGTCCAAATTCACCAGCAGTGTTGTCTTTGCCTTGCCAAATTTTATTATCCATAAAAATTCCTCCGCCAATTCCAGTGCCAAAAGTTAAACCAATAATATTTTTTAAATTTTTGCCAGCTCCTAAATTTGCTTCTGCTTTTACAAAACATTTTACATCGTTTTCAATTTTAACAGGAACTTTAAATTCTTTATTTAAAATTTCAGCAAGTTTTATATTTTTAAAATCCTTGTTAAAATTTGTGGTTGATAAAACAATTCCATTTTTATTATTAACTTGCCCAGCAATTCCAATTCCAATATTTATTAATTTATTTTTTTGATTCTGAGTTTTTTTTAACTCACTGACAATATTAATAATATTTTTAATTATATTTTGTTTGTCAGATTTGGAATTTGTTGGCTTCTTTAAAGTTTTGATAACTTTATTATTTTGAACAACGCCACCTAAAATTTTTGTAGCGCCAATATCTAACGCAATTGAATATTTCATAATTTTATTTTTAATATTTTTTTATTATTTTTCTTTACCCCGTCAAATAAGATTTGAGCAACAGTGGTTTATTCACTTCGTGAAAACCACTTTGCAAGCCTATTTTTTAAAAACAGCTTACCATAAAAAGTTTTTAAATATTTTTCACGATGAGTTGCATCTTGTTGGTTTAAACAAGCTTCAGAATAAATTAATTTTAAAGGAAGTCTATCTTTAGTTGACTTAACTTTGCCTTGTTGATGAAGCTCAAATCTTAATTTTAAATTTTTTGTGTAACCAGTATAAAACTTCCCGTCTTTCAAAGATTGTAAAATATAAATATAATACCACATATGATTAAACAAAAAATTTAAATTATTTGACGGGGTGAATAAATTTTAAAATTTTATCCACTAAATTTTTAACAAATTTTTTATTTAGCAATTCTGTTGAATCAACAATTAAATATTCTAGTTTTGATTTTTTAATTAAATTTAAATATTCTTCTTGTTGTTTCCAATAATTTTCTGTTGTTTGCACTACTCTTTGATAATGCGAAATATTATTTAATCTGTCTGGAATTCTATCTTGAAAAACTTTTTTATTTTTTACAGTTAATAAAATTATTTTTGCGTTTAGTTTTTTTAATTCTTTTTCTTGTTTTTGATAGTTAATATTTTTTTTATTATATAATTTATTATAAACTTGATCTGTTAAATAAAATTTTTCAAAAATAGTATTTTTATTTTTTAATATTTTTAAAATATTAATATATTCGTCAATAATTTTTTTGCCATTTTTTGTACCAAAAATTCCAACATCACAATTAAACCAATGACAACCATTTAAAATTTTTGTGTTACTATTGTATTTTTTTTCTAAATAATTATAAATCTGCGAAATCACAAAACTTTTTCCAACCATTTCCGCTCCTTCAAAAATTAATTTGTGGCTAGTTTTATTTTTCATTTATTTCTTAATTAATTTTTTATACAATTTTTCATATTCATCTACCATTTTTTCAACACTAAAATTTTTTTCTACCCACTCTCTACAATCTTTTCTATTTATTTTATTAATATTTTTCACAACATCAATCATTTCTTTTTCATTTTCAACAACGAAACCTGTTTTATTGTGTTTAATGATTTCTAACATCGCGCCTTTATTAAAAGCAACAACAGGAGTTCCGCAAGCTTGCGCTTCAACAGGAACCAAACCAAATGGTTCGTGCCAAGCAACTGGGTTAAGTAAAGCAGTTGCATTTTTTAATAGTTTAACTTTTTCTTGAAAATTTACTGGTCCAATATATTTTATATTTTTATTTAAGTAAGGTTTTATTTTTTCTTTAAAAAATTTTTCTTGTCCATAAACACCTCCTGCTAAAATTAATTTCATTTTTAATTTTTTAGCAATTCTTACTGCAATATCTGCGCCTTTATCTTGATTAATATAACCAAGATAAAATAAATAATTTTCTGGATTATTATTAAATTGAAATTTTTCAACTGGAATTCCATTATGAATTGTCGTGTGTTTTTTAAAATAATATTTTTTGCATTTTAAAAAATCATTTTGTTGGTGTTGGCTTATGTTAACATAATTTATTTTTCTATATTGTTCTAAAGCAAATTTAAAATATTTTTGATATTTTTTTTGACTTAAATATTTTTTACGAAATCCATCACTACATGGTCCGTGAGTTGTGTAAATGATTGGTTTATTAATAAAAGGCGCAAATTGAAATATTGTTCCTGTGTGTGTGTGAATAATATCAAATTCTTTTTGTTTTGACATTGCTTTTGCTGTATTCCACTCACTAAAAACTCCTTTTCTCCAACCCCAAACCATTTTTTTAATTTCAACTGTGCCATGCGGAAAAATAGAAACAAGTTTTGCTTTTGTTTTTGAATTTGCTGGTGCAAATAAAGTTACTTTGTGCCCTCTTTTTACTAATTCCTCAGTTAACCAAGAAACAACAAATTCCAATCCGTTTTTGGATTGTGGCGGCACACTTTCTTCAAGTGAAACAATTTGAGCAATTTTCATTTTTTAGTTTTTATAAATATTTTCCGTGTATTATTTTTTTTAAAGTTTTTAAATGGACATTTACCGCTGTCTGTGCTCTAAAAATAGAATTTTTATCTTTAGTCCTATAAAAAATATTTTCTGGCAACAAATGCCAATATTTTATTTCTCCAAGACACCTTAATAATAATATAACG
>Ga0265594_1002937_pt1 | contig 11663 bp, 6 predicted proteins | sample saktaG_11_FD_190147 | JGI IMG/M metagenome (GOLD analysis project Ga0265594, IMG submission 190147) | Saline water microbial communities from Sakinaw Lake, British Columbia, Canada - sak_2011_5_24_80m | ecosystem: Environmental > Aquatic > Non-marine Saline and Alkaline > Saline ... | reverse complement strand
CCTATTGGTACCTGAATCTTACCGACAAAATTGTTAGTCAGCTGAAGAAGATGGGGTTCAAAAATTTGTTTGGGGAAAAGCGGCTTAGCCATCTGTAGGGTATAAATTCACAAACTCAGGACCTGACTGCTACTTTTGCATCGATGTCAAGTTTGAAGGATCTGGCGATTTCAATGGTTTCCTGAATATCCAACCCGATAATTTTCTTTCTTAATTTTTCAGGAATGTCCAGACTTACCGAAACCACTTCAGCCTTTGTATTTGGTTTTAACCGAGTCACAAACCCTCCTCCAAAGGAGTCTTTTTTGGCAAAAGAATCGAATGGAAAACCACGATCCATAAGCAACAACATATCTTTCACCCATGGACCTATGGTAAGGGTTTTTGCATCATTGGTTTTCTTTATCCACCAGCGAATTATAGAGTCTGTGGAATTTACTAAGAGTTGGTTCTTCCTTTGAAAAAAACAAAAATAAGGGTCAAAATAAATTTTACCGGAAATATCTTCCGGGATCGAATGATAAATTCAGACTCTACTGCTGCGCTGGCAATTTCTTGGAAAGAATCTATAGCTGCCAGTTTTTCATTAAACAAATTGCAATTTGAGCCCCGTTTGGAATGGGTGTCTAGTTTGTCAGAGGAGTATATATAGCTGCCGAAAATTAGTTCATGCGAAAAATCTGGAAAGTGGATAACGTGTTAGGTGGGATGGTTTTGTAACCAATGTTATTCCTTACCGATAACATGTAATACAAATTACGAAGATGTACTGTATGTACGTTTTCACAGCAAGGGCCAATATCCTTATTATTTGTTGCCTGTTACTTCTCTCGGGTTATATAACAGCTGCAGATGATACCTCTCTTAGTATCAATACCACTCCGGCTGGGGCAGATCTTATCTTTAATGAAACACTAACCGGAACAACCCCCGCAACAATCATTGGGCTTTCTGCTGGTATCTACCCTCTTTTTCTCGCATTTCCAGGATATGAGGATTATAAAACAGAGATTGAAGTTCTCACTGATACTCAGTATGCAGTTTATATAACAATGAATCCTGTTGAAACAACATCTGATGGCGAGACTGTATCAGAAACAGATTCAACATCTATGTATTCATATAATTCCATAACAGAAATGAGCACAACTGAGATTATCTATTCCGGATATGTCTATCCATATGGTGGCCCTACGGTCATTATTGTCAATCCTGACCCGGTAACACAGGATTCAGCCCCTGGTTCATCCGAAACCGAATCAGAAACAGATACAGGGACAGGAATAGAGACCCATTCATCCAGCTCTGATGAATCAGAACCCAGTACAGAAGGAATTGAATCCGAAACAGAGAGTAGTGCCGGAGAGGATGAAGATGTAGTATCTGAAGAATCCACATCAACCACCGGCCCTGGTATTGTTACTTCAGTCCCAACCGTCAGACAGGGCATGGGAAGCAGTAATGATGATGAGACAGAAGGGAGTACATCTTCTATTTCCACACATATCCAGATGCCGACACGAATACCAACAGAGATTCCAACACGACCTATCCGTCGAACTGATGGATATGAGATCCAACCCGACACCATAAAACCATGGATAAAGGATGAAAATCCCATTCCAACGATAATTCCAACACATTTTGTTCCAAAGGATATCAGTAAAACTAATCCATCAGAAATAAAAAACCAGATGAAAAACGGGGGCTCAATTCAAATTCAGTCTAATACACCAGGGGCCGAGGTGTATATTGACGGAATTAAGAAAGGGACAACACCGATAACTGTGGAGGGATTATCTGCGGGTACACACCAAGTCCAGGTAGGCAAACCCGGATATCAACAATTTTCAACCGATCTTATGATAAACCAGGGATCACAGGTCAAAAAACCCCAAAACATGCAGGTAAATCTTAAACCTCAAATGAAACGATAAGGAAATAATCACAACAAATCTATTTTTAACCGATTTCTGCTAGTGAGCATTTTTCCAGATATATACCGGAAATACCTAATTTCTATATACTAACCATTGAATCCGGATTAAGACTTCCACTTGATGAGCCAGATACATTACAACATAACTCTGTTAAGCTCAAAAAACATACATGTACAATCTATGGCAAAGTGTCCTGTTTGTGAAGGAACAGGAAAACTTGAAAATGACGGTGTATGCACCGATTGCCCATTCTGTAACGGAACGGGTGAAGCTGATGAGATATAAGAAAACCACCTACTGAAAGAAAATCTCTGTGAGATACAGAGGTTAGACCGTTTTTTTGTAATATATCTGAGAAGATGTATGCAGTGTAAGTGAAAAAGTCCATACCATCGTTTACACATGATGCAGTTCATTGTCATTCTCATTATGTATCACCGAAACAATAGCCGTTTCCTCTCTGCCAGAGAAAAAAAAGATTAAATATCAGTCTTCAAACAGGAGGGACTGCTGGCTGACATTTCCGGTACGCTGTAATGCATTCATAATAGCAAACCTGCCTCGACCAAACTCCTCCATGAGAATTGCCTGTGCCTGTCCAATTTTTTTCCCTTCCCGTCTGAGTGCAATGAACCGGGACTCAAGCAGGGTAAGATCTTCTTTTGTCCAGCTCCTGCCCTGATTCACGGGTTTGGTAGTATCAGGTATCCGAAACTCAGAACAAAGTGATCCAGGGATGACTAAGGCAACATCTGGTGACCGTGCTGCAAACATTGCTTCTGATAACTCAAATCCAACAACCCGTCGGTTAAGACCTACAGCAACACGGGCAGTTGAAAATCCACCGAGAAAAAAATCTGCGATGATATCTCCCTCATTACTTGCATACTGAATCATTTTAACGAGAAGTGCAGTCGGAAGTTCGTTCTTGTTTTTAACCTGGCCGGGTTTATATTCACGATTGATAAGCCAGACATCTTCACGATCCTGATAATTTAGTGACCCCCCCTGTTCATCCTTTTCACCAGTTCCGTACCGGCATTCCTGATGAAATGTCCGGTCACCACCGGGTTTTGTATAGTATAGTATGTGATAATGTGACGATACAAATTTTGTCTTAGTATAAACACCGAAATTGAATTTCCAGATGATATGATTGACTTCTGTAAGAGAGGTTTGTCGCAATGCATCAAGGATGGCATAGAGATTGGTATATCCTGAAACGATAAACGCACACCCTCCCGGGCGAAGAATCCGTTCTGCCTGCTTCACCCACTGGTAGGAAAAATCCAGGTAATCCTTTTCATCTACCTCAATATACCCATCAACAACATACCTTTCATCCCGATGATAATGACGGTGGAGCATATCACCATTAATACCATAGGGTGGATCAGTGATGATGAGATCAACTGATGCATTCTGTATATACTTAGGGGATCCTCTGATACAGTCTTCCTGATAAAGGGCAAGAAACGGGGTGATGACAGGATCCATATTATCACTATATATATACAGGTATGTCTTGTTACGTGATCAACACTTCTGATTGAACGATGATTTCTATACAGGAATTGTTTCTCGTATGGTTTGAACAATCTGACTCAAGTACCTGGGGTAGTACAGGATTCCTTATTCATTATGTCATAATCAGTAAAATAAAACCATACTATCATCCTCCATTCAATAAAAAATGTAATCAGGGTACCAGGTAGTTTCGTAACCGTATAACAGGATGCCCGATGATACGAAACAGATAATCGTCAAGGTGTATATTATCCCGTGACATTACTGACAGGTTATTTGCCATAACTCTTATGAGCAGAATGGACTTAAATCACTGCAAAGAATACATGATGTCCAGTACATTGGAATGCTAATGTATCTTGTGTCTGGAAAAGGAACAAACCATGAATCTAAAACAATCTGCTATGACATGTGCCCTGCTTATCCATATGATTGCGCCCGTCTTGTTCGTTTTTATCTTTATTGGGATAATAATACCAGGTCTGACTGCATGACCGCCAGGACATTATTCCACGATAGGTATGTCCGGCAGTCTGGCCGGACCAGCCGGAACTAACCGGCTATCATTTTTTTAAAATTCCGAAATATCAGGTAAGAAACATCTGTCTATCAGAATACTTACAAAAAACCAGGAAATGAATCAATCCATATAGGAGTTACGCAAACCAAGATTTTGATAACTAATAAAACACAATTTCCCAGGTGAGTATATCATACTTATTCTCATAAATTTAAATAAAAAACCCCATTTGCTAATTCATACCATACTATTTGGACAGATGAGTTCTTTCAGTACCACTCAATAACCCCGACATTACGGACGTGAACGTTATAAATCAATTATATTGTACCGTTGCCACCAGGTTAATTGTTACTCAGGGTTACCAATCAAGTGAATAGATGTCAAAAAATGAATTTGCAAGTAACTCGGAGATACGATATCACCATTAAATACAGGAATTTTCCAACCTGGGGTATATTTTACGATTCTGATTAATACCCTCTGTACTAAACTATCCTCACCTTTATGTAGAGATTAATATTTTTTTTGACTGGACATAAAAAATTTAGTAGGGTGAAAATTCTGATAATAACTCAGGATGGGATAAAGAGTCTCTCCTCTTCACAATATATCCAATACCCCTTTCCTCTATTCATTGGCCGTGTATCGCTAAAGGGTCCGGTTCCACCTCTAATTATCGTCTCTTCATAGATTTGTTTTTCTGCATCAAAACCAAGGATAAAGGTCCATGCATCCTGAAGAGAGGAGAGATAGAGCCGGGTCTCCTCGGATTCTTCTCCCGTATATCCAATAAGATTCCATGCCGGCATAAGTAGTACCTGAGGTGCTATCTGCTCTGATGCAAACATGATACCAATATCAACATACTCTTCTGAGTAGACAAAGTATGCTTCAAGCGGGATAACAGGATGGCTCTCTAACGGTAGATCCCACATCTGAACTGAAGCGTTATACATAAAGATGCTATGCCCGTCATTATCAATTCCACCAAAGAGCCGACCAAGAGTGTCCAGGCCGATAATCGGATATCGCAGGATACTCACTAAATTCCAGCCAGGCACCAGATTCAGCACAAAATCAAATTCAGGAGTGTCAGAGGTGAAAAAAGCCTCCATCGTATGATCAGCGTGCACCGGATCAAACTGATAGGTTGTCTGCGGGCCGACAGATACATCATCCACCTTGAGATCTGCTATACGATAACCGGTGTTCGGAGTAATGCTAAAACAAGGCGTTTCACCTGCCGAGACATAAGTATCCCCTTTAGGGGTGATGCTTCCGTTGGCATCTGCAACCACTTCGATGAGATATCCTTCTGATTCACAAGAAAAAATTGCAATCCGCTGTACCTCATCGCTATCAGTCGTTATGATTATTGTATAGATGCCAGGAGTAATGGTATCTGTAAACCTGCCTGAGTAGGAGAAGGTTGCATCAAGTATAAGGGGTATTTCATAGACAGATCCGCCTGGAGTTTCACAGGTAGCAGAGAGAGACGGGTCAGTAATAGGAGTATCTTCAGAAAGAAGGCGGGCAGTAACCTCTATCGGTGTTCCCGGATATATCGTGTCGGCAGCAAGGGCTGCTTCAATATATACTCCGGTATCCACTACTGCCATAATGGAATAGGGTTCATCTCCACCGGTTTCATAGGCAGTAACTTCAAAGGTATACTCTCCAGGAACCGGCTCCCCTACGTCATACACTGCGTATGTGGATCCAGCTGAATAATGGACATTGGAGCTTGTCGTCCCGGTCGGACTTGCGGGATCGGTGATGATACGAGTGCCATCTGGATAGATGAGTGAGAAACCGAGGATACTACCCGGCCAGTTGAGTAATTGCGAGAACGAATTGACACTGGAGTCAATGATGAAGGTATCGGTAAGAGTCTGACCTTGGTTTATGGTTCCCCGCGTCATTTTCAGAAGAGCATCACCAGGGGTTCCACCTCCCTGTGGATAAACGGTAATGTAGGTATCCCTGGTGAGGGTATCCTGTTTTCCAGCCTTATCAGTAACAGTAAGCGTGACCGTCTGGATACCACCTGACGTATATTTGTGAACTGGATTTTGTTTGTCTGATACGGATCCGTCTCCAAAGTCCCAGGCCCATGAAACGATACCACCTATTGACTCATCAGTAAACCAGACTTTTCCCGGGGCAACGAAACAGACCGGGTCTGCAGTAAAGAGGGCAACCGGATTATCTGATGTCTTTTTCACAGTAATGGCATTGGCAAGAACAGTTGTTGCAGAGTTTTCATCGCTCCAGATGGTAAGCTGCGGAGAGTAGGATCCCGCTTTTTCATAGGTGTGAACCGGTTCCTTTTCATACGAATGAGTCTCATCACCAAAATTCCAGTACCACTGCCGGGCAGTATCAGGAGAAATAACGGTAAATGTTGTCTCCAAAGGCTGATTTCCTGCAAGTGGATCTGCAGAGAATACAGGGGATTCCAGAACCGGCTGTGGGCCGCCAATATGGATGTAGTTCTTCTCAGTCCGGGTCGCAGTCATACCCAATGAATCGGTAACGGTGAGGATGACGTCCCAGTTGCCACCTTTATCCAGCGTTATTATTGGATCCTGTTCAAACGATTGTATCGGTGTACTGCCTGAATCATGGGCAAATGTCCATTCCCACGAGACAATATCACCAATGGACTTATCATACGCTGCGATGGTGAGAGGTTTTGTCCCAGATCGCGGGATAACCTCAAAATCAGCAATAAGTCCTGGGTCTTCCACCGTAATATAATCTGTCTTTATCGCAGTCTCTTCAGATACCGCATTTTGGACAGTCAGGTTTACCGAGTATATCCCGGGTTTTTCATAGATATGGGTGGGGTTTTCCTTGTCTGATATACTGCCATCGCCAAACATCCAAAGCCATGAGACCGGGTTATTTCGGGACCTATCCATGAATGCCACGGTAAGCGGTGCGGTTCCTAAAAGAGGAGAACCAATAAAATCAGCAATGACCGGTTGATTCATAACTATGACCTGTATTTCGGCCCTGACATCAGGATACCCGCCGGTTCGCTGTGCCAGTGCAGTAAGGGTAATCGTCTGGCCAAGGTATGGTGTTGCATCAAACTCTCCCTCGAATAGACCACTCTGCTGGTTATAGGCAAGGGAGACCTGTGCCCCTGATGGATTAATATAGAAAACATGATCCGGATCTAAGCCAGTTCCTTCTGCCTGTACCCTGATATTTGTTTTGCCGGGAGGAATTGTCGCCCCGTTGATCGGACTGACAAATGAGAGATGAAATGTATCGTCATCAGATTCATAATACACTGCCTGCACTATCTTATTGGTCTCGTCCGGGATGCTGAATGATAATTGGTCGAGTTTTTGTCCGTCTGCGATGCAATACCGGAACTGATAGGTGTCATCAAGGATGAGTTCTTTGTTGTATTCGGTGATTGCGAGGGTAAATGCTGACTGTGGATAGTCCTCATAGGTTACAACATAGGGAGAATTGAGACGTTGGGGGGAGGGTTCATAAGAAGTCGTATACTCCCAGCAGTTAAACTGCTCTGAAAGGGGCTGTATCTGGTGATACTGCCACGTGGTTTCTCCAGCCTTGCGGTAAAAGACCCCTCCGGGCATGGAGAGTGATGACTCATGTGGCTCGTTACTTACTACAATCTTCCGGGAAGCCTTTGTTGATCCATATGCATTTGTTACCTGCAGAGTGGCGATGTAGTCACCAGCCTGTTCGTAGATATGAACCGGGTTTTGCTCTGCAGAGGTGATGTCATCGCCAAAATCCCAGTTCCATGCAGAGATCTGGCCGGTCGAGGTATCGGTGAATGTTACCGTGAGTGGTGCGATACCGCTGTCCGGTGATACGGTAAAGGAGGCATAGGGGAGATTGCCTGATCCAACGTAGATATAATCTGAAACGACCTTCTGGTCAACCCTGCCGTAGATATCAGTAACACTGAGTGAGACATCCCAGTATCCATCCTTAGTAAAGGTTTTAACCGGATTTTGCTCTGATGAGGTATGAACTTCTCCACCTTCCTGAGAAAATTGCCAGGACCACATAGTGATGTACCCACGTGATAGATCAAAAAATTCAACAGTAAGCGGAGCGGGTCCCCCCAGCGGCATGCCTGATAAGTCTGCCACGGGTGCGGGGTATATTGGTGAGAATCTGGCATCAATGGTATGGTCAGCGACCACGCTATAGAAGGTATATTCATTAAGCTGACCAAGAGATTCTCCGTCAACCACCAGATAACTTACCCCGTATGCAGTATCAGGAGTGATGGTGAAGGTGATATCATCTCCATCACGAACCATGACTGCACCAGAGGGAGTGATGGTTCCCCCTTCCCCGGCAGTTGCTGATATGACATACTCCCCCGGGATATTCTCTTCAAATGTTGCTGATATGGTGTGATCTTTTCCGATTACAGAAAAGGTGTAACTCCTGACCGGTCCGACTGACTCACTGTCCACGAGGACGTCTTTTATATGGTACCCGGCATTGGAGGTGATAGTAAAAGTCTGATCTGTTCCGCACCAGAACGAGATGGTTCCGACAGGGGAGATACTTCCCCCGGTCCCGGCACTGGCAGTTATCCTGTACTCGAGCCGGGAGACGGTGACATGAATTGTGTGATCCGTGGTCACTGAAGAGAAGGTATAACTCCTGACCACTCCAACTGATTGCCCGTCTACGAGAACGTCTTTTAGTTCATAACAAGAGTCGGTCCCGATGGTAAAGGTCTTTTCTCCCCCTTCAGCAACCACGACTGCCCCGGAAGGACTGATGATTCCGCCTCCCTCTGCGGTTGCAATGATGGTATGGGATGTCGGTTGCGGAGTGAAGGTAGCATAGATCGTGTGATCGGCAGTCACGGCTGTGAAGGTGTAACTCCGCAGAGCCCCGACTGATTGTCCATCAACCACGAGATCGGTATAGTCATACCCGGAACCGGGTGTTACCGTAAAGGTCACATCTAATCCACAGATAACTGTTATCTCTCCTGAAGGAGAGATGCTCCCGCCGGTCCCTGCCGTTGCCATGATAGTATATACCTTTGATGAAAAGACCGGACGGATCGTGTGATTGATCTGTACTTTCTTAAAAGTATAGGTATAGGGACTTGTCTGGGGACCGAGGTGAGTGGATCCATCAATGATGACATCGGTTATGGTATGACAGGAGTCAGCGGTCATCACAAACGAGACATCAGAACCCACCGGAACAGTATGAGGAGCAGACGGAGCGATAGTGCCTCCCATTGCTGAAAATGGTGTGATAGTGCAGGTATCCCCTGCGGTAAATACCGCGTGGATTGTGTGATCTGCCTGAACATTTGAAAAGGTGTAGGTAGAGACCCCACCAATAGATGCACCGTCAACCAAAACATCCTGGATGGCATTCCCGGCAGCTGGTGTGATGGCATATATCTGCGAGCCCCCGGGGGAAACCTGGGTCACCCCGGCAGGACTGATCGTCCCACCACTCGTGGCAGTTGCCGTGATGGCAAACCCGGATCCTATGGTAAATCCTACATGGATGGTGTGATCGGCAGTCACATCCGAGAAGGTATAGGTTGCGGCAGGAGTTTTGGTAACGCCGTCAATGAGAAGCTCACTGATAACATACCCGGTAGTGGGTGTTATCGTATAGGTTACGTCAGATCCGCAGACAACGGTTGTTGCCCCGACTGGACTGATACTCCCTCCCGTACCTGCAGTTGCCGTTATGATATAGGTCTTTGCAGAAAATACCGGCTGGATGGTGCAATTTTCCTGCACATTAGGGAACGTATAGGAATATGGGCTAGTCTGAGACCCCAGATGTGTCGTGCTGTTGATGATGACATCAGTTATGGTATAGCAGGTATTGGCGGTAATGGTAAACGTTTTTGAACCGCCGGCAGATACTGACTGTACCGTTGCGGGAGATATGGTTCCTCCGGTTGCTGAAATTGGTGTTATGGTGTATGATTCCGGAGGTATATCTGTAAATAACGCTTCAATTGTGTGATCTCCTGTGACATCTGTGAATGTGTAGGTTGAAATTGCTCCTTCTGAGGAACCATCTACCATCACATCTGCAATTGTGTATCCGATATTAGGAGTGATGGTAAATGTCTGATCCGCTCCGCAGGTAACGGTAGTTGCTCCAGATGGACTGATAGTACCGCCGAATCCGGTCGTTGCGGTGAGGGTATACGTTTTTATGGTAAAAATGGGTTTAATTGTGTGATTCTCCTGCACGTTAGAGAACGTATAGGAATACGGACTTATCTTAGCCCCCAGATGTGTCGTACTGTCAATGATGACATCGGTTATGGTATAGCAGGAATTGGCGGTGATGGTAAACGTTTTTGAACCGCCGGCAGATACTGACTGTACCGTTGCGGGAGATATGGTTCCTCCGGTTGCTGAAATTGGTGTTATGGTGTATGATTCCGGGGGTGTAACTGTAAATAACGCTTCAATTGTGTGATTTTCTGTGACTTCTGGGAATGTGTAGGTTGAAATTGCTCCTTCTGAGGAACCATCTACCGTCACATCTGCAATTGTGTATCCGGCATTAGGAGTGATGGTAAATGTCTGATCCGCTCCGCAGATAACGGTAGTTGCTCCGGTAGGGCTTATGGTCCCACCGGTTCCTGCGGTGGCGGTGATGGTATAGGTAGTGGTTGATTGTGTCAGGGGGAGGTTTGTCGTTGCTCCTGCAACATAGGTTGCTGTCTGATCAGCTTCTTCACCGTTGATGCAGAAGTGAATCGTTGCCCCAACCTCACTCTCATCGGCTGCGATCACAGAGAGACGGGGTAAGAGCCAATTTTGTGACCCGTACTGGCCGGAGACGGTCGTTGTGATGCTGCCCCTTTCCTCACCATTTATGGTTGCACAGATGATACTTCCTACCAGGGCCGGGCTTCCGGCAACCGTTACCGTGCCATAAAATTCATGGGGCTGGATAGGACTTGCTGCCTGGGTTTCACGGTATGCCGGTTGTGATGATTGTTCATCTGTTCCAGATAAGATATCACTGAAATTAGGTTGTCCATCTGGAATAATTGGAAAATTATCTCCTGACAGGATAGTGCTGCCATCCTGCCCGGTTAAAGATCCGGTACCTGAGGCATTGACAAAGCCGGAGAGCAGGCAGAGAACCAGGATGCTGGTAAGAATGAGCCTCCCGGTCCCTTTGAATATGCCGGGGGTGTATCTGCTTGTGTCTGCACGACAGAGAGTTTTCTTTATATAATGCTCTTTTTTCTCGATTCTATTCAATATTTGCTTTGTTTCCCCTGCTGACTCCTCGTGGTGCATAGCCTACCTCCATCGCTTGAATCCGTATTGCTCTCTTAAATTCTTTTCAAATACCGGATCCATACCGTAGTGGTTATTTCTTTGATGAATAGATAATGGTTGTGATGATTCCACCTGCAAAACCAGTTGATTCCGGATCTGTCAGTGCATTATACGGGAAGGTGAAGAAAAAAGAAGATAGTGAGGGATTGAAACGACCTGCTGATGAGAGGGATTATCCTGATAGTGGGCTTAGAATTCCTTCATTATTCATATACAGCCAGTATCCATGACCCGGATTCATTGCCCTCGTGTCGGCAAACTCTCCTGAGCCTCCGTTAATGATGGCATTTTCGTATCTTTGTTCAGATCCATCAA
>Ga0265594_1002934_pt1 | contig 11665 bp, 18 predicted proteins | sample saktaG_11_FD_190147 | JGI IMG/M metagenome (GOLD analysis project Ga0265594, IMG submission 190147) | Saline water microbial communities from Sakinaw Lake, British Columbia, Canada - sak_2011_5_24_80m | ecosystem: Environmental > Aquatic > Non-marine Saline and Alkaline > Saline ... | reverse complement strand
TTCACTAATAGGATTTCCAGTAATACCTCCTTTACTAATTATTACAATAACAATCAAAAGAAAAATAAGAATACCTCCTGCAATAAGCAAGGTTTTATTTGTTTTATCCATATTTTTTTGATATCTTTAGATTATTTAAATATTATTAAGATTTACCTAAAAGCTCTCTTACAGAAGTTAATCCTTCTTCAATATCTTTCTTTAACCTATCTATACTTTTTCTTATATAATCACTAGCATTATCTATTTGTGTTAATTTAGTATGAACATTTTTGAAATCAGCTAATTTAAGCATTACTTTTTCTACTTCTTTTTGAATTTCATCGATTGGAATCTCCTTTTGTCTATCTTCCATACTTCTCTCAACAAATAATCTTGCAACTCTAATGGCAAAATAAATTCCTTGATCAAAAGAAGTAACTATGTAATCCTTTGTTATTTTTACAGGTGTTAAAGCCGATGGAATCTGAGATTGAGATTTAAATAAAAATATCCCAAACTTAGCACTTCTATTTTCAATTGCATCATTAAGCTCATCGATTGTTTTTTTATAAGAATAGGCAGAACTATCTTTACATTCAATAACAATTCTTTTATTCTCATCCCCATCAATGTCTATAATAACATCTCCTATTTTGTTCTTCTTTCCCTGTTCTTCACCAGTAGCCATAACTTTATCTTCATATTCAGAACAAAAATCTTCAACTTCTTCAAGAACAACTTCTTCAAAATTTCCTCCTTTTAAAGTTGTTTTTTCTATAATCTCTTCTTTAGATTTCTCTTTTATAAATTCGTCTCTTAATTCTTGTATTTTATTGAAGATTTCTTCTTTTAATTTCTTAATTGGAGAACCTTCTTCAAAAGGACTTAATAAATCACTAATTTTACCTTTTCTTTTATCAAAATAATCCTCGAATAATACTCTCATTTTTCCTAATGAACTAGAATTACTATCCACATCAAGTGTCTTTTCAATCATGGATTTCATATCTTTTGATTGGTATTCTAAACTCTTTAATACTTCTTTAAACTCTTTTTCAATATAATCTACATTTTCTGTTAAATAAAGATTTCTTAGTCCTATTGAACCAATTACAATGGCTTTTTTAATAAAATCTTCTCTTTTATCTTCTGGAATATCTTCTAAAATCTTATATGTATTTGGGTCTTCCACAGAAATATTACTAACTATTATAGAATTATCCTTCAATTCTACTTTCTTATCTTTATCCATTTTCCTATAAAATCCCAAGATTGTTCCAATATTTAAGGTTATCTAAATTCCCCATAACCCCACTAAATCACAACCATATTTATAATTAATGTTTAGAGAGAAGGGAAGGCGGTATTAGTTTTACAATTTACACTTTATAAACTTCATCATGAGGTTTGTATCTTTCAATGATGATTGTTTTGTTTGGTTCATCTATTGAATAAATTAGAACATAATTTCCTATATGTATTCTCCAAAATCCTTGCAATGGTTTTTTTAATGGTTTAAATCTATATGGATTTTCTTGAGCTTGTTTTACTTTTTTGCTTATATAAATTGAACTTACTTTGTCTTTTTTTGCTAATTTTTTAAGAACTCTCTCAGCCTCTTTTCTTAGTTTAATTTTATACATTTTATTCAAGTTCAAAATGTTTGTTCCAATCATCCACATCTACAACTTCTTCATTTTGAGCTTTTAACAATTCAGAAATAAAATCTGGTTTTAATTCAGGTTCTAGCATTTCTTTACCATATGTTTTTAATATGAGATTTAAAACTTCACTTTTGTCTTTTAAATTTTCTTTAGCCTTGACTATGTTTAAAATTCGATTTGCATTTTCATCAATGTTAATTATTGCTTTTACCATCTTATTAATACGGGATTAATATGGTATTAATATTTAAATAGTTTTTGGTTTTATAAGCTTTCCTTCTTAACCCCCATAAATCACTTTAGATATAAATAATTAACTATTGATGAAGGGGAGAAGGGTGACAAAACATTTAAATACTATGTAAGATACGTCTTACTATGGTAAGTATGAATTTAATAAGAGTTAGTTCAAAAGGGCAAATAGTAATTCCTTCTGAAATGAGAAAGGATTTAAAAGAAGGAGAAGAATTAATAATTTTAAAAGATGAAGATAGAATTATTCTTAGAAAAGCAAGTATATTAACCGAGAATATGAAAGAAGATTTGAAATTTGCAAAAAGAACTGAGGAAGCTTGGGAAAGTTATGAAAGAGGAGAATTTATTTCTCAGCCTGCTGACAAATTTCTTAAAGAATTAGAAAAATGCTAGAAATTGAATACAAAAATAATTTCTTAAAAAGAATTAGAAAAATAAAAGATAATTCTGTTAAAGAGCACATTAAAAAACAAGTAAAGAAGATAATAGAGAATCCAGAGATAGGGAAGCCAATGAGAAATGTACGGAAAAATACAAGAGAAGTTTATCTTAAATCTTTTAGGTTATCTTATGCTTATATAAAAAACGAGAACAAAATAATTTTCTTAGATTTTTATCATAAAGATAGACAGTAATTAAAATAAAAAGATTTATATGTTCTTACAAATATTTATGTGTATGAAAAATAGTGAAATCAACAAAATATTGAAAGAATATAAAGATGTTTTTGAAGCTCTTGAAGAATATGACAAGACTCAGGAACTTCCTTTTCAGAGAAAGAGAATAGATATAACTTTATCAGTTGAAACCATCAATAAACTCAGGAAGATTAAAGAAAAAACAGGAAAGCCTATTTCACAGATTATTGAAGAGAAAATTTAATCACCCCAAATGTCTAAATCTTTTTGCCTTTCATTTTTCCAAGCCCCACAACTAGGTCTAAATTCACACCAATTACACAATATGGATTTATTATGAGGAAAAGTCTCTGTTGATTCTATATCTTTTATTAGATTTAAAGTGTCTTCTTTTAATTGTTCAAGTTCTTCATTTGTTCTTCTTGATTCTATCTTCTTGTTGTGAGCTAAATAATGCCAAACTAAAACTACTTCTTTATCATATCCAAACAAATTCTTAATTGCAATTGCATAAAGAGCCAATTGCCTGTCATTATCTATTTTTTCTTGAGTAGGAAGGCTATTTGCTGTTTTATAATCATGAACTTCATACTCATTTGTTTCAAAATTATAAACTAATCTATCAATAAACCCTATTAATTTGTATTCTCCTGCTTCATCAAGATTTATCCAGATTCTTTTTTCACATTCTATTGTTCCATCTTTAAAAGGGTGATGTTCATTATGATAACTAACTAAGAATTCAACACCCATATTAAAATAATCTTTTTCTGTTAGTCCTTCTTTTACTATTAAAATATCTTCAAAGTAATTCTTTTGCCAGTTTTCTGAGTAATAACTTATTATTTCTTCTATTGTTACAACTTTCTGGTTTTGTGCTTGAGTATAAATTAATTCTAAAGTGTCATGAACTACTTTTCCTAAATGGGATTCAATAGTTTGCTCAATATCTGCTTTTTTCTTATCAATATATTTGTATTTATATTTAAGAGGACATTTTTCAAATGTTGATAATTTTGAGTGAGAATATACAGCCATTGTAAAACTAAAAAAAGAAAGGGGGTTATAAATATTTTGATAATCCTGTTTTATAAAAATTATCAATCTCATTAATTACTATCCCTGTTAATGTATAAAAATAACTATCCTCTTTATAGTTCTCCTGATTAATCCCCTCATTTTTTAGACTATTGAATACTTTATCTCTTAAGAAAATCAACTCTGCTTTAGTGTGTTCAATTTTATACTTTTCAACATTAAATCTTAATATATTAGATACTTCAAAAAATAGATTAGGATATTTTACTTCAGGAGCATCTTGATACCATATTGCCATGAAAATTTGTTAATTAAAGGAGTTTAAAAGAATTATTGTTCTTTAATTATGTTGCTAACTTGAATATAATCTCGTTCTTTTCTTTATTTAACATATTGCATAATCTGCTGAGAGTTTTTTTAGGAATAACCTTTCCAAAATCCCCTTCATCTCCCTTATCACTTATTATAATCCTTTCTGCTTCTGGAGGAGTAAGCACTTCTATTTTCAGGATTTTATCCCTTATCACATCTAATTTTTTATTTAAGAGATTAATTTGGGGTATGGTGTATTCTGTTCCTTCAGGGAACTGACAACGAAGAATAGCACAATTTTCAGCATAAGTTATATTAAATATACATTTGTAATCATTCACCATAATATTTCAGATTATCTCTTGTTTTTAAGTCTTTATCTTATTTAAAAAATAGTAAAATTCATAGAGAATTATTTTATTTATTCAGTAAAAACACACTCTTCTGCTTCTGCATTCCAGACATCCCACCCCTTATTTACACAGCACTCATTAACTGAATCAGGGCTGACTGTTCCGCAGCTTGCTCCAAGCAAAGGCTCTTCTTTTACATCATTAGCCAAAAATCCCCACCAAGAGTTTCTTACTCTAAGAACTTCTCCTGTTTCAGCGTCAATTTGTGTTCTTACTTTTTCTCTTACAGGAATTAATAAGAAAAGCCTTGCTCTTTTTTTGCTTTGGACCCTATATATTCCATCTTCATCAAGAGTTATATTGTGCTCTTCCCATCTTTTTTGTTTTTTCTCTCTTATTTTTTCCTGAACTTGTTCTGGAGTCATAATTCTTTTTGTTTCTCCATTAAATTCTCCGTAGAGTTTTCCTTTTGATTTATACAATGTTACATTTGTAGAAGCATTAACCCCTTTAACCTGAACAACCATATTTCCTGAGTTCCCAGCATTAATAGTCATTGTTCTTTGGCCATTTAATTCACATTTAGTTGTAGAACCAGAACAGGTGCAGTTTGAAGGGCAAGTTCCGTTAAGAGCCCTTATTCTATTTCTAACTTGTTTGATTTCTTGAATTTGGGATTGTGTTAAAACTTTTATCTGATTTTGCAACTGGCTGTTTTCACCGCTGTTGTTTTTCCAATAATCTTTAACTTCATCAGGAATTATTAATCCAGTACACATCCAATATACTTCTGCTTCTTCTGTTTCTAATTTTACAACACAAGCAACAGCGCATCCATGTTTATTTTCAAAGGGCTCTAAATCAAACCACCAGGTTTTGCTGTTTTCATTATAACTTCCTCCTGCTGAGACCTCTCCAGCACTAGAGCATTCTTCTAGAGCCATTGCAAAAGCTCTTTCTTCATCATTCTCAGAATTAGTTCCTAAACCTGAATTATCAGCTAATACAAATCCTGTCATACTGATTAGAAATAATGCTAAAAATAAAAATGTAAATCCTTTTTTCATTTTTATAAATGGAAAAAATGCTTTATAAATCTTATTGAATTATCTCACCAAAGCCGATTAATCTCCAGTGATTGTTTATATTCCTCGCAATACCAACATTATCTCCTTTTAATGAAATTATTGGTATGTTTAAAGATAATTCTAAATTATCTCCACTTACTTTTTCAACTGTTCCAACTGTAATTGTTGTGTTTACACTTAACATTAACATTTCTTTTGTTTTAATTGGTTCAACTGATTGAGATTCTGCAGTTCCTAAGACTTCTTTAAATAAGTTTGATTTTATCTTTAGATTATGGTTTATTTCTGGGAGGTTTCCTTTTATAGATACCAAACACCCTGTCAATGAATCTGTTTTTGTTAAAAAAGGATCAAGTTCTGTTTCAATTGAAATACTTATTCCTGGCAAAACCTCTTTTAAAGAATCTTTTCCTTTGTGTAAAGATAATATTTTTGTGGTTAAAGTTTCATAAGTTTGCTGATTTGCTTTTTTAATATTTAATCCTGGTTTTATTTCAATTTCTTCTCCAACTTTTAATTTACCTTTTTTAAGAATGCCTCCTAAAACTCCTCCTTTTAGATTTGAAATCTTAGTTCCTGGTCTATTAATATCAAAACTTCTAGCTACTAAGAAAATTGGTTTGCTTGTTTCATCTCTTTTTGGAATTTCTAATTTACAAAGTTCTTCTAATATTTTATTAATGTTTATTGCTTGCTGAGCAGATATGGGGATTATTGGTGCGTTTTCAGATAAACTTCCTTTAAGAAATCCTTTAATTACTTTATAATTCTCTAAAGCTTGTTCTTTACTTACTAAATCAATTTTATTTTGAACTACTATTATGTTATTTATTTTCTTTGCTTGCAATGCCATAAAATGTTCTTTTGTTTGTGGTTTTATCCCTTCATTTGCCGCTATTACTAATATTGCAGCATCAATTATTGCAGCTCCAGAAAGCATGGTTGCCATAAGCATTTCATGCCCAGGCGCATCTATAAAACTAACATATCTCTGAGCAATCCCTTTTTTATGTATATTATAATTATTTTCATCCTTGTAAATAGTCATATCTGCATAGCCTAATTTGATTGTAATCCCTCGTTTTAATTCTTCAGAATGAGTGTCTGTAAACTTTCCAGTAAGCTGGCTAAGCAAAGTTGTTTTTCCATGGTCAATATGTCCAACAACCCCTACATTAAGTTCTGGTAATTCTTTATTCATATAAAATTGAGAAATAAGTTGTTAAAAAAGGTTTGGGTTGCTTAATTTTTAACTAATAGATATATTAGAAGTTTGGGCTTTTTTGAATTGCTTAATTGCTTCTTCATAAGTTACCCCGAGCAATCTTTCAAAGACTTCTGAATAAATCTTTGTGGTTTCCTGCCTTATAGAATTATCAATATTTTTGTTTTCCTGAATTTCTGCATACATTTTAGTCAGCACATTGTGAAAATTTATTTTAGCCTCATTTGAAAGTATGAAGTCAAAATCAGAAACTGAGTCTAAAGCATTATTAATTATATTAACATAACTCTGAAACTTATGATAAGGATTCTGTTCATTTGATAATTCTTTGTTGTATTCTTGGACTAAGTTGTCTATTCTTTTATTTAAAATATTTGAATTATCTATGGCTTTCTCTTCTTTTATTTCTTCTAAAAGATATTTGTTTATATTGCATATTTTTTCTTTTACTTCATCAATATCTTTTCCTGCAATCCATCTAGACACCTCTTCAAAAGAATTTAACAAGTTTTTTCTGTTTTCATAAGATATTTTAGAGTTATTTCGTTTCAGATATTTTTTATAAAATTCTTTATAATCTGATAGAGAACCATTTAAATTATTTAACCTTCCTTCTAATGATTTATGAAAAGCCCTATTCATAAAAACTTTGTCAAATAATTCGGCAGTTAAGGGAGAGACCTCTCCTTTTGGGTTAGAATCAATCTTTCCAAGTTCTTCATGTCCAATATATTTGTATTCTAAGTCTTCAATCTGGTTGCAAATATTACGCAATCCTCCTTTATTAAGTGAGTTTTTTATTTTGAGATTGTAATCCGGGTTAAAGAAACTGATACCAGGTACCTCCTGTAATGCTGAAATATCAATTGCTTCACCTGCCACTTCTTGCAGAGAATTTGGTATTTCTTGATTTCCTAAAGTTGTACTTTTAAGAGTATCTTCTATCTCTTTTTCTTTTTCTATATCCTGCATTGCTAATTTATAATAGTCTGGTTTTACAACTTCCTCTAATTTCTCTTCTTTGTTTTTCTTTCTTTTCTTATGAAATAATGCTTCAAATACCATATTTTTCTTAGAAATAGGAGCTTTATAAATCTTTCTTTCTGTTGTTACTTAAGAATAGTATCTGTTTGGGTTTTAATTATTCGTTTACAGAGTAATCATCAGATTCATAAGAGTCTTCAAGTGATTCTCCTGGAGAGGAATGGTGTATGCTTGTGTTTTCTGTACCTTGTCTAAAATTTGATTCCATTCTTTTCATTAAATCCACTAAATCTAGTTCTTCTTCAGGTTTTTCAGTTTCTTCATCTATTCTTTTCATTGAAATAAGTTGAAGAAAGAGTTTTTAAACTTATTGGGAAAGAATAATTTTCTCTTTTAATCCCTAATTTGCATAGCCTTTTTCCAGATTAAGACGTCTTCTTCCATTTCCTCAGGGTGAATAAAAGTTGAATCTCTTTCAATATCTGCTAATTTCAGTAACTTATAGGGTTTAAGGTTTTTTTTGTTAATTATACCATTATATTTTTTTAAGGTCTGATTATAAATTTCTTTATACGCTGGGTTCTTGGTTTTTGTGAAAAATTCATAAGTTTCCCCCATTTGTTTTAATAAAACTCCTTCACATCTTTTTGGTTGATTATTTATAGGGTTTGCAACTTTAGAAATTGCATAAGCTTCTTGCACTTTAATTAATAATCTGCCTAATTTTTCTTTACATTTATTAACAGGAAGAATAGTCCTATTCATTTTTCTTTCACTTCTTCTGATTTAGCTTCCTCTTTTTTTGGCTCTTCTTTTGGCTGATTTTGCTCAGGAAAAATATCAGACAGCTTTTTATTTCCTTCTTTTAATAATTTTAAATTAATCTGAATTATTTCAGGAGAGATAATTCTTCCTCTTACTGTTTTTCTTAATCTTAATCCTTTTGGAGTAGGAGTTGTTTGTTTCTTTTTTCCTTCTCTTCTGGGTCTCTTTTTCATGGCTTTTCCATAGGTTAATAAAACTTTTTTCTTTCCAAACCCTTCAACTTCTTTTATTGCAGTAAATCCAGATTTATCACTTGCACCTGTTATTTCAAATTCATATCCTGCCAAATCTTCAGAAATATTTTTTCCATTTATTTTATCATGAAGTGCTTTTTCTAATAAATCCTCTGCTTCTGTTTCCAACTTATAGGTCTTTCCTGATTTCTCTGAAATATTTATTTTAAACATGTTAGATTGTATTGTAAGAGGTTTTTAAAGTTTGTTAAAGGATTATCTTAACTTAAATATAGCAGTAATCTGGCCAGAGATTTCTTGTTCTCCTGGTTGAATGCTTGTTGTAGCTACTTTTGCTTCTTGAGCTTCGTCTTCTAAAGCAATTCCTCTTGCAGAATAAACATTCCAAGGAGAATAACCAAAATTACTTGTAGAAACTGAGACAAGCCTTCCGACTTTTTTATCTAATCCTTGTGCAATTGCTTCTGCTTTCATTCTTGCATCTTCTGCTGCTAATTGCATTGCTTCTGCTTTATACTGGTTTTGTAATTCTGATGTTAACTCAAAGTTTATGTAATTAATTCCTGCTCCTGCTTGTGTTCCTGCGTCTATAATCTGTCCTATCTTTTCTGTTTCTTGTGTTGAGATTTCAACTTTTATAGAGTGTGTTGCTTTGTAGCCTTTTTCAACTCTTTGATTATTAACCCAATCATAATCTGGATAAACATTATAATTTTGGGTGATTATTTTTTCTTCATCTATACCTAAGCTAATTAAGGAATTTTTTAATTCTTCAACAATTTCTGAGTTTGCTTGACTTGCTTCTGAGGTTGTATCTCCTGAAGTTTCTACATAAAAATAAATACCTACTAAATTAGGCATAGCATCAATTGTTGCACTTCCTTCAACATTTATGGTATTTGTTGTAAGAGGATTCTTTACAGCAATTAAGATTATTATTGCAATTATAATAAATGTAGCAGAAACAATTAATGTTTTTCTTAATGATTCTTTTGACATAATTAAATTATAATAATGAATATTTATAAATCTTAACAATTAATAAAATTCTAATTGTGTTACTAAATTTTTTGTTCCTTCTGTTTTTATTACTGATTTTTTCCATAATTCATAGAGAAGAAATCCACTATTTTTTTTTAAAGATTTTATTGTGTGAGGCTTGTTTTTATAAGGAATTAATTCAAAATTAAATTCATCTACTGAGTATTCTGGAAATTCTTCAAAAAAAGCCACCATTTTAGGGTATTTTTCAGAAAACTCTTTTAATCTTCTAATATAGCCTCCTGTTTTTGCGTCTTTACCCCCTGCTGGAAGAACAAAAAATTCATTTCCTGCCCAAATTTCATGCCATGCTTCACCTGCGCCATCAAATTTATCACAAAAAGAAATAAATTGTGTTTCTAATCTATCTTTATTTTTTGTTGAATAAAGTAATTCTTTATAAGAATATCCTTTAAAGAAAAGCCCATATCTTTCAACTAAGTTTTCTATAGCTTTATCTTCTTCTAAAGATAATCTTTCTCTTTTTTCTTTATTCATTAATTCTTTTTCATAAAGAGGAATATCAGTAGTAATTATTTCAGGATCATCGTGAACTTCTGCAGCAGCTCTTGCAAATTCATAATTAAAATTATTTCCATAAACGTCTTTTATTTTAGGAATTATTTGTTCAAAATGGCCTACAACTCTTTTTATATGAATTAAATCATTTGTTCTATAAAACATAACAGGTGTCAGCTCAATTATATATCTTTTAATTTTCTCTAATTCTTCTTCTCTTTCTCCTAAAATCATGTCTAAAGAAAAATTAGTTTATTTAAATTTATTTGTGGGTTTAAGGAGATATTTTAAGAAAAATTAATCTCACTTCTTAAAATTCCTATTTAACCAAACTTTGAAAGCCCCCTCTACATAATCAAGTGCTTCAGGAATTGGCTTGTCAATTAAATCAATAGGAACTGGAGTATCTCTATGCCCTGGAAGATGTTTACAAGCTTCAAATATTGGAAATTTGAATGTATTACGAAATACTATCTTAGAGTCTCTTACAGCTTCTTCTAAGCGTATTTGATATTTTGGATTATTCCAATAATCATCATCCCTATTTCGATAGGAATTTACATAATCCCAATTTTGTCTTAAAGATGGAAAATCATTTTCTAATTCCCGATATTTTTCTTTTAAATTGCCTCTAATGTTGAGAATCTCATTCATATCTCCATGCTGGACAGGGATTATTAATCCAGCAATGTCTGTTTTTTTTATTTCTGTTTCTGTAATGAACTTGTTAAGATATTCTGCAACATCTTTATAATGAAGCACAATATGTTCCTGCTTTCCTAAAACTTTATCGATAATTTTTGGAAAAAAACTTTGATTAAAAACAGCGCCTCCAAATTTCATACTATCTGTAACTTTTAGGTCTTTGGAATCACAAGAATAGATAAATTTCATGAAAGGTTTCTATTTTCTACGTTTTTAAAGTTAATCAACTTGTAAAATATATTTTTTACATACCCCAGTCTGCATTTGTTTGTCTTTTGAGTTCTGCAATTTCCTGAAGAAGTTTCATCTCATTTTGAGAAAGCAAATCCTTGTTTTTTTTGAAGTTTTTAAACTGAGATTCTCCGAGTTCAGAATATAAGGTATTCTTGTCTTTTAATTGCCTTTCATAATTTACTCCTGGAAGAGAAATAGCTACTTCCATTCCTTCTTTTGCCTCATTTACTGACTTGTTTTCAGATTGAATATTCTTAACTTTTGCAACCTTTTCATCTTTTTCATTAATTAAACTTAACCCAGAAATTAATTTACCTGTTTCCACATTTACTCCAAATATGGCTGGTTTTGTGTTTCTAAATACATATTGGTGCAATATCTTAAGCTTACAGATAGTTGTTAAGCCCATCATTCTTTTTCTCTCTATTTCTTTTTGTTTTTCACTTCTAAATTTAGAAATATTCTCAATTAATTTGTATATAACATCATCTGTCAGGATTTTTACATTTTCTTGGATTTCTTTGGTTTGACTATTTTTAGACGAACCAGATTGAGCTTGCAAGAGTCTTGCTTCTTCATCAATTTTAACATTAAATCCTACAATTACT
>Ga0265594_1002932_pt1 | contig 11670 bp, 10 predicted proteins | sample saktaG_11_FD_190147 | JGI IMG/M metagenome (GOLD analysis project Ga0265594, IMG submission 190147) | Saline water microbial communities from Sakinaw Lake, British Columbia, Canada - sak_2011_5_24_80m | ecosystem: Environmental > Aquatic > Non-marine Saline and Alkaline > Saline ... | reverse complement strand
CCGACCCCCTACCCGATAACCCATACGCCAATTCTATTTACGCTTCCATCAAAAAAGCCACTTGCAAAATATACCTTATCAAGAGCATGGGCCCTGATAATTTCCTGCATGATTGCAGCGATCTCATTACTTAATATAGGAACATGATCACTGTCCCACCTAAAACTCCCCTGCTAAGATGCAGTAAAATACCCCTGACAAATGGAATAACTGCCGAGATCTTATCTGATACTAATTCTAGTGGATGATTATGTCCGGTATCAAAGGTAATAAGCTTGTTGTATTTGTATCTAATTATTTATTATATTAAAATTAAATTCTTAATAGGTAATTTTTATTTATCAAAAGGAGGGTTAATTGGAAGATTTTGTTTTCCAGAGTGCTACAAAAATAATTTTTGGCAAGGGTGCTGAAAGAAATGTTGGGAAAGAAGTTAAAAAATATAGTAGTAAAATATTGCTTCATTACGGGCATGGGAGTATTAAAAAATATGGTCTTTATAAAAGAATCGTAAAATCTTTAAAAGAAGAAGGAATTGAAATAATTGAACTTTCTGGAGTTCAACCAAATCCTGTACTAAGTATGGTGAAAGAGGGAATTAAGATCTGCAGGCAGGAGAAGATAAATTTTATTTTAGCAGTTGGCGGAGGAAGTGTGATTGATTCAGCAAAGGCTATAGCAATTGGAGTACAGATTACAGGAGATATATGGGATTGTATTGTTAAGAAAGTAAAAATTAGCTCTGCATTACCTGTAGGAGTGGTTGTGACAGTGCCTGCATCAGGCAGTGAGGCAAGCGATGCAACAGTAATTACGAATGAGGACAAATTGATAAAAAAGGGTTACCATAGTGATGAAATAAGACCAAAATTTTCTATTTTGAATCCTGAGCTTACATATAGCCTGAAATCTTACCAGACAGCGTGTGGTGCTTCAGATATTATGTCTCATGTAATGGAAAGGTATTTTACAAATACAAAAAATGTTGATTTATCAGACAGATTATGCGAGGCAACGCTAAAGGTAGTTATAGAAAATACTCCATTAGTTTTGGATAAACCCAATGATTATAATGGGCGCGCAGAGATAATGTGGGCAGCTACAATTGCTCATAATGGCTTGCTTGGAATGGGTAGAATTGAAGACTGGGGGTCTCATAAGCTGGGACATGAAATCGGCGCTATGTATGGTATAGCTCATGGTGCAACAATATCTGTTATATTTCCGGCATGGATGAAGTATGTATACAAGAAAAACGTGGGAAGGTTTGAACAGTTTGCGGTAAGAGTATTTGGAATAGATGCTTTTTCTATATCACAGGAGATCGCAGCTGTCAGGGGAATAGAAGAACTGAAAAATTTTTACAGAAAAATTGGAATGCCAGTATCTTTAAAAGATTTAGGAATTGGTGATGAGAGAATTGATGAAATGTCTGAAAAGTGTACAACTTGGGGGCCTGTAGGTAATTTTGTAAAACTGTACAAGGAAGATGTAAAGAAAGTATTTGAACTTGCAAGATAATTGGAAAATATTGGGCAATTATACTATATGTAGTATATAAAAATATAAATATACACAATATATGCAATAAATTAGAAAATAAAAAAAATTATACTGATATATTATAAGCTGCATAGGATAATATAAGTTACCGCTTTTTAAGGTAAATCTTTTTAAAAATCTAAATAGGACTATTGCTATAATCTAAAAAAATAATGTTATAATTAATAAGGAATAGAGAACAAATTAATATTGGCAAGACAATCATTGTAATATTTTATATGAAAGGATTTTAATAAATGTATGAGAGCAGCAGCGACACAATAGCTGCAATTAGTACAAAACCTGGCGAGGCAGCAATTGGTATTGTTAAAATAAGCGGAGAAAAATCTATAGAAATAGCAGATAGAATTTTTAAATCAGAAAAAAATAGAAAAATATCTGATGTGAATACATATAATATGGTGTACGGATCTATAATAGATAGTAAAAAGAATATTGTAGATGCAGTGATAGTTACGCTAATGAAAAAACCAAAATCTTATACGAGGGAAGATGTTGTTGAAATTAACTGTCATGGTGGATTAATAGCAACAGAAAAAGTTCTGGAATTATGCCTGGAAAACGGTGCAAGAATAGCTGAACCAGGAGAGTTTACAAAAAGAGCTTTCCTAAATGGGAGAATAGACCTGTCACAGGCTGAAGCGGTAATAGAAATAGTAAAGTCTAAGACAGAGGAAAGTTTAAAAATTGCAGCGAGAAACATAAAGGGTGAAACAAGAACTGAAATAGAAAAATTGAGAAGGATTATAATGGATGTAATGGTAGAACTTGAAGCATCAATTGATTTTATTGAAGAAGATTTAGAAATAACTCCATATGGCGAATTAGAAAAGAAGGTTAATAGTATATGCAGGAATATAGAAAAACTAATTAAGGATGAGGGAAAAGGGGAAATTATTAAAAATGGTGTAAAGATTGCAATAGTTGGGAAAACAAATGTTGGAAAATCAAGTCTTTTGAATATATTATCAAAAAAAGAAAAAGCAATAGTGACAGCTCTGCCAGGGACAACAAGGGATGCAGTAGAAGAGGTGTTATATTTAGAAGGGATTCCACTAATGCTTGTAGATACTGCAGGGATTAGAAAAGCAAAAAATATGATAGAAAAAATTGGGGTTAAAAAAAGTTTAGGACATATAAATGAAGCAGAAATTGTAATATTCGTATTGGATGGAAATAGAAAAGTTGAGAATGAGGATAAGGAAATAATGGAGAAAATAAAGGGAAAAGAAATAATAGCCTGTATTAATAAAATTGATCTGAAGCAAAAAATAGAGAGAGATATTATAAATAAAAGACTAGGCAGGAGAAAGATAATTGAAATATCAGCATTGGAAGGAACAGGTATAAGTAAATTAGAGAAGGAGATTAAAAAGACTGTACTGGGGGATATAAATTATAATATTGAGAATAAAATAATTGTAAATGCAAGGCATAAAAAAATTTTAAAAGAGGTAAAGGAAATTTTAGAAAATTCGAAAAAAGCAATGAAGGAGAAAATGTCTGAGGAATTTCCATCATCTGACTTAAAAAATGCTTATGATTTATTAGGTGAAATAATAGGAGAAAAAACAGGGGAAGAATTACTTGATAATATATTTAGTAAATTTTGTATAGGAAAATAATTTTTTTAGGGAAGTCAATTACGCCAGAAATTAATATAATAAGGATAATTGGCGAATTGTTTCACGTGAAACAATCAGAATAAAAAAGTAGAGGATTGTGAAATAATAGAATGAAAGTAGACAACATGTATGATGTAATAGTTATAGGGGCAGGACATGCAGGTTGTGAAGCAACTATTGCATCTGCAAAAAATGGAGCCAAGACATTAATAATAACTATAAATATGGATAGTATTGCAATGATGCCATGCAATAGTGCAGTTGGAGGTCCAGGGAGAGGGCAGCTGGTTAGGGAAATTGATGTTTTAGGAGGAGAGATAGCAAAGAACGCTGATAAAAATTTCATACATAGCAGGATGTTAAACACCTCAAGAGGTCCAGCAGTACAGGCTCTGAGAGCTATTGTAGATAAGAGAAGATATTTTCTTTCAATGAAATATGTGTTGGAAGAAAAAAAATTATTGGATCTTAAACAGGGTTTAGTGGTTGATATAAATAAAGAAGCAGATGGATATAAAGTAATAACAAGTGATGACAAATGTTACAGGTGCAAGTGTATAGTAATAGCTACTGGGACATTCCTGGATGGTAAGATATTCTGGGGAAATTATGAAATAAATGCAGGCAGACAGGGTGAAATACCTTCAAATAGATTGGCTATTAATTTAAAAAAAATGGGATTTAAATTTGGGAGGCTAAAAACAGAGACACCACCGAAAGTAGATAAAAAAACAATAAATAAAAAAATATTAAAAATTCAAAGTTATGATAAGTTTCCAGAAATGTTTTCTTATGAAAATAGGTATGATGGGAGGGAGCAGTTAGAAAATTATATATCTTATGTAGATAAAGAATGTATAGAATATATAATGAAAAATATAAAAAAATCTGCAAACTATAGTCATAAAATGGGATCAGAAGGACCAAAGTACTGTCCCTCCATAGAGGATAAAGTTAAAAGATTTAAAAATAAGAAGAGACATCTGGTTTTTATTCAACCAGAAGGCAGGGATACTAATGAAATGTATTTACATGGACTTCATACAACTTTTTCAGAAGAAATACAGTTAGGAATAATAAAAAGGATAAAAGGATTAGAAAATGCAAAAATAACAAGACCAGGTTATGGAGTAGAATATGATTATCTTATGCCTTTTCAAATAAATAATAATTTAGAAAGCAAGCTATATGAGAATATATTTTATGCTGGTCAGGTGAATGGAACTACTGGTTATGAAGAAGCAGCATCACAGGGAATCATTGCAGGAATTAATGCTGCAAGAAGGGCAAAAAGCCTTGATAATATCATTATTAATAGGGAAGATTGTTATATAGGTGTATTAATTGATGATATTGTAGTAAAAGGTGTGCACGAGCCTTATAGAATGCTAACATCAAGAAACGAGTACAGGCTTTATCACAGGCATGATAATGCAGATGCAAGAATGGCAAAATTTTTAAAAAAATTAGGTTTTAAAGAAAAAGCATCAAAGATTTGCAAAAAGTATAAAAAAATTGAAAGCGTAATTGAGGAGATTAAAAAGAGTAAAAGCTTAAAAGATAAAAATTTAATTGAGGGAATTAAACAGGATAAAATAAAATTAAGTGAGATTAACAATATAAAAAATACATTTAATTTGGATGACGTGGGAATTAGGAGCGTACTTATAAATATGAAGTACAAGACCTTTATAGATAGAGAAATTAATAATATAAATAAGGTTAGAAGTAATATAAACGTAAAGATTCCTGAGGATATTGATTACAGCAAAGTAAATAATATATCAAATGAAGCAACTAAAAGTTTAAAAATAAAAAAGCCAACAACGCTGGGGCAGGCAACAAGAATTGAAGGAGTTGGTCCAGCAGATGTTTTTTCTTTGCTGTGTTATATAAAAAATGTTTCACGTGAAACATAAGAAAGTAGGATATAAAAATGTTTCACGTGAAACATTAGGTAGTTTATGGGAAATTATTATATATAAAATATAGGAAAGTTATGAGATTTGATGTAATTGTAGTTGGCGCAGGACATGCGGGTTGTGAAGCTGCACTGGCTGCTGCAAGACTTGGTCTAAAGACTTTAATAATTACTATAAATTTGGATAAGATTGCTCTTATGCCATGTAACCCAGCTATTGGCGGATTGGGGAAAAGCCAGCTGGTTAAAGAAATAGATGCATTGGGTGGAGAGATGGCAAAAGCAGCAGATAAAACGTTAATACAAATAAAGGTTTTAAATAGAAGCAAGGGGCCTGCAGTTCAAGCATTAAGAGCACAAATAGATAAGAAAGAATATGAAATGCAGATGAAAAAGACGCTTGAAAACACTGAAAATTTAACTTTAAGGCAGGGAACTGTAAGCAAGGTTATTGTTGGCAAGGGTAGGACAATAGAGATTTTTATAGAAAGTGGTATGAAATTTATTGCCAAAGCAGTAATTATTACTTCCGGGACATTCTTAAGAGGAAGAATAATAATTGGCAAGAGAGATTACAAAGCCGGCAGGATGGGAGAATATGCAGCAATGAATTTAACAAGCAGTCTTAAAGAAATTGGATTTAAGATGGATAGGTATCAAACTGCTACACCTCCCAGAGTTGACAGGAGAACAATAGATTTTTCAAAAACAACTATTCAGCCAGGAGAACCAAATCCTATAAGTTTTTCATGCTGGAATGAAGATAAAGTCTATGATAATATTCCAAGCTACTTAACATATACTAATGAAAAGACTCATAAAGTAATAAGGGATAATATAGATAAATCTCCAATAAAATCTGGCATGATAAATACTCACGGGCCGAGACATTGTCCATCGATTGACAGGAAAGTCATTAATTTTGGAAGCAAGAAAAGGCATCCTGTTTTCATAGAACCTGAAGGAAGATATACAAATGAGTCATACCTGCAGGGATTAACAACGAGTATGCCAGTAGAAATTCAACAGAAAATATTAAGAACAGTAAAGGGCTTAGAGAATGTAAAAATAATTAGACCTGGTTATGCTGTTGAGTATGATTTTATAATTCCTAATCAATTAAGCGTCACTTTGGAATCAAAAATGATTGAGAATTTATATTTTGCTGGTCAAATAAATGGAACTTCTGGTTACGAAGAAGCTGCAGCACAGGGATTTATTGCAGGAGTAAACGCTGCTTTGAAAATATTATCAAAGGAACCGTTGATAATGAAGAGGAGTAATAGTTTTATTGGGGTACTAATAGATGATCTTATAACAAAAGAATTATATGAGCCTTACCGTATGTATACTTCAAGAGCTGAGTTTCGGCTTTCATTAAGACCTGATAATGCAGATATCAGGTTAAGTGAGGAGGGCTATAGAATAGGATTAATTAGTAAGGAGCAATACAGAAAGGTAGTTGAAAAGAAAAGAAAAATAGAGCAATTAATCAAGGAGTTTAAAAATATATCTATAAGTCCCGTAGTAAAAAACAACGAATTTTTAAGTGAAATTAAAACCTCTACGATTAATAGTTCAATAAGTATTTATAAGTTATTAAAAAGACCAGAAGTTAAGATAACAGATGTTATGAAGTATTTTTATAATAATAATAAGAATAGCAGCAATAACGGCTTCAGCAATGAGATGCTAAAACAGGTAGAGATTAATATAAAATACAAAGGCTATATAGATAGGGAATTACTCAATATTAGGAGATTAAGTAATCTCGAAAATTATAGTATTAAAAAGGATACCAATTATTTTGATATAAAAGGGTTAAAATATGAGACTCAGGAAAAATTATCAAATATCAGGCCGGATACTTTAGGGCAGGCTTCAAGGGTTGCAGGAATTTCACCGGCAGATATATCTATATTAATGATTTATCTTAAGCAAAATTAATTATCATTAGTAATCAAAATATAATGAACATAGATGATATTTTAAAGAACTCCTTAGAATTATTAGGAATAGATTTTACTGATAGGGAAATAAATCTTATTAAGCATTATCTTGATATTTGTTATGAGTATAATAAATCTATAAATATTATTGGAACTAAAGAAAAAACTGCTATATTAAAAAGACATTTCATAGATTGCCTATCAATTCTTAAATATATTAATAATGAAATTATAGAGGGCAGACTTTGTAAAAAAATAATAGATATAGGAACGGGAGCCGGACTTCCAGGGATGTTATTAGCAATATTTTTGTATGATAGTGAAGTTTATTTAGTTGATAAAAAATTAAAAATAATAAATTTTTTAGAAGGAGCAATATCAGAATTAAGTCTTCTAAATGTAAAATTGCTGAGAGGAAGAGCTGAAGAAATTATTCATGATTCTAATTATAGAGAGGTGTTTGATTTGGTTGTTGCTCGTGCGTTTGGAAAATTTAATATATTGAGTGAAATAGCTATACCGTTTTGTAGGACAGGGGGCAGGGTAATTCTTTATAAAAGCAGAAAGGTATCTAAGGAATTAAATGAGTTCGGCAGTATTATACAAGTGCTTGGAGGTGAAGTAGAAAAATTACTGGATATTGAAGTGCCATACTTAAATGAATATAGAACATTACTGGTAATATCAAAAAAACGCAGTTCATTGTATAAGTATCCTAGAAAATATGATAAAATTAAAAAAGAACCAATTATATAAAATAATGTTCAAATAAATAAATAGACAAATGTACAACAGCTCTTATAAGCATAGGTGTTTATTTATTATTCCCTATAATAACTTTTATTGGGTTAGAGGTAAATAAATTTTAATAAATATTTATGATAATAAAAATTAAAAGATAAAAAGAAATATTTTTAAAATAATGGTAGATGCAAAAGAAACTAAAGCTAAAATAATTGAAGAAAAAAATGATGAATTATATAAAAAGCATAATTTTTACAAGAATAGTAATAAATTTATTGGCAAAGTAATTGCTATTACTAATCAAAAGGGGGGTGTTGGAAAAAGCACAACTGCTGTTAATGTATCAAGCTGCTTGGGAAATTTAGATTACAAAACATTACTTGTAGATCTTGACCCTCAATATAATTCTACTAGCGGATTAGGGGTATCCTATGATGATATAGAATCGAGTATTTATAACATTATAATTTTAAATAGTGATCCAAGAGAAATATTATTAGAAACCTCTTTTAAAAATTTGTTTGTTATACCGTCTTCAATACAGCTTGCTGGAGCAGAAGTTGAGCTAGTATCAGTTTTAAAAAGGGAATATAAGCTTGCGATGGCAATAGATAAAATAAGAGATAGTTTTGATTTTATTATTATAGATTGTCCACCTGCTTTAGGTCTTTTAACTATTAATGCATTAACATGTGCTGATGAAGTATTAATACCAATTCAATGTGAATATTATGCATTAGAGGGATTAGGTCAGCTTCTGAGTACAATTAATCTGGTTAGAGAGAATTTGAATGAAAGGTTAGAAATAAATGGTGTTGTAATGACAATGTATGATTCAAGAACTAAACTCTCTGAGCAAGTAGTGGAGGAAGTAAAAGCTTATTTTCCTGATAAGGTTTACAGGACTGTAATTCCCAGAAATATAAGATTAAGTGAAGCGCCCAGTTATGGTAAGCCTATTTCTGAGTATGATCCAAGGTGCAAGGGTGCAGTTGCATATAAAAAATTAACAAAGGAAGTGATTGAAAATGGAAAATAGAGGACTAGGAAGAGGTATTAGTGCCTTAATACCCAGTCACAAAGTTAAAAGTACTGAAGATAAATTAAAAGGGAATATAATAGATCTTCCATTATCTAAAATTATACCTAATAAGAATCAACCACGAAATAAATTTGATGAAGAAACTTTAAATGAATTGGCTGAATCAATTAAGGAATTTGGTATTATGCAGCCAATTATAGTTAGGGAAACTGGGAAAGGTGGAGTTTATGAAATTATTGTTGGTGAAAGAAGATTTAGAGCAGCGAATATGCTGGGGCTGGATACTATTCCTTCTATTATTAATAAAAATATTGATGACACTTCCTCTTTAGAGATGGCTTTAGTAGAAAATATTCATAGAGAAAATTTAAGTCCTATTGAATTGTCCTATACTTTCAAGCAGTTGATAGAAGAATTTAAGCTAACTCACAAGCAGCTGTCTAAAAAAGTGGGAAAAAGTAGAACAGTAATTACCAATTCATTAAGACTTCTATCACTGCCTTTAGAAATTCAAAAGTATGTAGGTGAAGGTCTTGTAAGTTCCGGTCATGCAAGAGCTCTACTGAGTATTGAAAGTTCAGAATATCAGATAAAAATTGCAAAGAAAATAATAAAAAACGGTTTGAGTGTAAGGCAGGTTGAAAGATTTGTCAGCAGGGAAGAAGTTAGCAAAAAGAATATAAGAGATAGAATATTACAATTTGATAAATTACCAAAGGTTGCAAATAAAATATCCCAGTATCTTAATTCATCAGTTAAAATATTAGTTGGCAAGAAAAAAGGAAAAATAGTAATTGGTTTTGAATCAGTAAAAGACCTGGAAAGGATTGTGAATAAGATAGTTGGATAAAAAACCAAAATGGCTAAGGAAAAAGGTTAGTCTGAATAGTAAAAATATTAATGAAGTTAAAAACCTTTTAAATAGTTCTAATCTTCACACAGTATGCCAGAGTGCGAAATGTCCTAATATTTTTGAATGTTTCAGTAAAAAAACTGCTACTTTTATGCTGATGGGGGATATTTGTACAAGAAACTGTGCCTTTTGCAGCGTGAAATCTGGTAACCCTGAAAGTCTGGACAGGGAAGAATCTGGAAAAATTGCTGAAGCTGTAAAAAAAATGGGGCTTAAATACATAGTTCTAACATCAGTAACAAGGGATGATCTGGATGATGGTGGAGCAAGACATTTTGCCAGTACAGTAACAGAAATAAAGAAAGTAATTCCAGAATCGAAAATTGAATGTTTAATCCCAGATTTTAAAGGAAAAATTGAAAACCTAAAAATTTTCTTGAGATGCGACGTGGATGTTTTAAATCATAATTTAGAAACAATAAAAAGAAATTATCCATCTGTAAGAAAAAATGCAAATTATGAAGTTTCTATAAATATTTTAAAGCGTGCAAAAGAAATTGAACCTAAAATTATTACAAAATCAGGCTTTATGCTGGGATTAGGTGAAAAAAGGAATGAAATAATCAAGTTGCTTTCAGATATTGATGGAGCAAATTGTGATATTTTAACTATCGGGCAATACTTAAGACCGGCTGCGGGTAACATTCCAGTTAAAAAATATTATACCCCGGAGGAATTTGATGAAATTAAAGCAACTGCTAAGAGTTTTAAATTTAAAGAAGTAGTAAGTGGAATATTTGTAAGATCGTCTTATCATGCTGCAGAAACACTGGAGAAAATTAAGGTTGGAATCTGATATTAAGCGAGATTTTTAAATTTCTTTAACCTGGAAAAAAGTAAAAATAAGTGATATATTCCTGTTTATACTATGAATTATAATTAAAATATAAATGAGGCTAAAAAAATGGTATCAGCATATATAATGGTAAAGACCTGTCTTGGTGAGCAGAATGATGTTTACACGAAGATTTTAAAAATAAATGGTGTAAAAAGAGCAAATACAATAACAGGCCCATATGATTTAATTGCATTTGTTGAGAGTTCTGATTTGAATACATTAGGTAAAACTGTTATCTCAAAGATCCAGAACCTGAAGGGAATTAGGGATACAATGACCTGCGTTGTTATAGAGCCTGTCTAATCTATGTCAACACGTTTTATTATACTAAAGACTAAATTTAATCACTTATGCTATAATATCACTATTGTATTGAATATGGTGGAACCTATTAAAAAAATTTAAAATTTTATTTAAATAGTATCATAAAGGAAGGTAAAGAATGAATGGAGGCATTAAAATGAAAACTAAGTTAATTGGAAGGATTGTAGTTGGGGTTATAATATTTATTGTTGCGCTGGTATTGATTTTAAATAGTGTAGTAGTTGTTCAGGCTGGAAATATTAAAGTAGTTACTCAATTTGGAAGGACAATTGGAGTTACTTTCTACCCTGGGATACACTTAAAAATTCCTTTTGTGCAAAATACTGTAAATTACTCAACAAGGCAGGTAACATACGAAACAAGTGATTCTCCAGAATACAGTATGTCTAATTATCCTGATTATGCAGTAGACACAACTTCCTCAGACGGCCAGCAGATAAAATTAAAGTATACTATTCGATTTTCTATTGATGGGAAGGAAGGAGAATGGATATTAAATAATATTGGAACAATGGACAATCTTGTAGAGAAGGTAGTAAAAACAGAAGCAAGATCCCTTTCAAGAAATATTCCTAAAAAATATTCAGCTGCCCAACTCTACTCAGAACAGGTTTTTGATGTTCAAAAGGAGATCTCTGATACACTGGAACCAATATTTGAAAAAAATGGGATAATAATGGATGAGTTTCTATTGAGAAAAATAGATTTTACAGAAGAGTATTTTAATGTGCTGGAAGAAAAACAGATTGCT
>Ga0265594_1002931_pt1 | contig 11672 bp, 11 predicted proteins | sample saktaG_11_FD_190147 | JGI IMG/M metagenome (GOLD analysis project Ga0265594, IMG submission 190147) | Saline water microbial communities from Sakinaw Lake, British Columbia, Canada - sak_2011_5_24_80m | ecosystem: Environmental > Aquatic > Non-marine Saline and Alkaline > Saline ... | reverse complement strand
GCATGGAACGCAGTGACTTCTGTCAGACGCCTGAGATCGTAAAACACTTGGCCCCCGCTAACATGTGGACGTTCGAGGAGGACTCGCCGGCCCCTGTATTTGACATGGGAGGCGGCGGTGCGGCCGGGAATCTTTTCTCTACGATTCCTGAGATGGCGTTGTTCATCCAAGCGATGCTTCGCGGTGGATACACGGAACGCGGAGAGGCCGTGCTTTCACCGGCCATGCTGCATTCGATGTGGGAACCGATCGGGATCCGCGGAAAGGCGAGCTACGGACTGACGTTCGGCGTTGGGGCACTTGATGGGTGGAAGAGCGCTGGGCACAACGGCGCCGTCTATGGGTACGCGACACATCTCTCATTTCTTCCTGAGGCCGGGCTGGGTATCGTGATCTGTGCGACCCTCGATGTGGTGAACGCGTTGATCTCAAGGATCGGGGCCTTTGGGTTGAGACTGGGACTGGCGGCTCGCGCGATGGGCAGGGAACCGGACAAGCCGGTGCGTTACCGACCGCTGGCCAACGACGAACTTGAACAGCTCCCTGGATTCTATAACCAGGATCGCGGAGCCGAGGTCGTCGAGGTCCGATCCAAGGGACGGAAGCTATACCTCATGGGGGATGGTGTCCCGCTGCGCATCCAGCCGCGTACCGATCGTGACTACGTGGTCGATGGCCGTCTGTTCGGCCCGGGTTCGGAGTACCCATACCTGGATGTGGCATTCGAGCGCATCGACGGCCAGCCTCCCCGACTGGAGTGGAAAGGGAAAAGTTGGTACAGGAGCTCACGCCCAAAGCCAGAGCAGATTCCCGATGATGTAGCGTCCTATGTTGGGGAGTACGGTCCAGATTTCAGTGTGACGAAGATCTTCTATCACGGGGGAGGACTCAAGTGCACGATTGAATTCTTCTACACCCATACGCTAGAGAAGGTCGGTCCGGCAACCTACAAGATGCACGGTCTTCTGTACGACGACGAGATCCTCGAGTTTGATGTCCGTAATGAGTCAGGGGTTCTCGGCTTGCGAGTGGGCGCTATGTTCCTCGCACGCCGGGACAAACAAGAGCGCGCAGCTTAATGCGAGAGGAGCAGAACGCAAGATGAAAATCACGCGAATAGAGGTATTCAAAGCGAGCCTTCAGCTAAAGCGACCGTTTAGGATCGCCATCGGCGAGACACGGGAGACCAATACGATCTACGTTCGAGTTCACACCGATGAGGGCCTGTACGGCATGGGAGAGGCAGACTCGTTCACCCCGATCGTCTCCGAAACGCAGGCGACGTCGCTTGCGGCCGCTCGGGATTTGGCGGCGCTTCTGATCGGACACGATCCCTTGGACATTGAAACATGCGTTCGCGACATGCGATCATTCATGCCGCACAACCCGACGACCCGGTCTGCCTTCGACATGTCTCTGTACGATCTCCTGGGAAAAGCCGCTGGACTTCCTCTGTATGCCGTGCTCGGCGGTCCTCTGCGCCCCTTCTACACCGACAACACGGTGGGAATCGACACGCCGGATGTGATGGTCGAGCACGCCCGCGAGATTCAAGGTCGTGGCTTCCCCGCTATCAAGGTGAAGGTCGGGACGACTGCGGCGGCGGACATTGAGTGCATCCGGCGGATCCGAGACGCAGTCGGTCCACGTCTACCGATCCGGATCGACGCTAACCAGGGATGGGATGTCGTTGCGGCGAAACAGGCGCTGCGCGGCATGGAGGCATTCGGCGTTCAGTACTGCGAACAACCGGTGCCGGTGTGGGACATCGAATCGATGGCGGCCGTTCGTGCGGCGACCACGATTCCGATCATGGCAGACGAATCGGTCTTCGACGAGCACGATGCGCTGAAGCTGGTCACGGCGGAGGCGTGCGACTACTTGAACATCAAGCTTGCCAAGTCGTCCGGGATCCACGTTGCACTCAAGATCAACGCCATCGCTGAGGCCGCTGGCATGCGATGCATGGTTGGATGTATGACCGAGTCGAGACTCGGCCTAACGGCTGCCGCCCACCTTGTCTCGGCTCGCCCGAACATCGTGTACGCCGATCTGGACGGAGCTGACATGCTGCGTGACGATCCGATCATTGGCGGCATGGTCTACAGAGACGGTGGGCGTATCGACCTTCCAGAGGGACCGGGTTTGGGAGCTGATGTCGATGCGACGTACCTCGCAGGGCTTGACCGATTCGAGATCTCGTAGGGCATGGGCGAGAAAGGAGTAAGATGAGCGAAGCGAGCAACACCATGGGATCGCCTATCGGTGCAAGAATGGTCATCAACGGCCGCGAGGTAGACTATTTCTGCGGTACGAGCTACTACACACTGCACGGTCACCCTGCCGTCATCGAGGCCGCCTGTGACGCAACCAGGAGATTTGGCCTTGGTCCGGCGACTAACGCGAGCGTTTCAGTGTTTAGCGAGACCGTTGAGCTAGCGCGGCAGTTCTTCGAGGTCGAGAGCGTAGCCTACGTAATCAGCGGCTACCTGGGTGCAATGGTTCTTGTCCAAGCGTTGAGAGATGACTACGATGTAGTCCTGGTGGATGAAGCCTCTCACTACAGCGTCTTCGACGGCATACGCACGTCCGGCAAGGCCATCGTTCCATTTCGCCATCTAGACGCGGACGACCTCTCAGCCAAGCTTGCGGAGCACGTCGGACCGGGACAGATACCGTTGGTCATGAGTGACGGGGTCTTCCCGGTGACCGGGGTGATTGCACCGCTGCCTTCGTACATCGAAGCCCTCCGTGCGTATCAGCCCTCTCTTCTCTGTGTCGATGATTCACACGCCGTGGGCGTGATCGGCGCCAAGGGACAAGGTACGTTCGAGTACTTCGGGCTGAAGGACGATAACCTCTACTTGGCCGGCACGTTGAGTAAGGCTTTCGGAGGAATCGGTGGGATTGTTCCGGGGAATCAGCTACTGGCCGAGAAGATCAAGAAGAACGTGAGGATTCCGGTCGGCGCCTCGCCGCCCCCCGTGCCAGCGGCCGCAGCGGCCGGGATGGGAATCCGACTTCTGACCGAGAACCCGGAGATGCGGCGCGACCTGTGGGCCAACGTGAAGAGAGTCCGAGACGGTCTTCGCGGACTGGGATTCGAGATCGAGGACACGCCGGTGCCGATCGTCAACGTCGTCGGCGGTCCGTCCCTCGATCTGGAGTTCGTGAAGCGGGAGCTGGATCGGCAGGACATCGTTGTTCTTCGCGTGCCGCCGAACGGCTACTCCGACGCACCGGACGTCGAGTCGCTCCGGATCGCTGTCTTCTCAACCCATCGTGAGGAACAAATCCAGCGTTTGATCGAAGGGATCGGGCGGGCGATCTGATCAGTACGTCGATCGGCGGGATATTGCACTGCTCCGCCGGTCGACATACTTGGACCTCGTGTGGCTACTGCGCCTTGGATGGCCTCGTGTAGGCAGACTGCAGCATGATATCGACGAGATGAGGGTAGTCGATCCCCGCGGCCTCAGCCGATTTAGGTAAGGCGCTGTGTGGTGTCATACCGGGGAGGGTATTCGTCTCCAGCACGTACGGCACACCGTCCCCACTGAGGAGAATGTCGACGCGCGAGAATCCCCAACATCCGAGGGCGAGATGCGTCTTCAGCGCGACGTCCTTCATCAAGGTTTCCGTCTCGGGGTCGATGTTGGCCGGCACGACCATTTCGCATAGATCATCGCTGTACTTGGCCTCGTAGTCGAGGAAGTCGGAGTGGACCAGGATTTCGATGATCGGGAGGGTGCGGTCTTCTCCGTCGAGTCGAAGTATGGAAACGGTGAACTCTCTTCCTCTGATGAACTCCTCGATGAAGATGGTGCCATACTGGGCCTTCGCCGACTCGATCGAGCCGACCAGCTCTTTAGGCGTGTCGATCCGCTTGACACCAATGCTCGCTCCCTGAGTGAGCGGCTTGAGAACAACAGGGAGTTCGAAGTTCCGGAGAACCTGGGCGGCGAACTCGGCCGCGTCGCCCTCTTCGAAGGTTAGCGCCCGCGGAACCGGAATCCCTGTGGCCCGCAGCACATACTTACTGGCCAGCTTATCCATCCCGAGGCGGCTCGCTTTCGGCCCGGATCCGGCGTACGGGATGCCGTGCTCTTCAAGGATCCGTTGAACGGTCCCATCCTCGCCGTCTCCCCCGTGAAGCACGCTGAACGCGACCTCGACTTCTGGCAGACGCCGCTTGAGATCCTCGGTGTTCTCGATCAGCTGAATCTTGGCTGGCGTTCCAAGTTTCTGAAACGCTTCAATAATGCCTTTCCCTGACACCAGCGAGACCTCGCGCTCAGCAGAATCGCCGCCGGTAAGGACGCTCACAATCGGTGTACTAGTCAATGAATCCTCCTTGAAAAGATGAGACAATGCGCACACCGGATGACAACCATGCGAATGCCAAAACGGATCCGGGGCGGAGTGATCGATGTATATATCAATGCCTTGGGCTATCAGGTCAAGTGCGCTGGGTATCCGAGCGACCATCGGAGTCCAATGAGTATACTCACTCATCTGGTCGGTGTCCAGGCCAAGGGCTCTCTCATGCAAGCCCACAATCAGCAGAGAGGTAAGTCGGACTGAATGTATGAGATAATACTGCCCTAAACAAGCACACACCCTGATACTAGAACGCAAGAAAAGGCCAAGATACGACATTGCTTTGGTGGCTCCATATGGGCGAAGGTGGGACTGCAACTCCAGATGAATTGGAGCCCGGAACAGATATCGAGCAAGTTCAGGGAGGGAGATGGCATCCGTATCGGTCATGAGCAAATCGCTACCGAGTTAGGAGCGAAGAGCTACCTTGCACTCCCGTATGCGTCATGAAAACGTGAGATAAACGGGGATACGAACGGGTCTATGCGGCACTACTTTCCCAAGGGACAAGAACTGACATCCGTTGCCAGAGAAGAAACTGAACCTGCGCTGGACCGCCTCAATCACCGCCCGAGGAGGACTGGAAATCCGTTGTCTAGCCTCACATCTTCCAGGTCATTTCTTCACTGTTGGGGGAGTGCCCTTGGAGATGCTGTGCAGGAGTCATGTCTCTCGCCAGGGACACAGTCGCAAGGGGGGGCATCCTTTCCGTCATTCGCGGCTCGCAGCTGACTGCTCGGTCCTCGCAGCCATGGATCTCTAAGGTTGTCTCTGCCATCTGTTCGCTTACCCCGGCCATCATTAAGCCGATCCGCTCCACATCGACGTTCTCCCGCTCGACAATATCCATGATGCGCCCTTCATAGATCACGGCGATCCGGTCGGAAAGGTTCAGGATCTCATCGAGGTCCTCCGAGATAAGAAGTGTCGCGGTCCCGGCAGCACGTTGTTCGATCAGGCGACGATGGACGTATTCGGTTGCGCTGACATCGAGACCGCGTGTCGGCTGAGCGGCAACGAGAACGCTCGGGTTACGCGATAGTTCGCGAGCGAGGATCAGCTTTTGGATGTTCCCCCCAGACAAGCTCTTGAGCGGCGTATGTCGCGATGGAGTCCTTATGTCGAATGCCTCTATCAGCCTTTCGCTCTCCGCGGCAATCTTCCCAAAGTCCATGAACACGCCGTGGGCGTAGGGCTTGACGTGGTGATCGTTAAGGATCAGGTTCTCTTCCACGCTGAAGTCGCGCACGGTCCCGTCTATCATCCTTTCCTCGGGGATGTAAGACAGGCCATGATCGAGCAGCTTTGCCGGCGGTACGCCGGTGACATCGGTCCCGTCGAAGGTGACCTGCCCACCCGTTGAATGCCGCATCCCAGCGATGACTTCGGCCAATTCTTTCTGCCCGTTTCCCGATACACCGGCCAAGCCGAGGATCTCACTTCCTCGCACCTCCAGGTCCACCCCGCGCAACGCAGGCAAACCCGAATCTCCGTCTGCACTCATCCCATGCACGCCAAGCCGCACATCCCCGTAAGTCACCTCCGGGTGATCGACCTGCAGGATGACTTCCCGTCCGACCATCAGCCGCGCCAGTCCTTCTTTTGTCGCATCAACGGCGGGGACTGTGTCCACCACACGTCCGCCTCGGAGCACCGTGATACGGTCGCTCAGCGCCAGGACCTCATGCAGTTTGTGACTGATGAACACGATTGCGTGTCCCTCGCCGATCATCCGTCGCAGCGTCTCCGAGAACTCCTCCACCTCCTGCGGGGTAAGGACGGCCGTCGGCTCATCGAGGATGAGAAGCGAAGCCCCGCGGTAGAGGACCTTTAGGATCTCCACCCGCTGCTGCTCTCCGACAGAGAGTTGCCACACCTTTGCCTGCGGGTCAACGTTTAGCCCGTACGTCTCTGCCAGCTCCTCAACACGTTGCGAGACGATATCGAGGTCCAGCACGACTCGTCGCGAGGAAGAGAGGCCCAACGCCACATTCTCGGCCACGGTGAACGTGGGGACAAGCATGAAGTGCTGGTGCACCATCCCGATTCCGTGTCTTATCGCATCGAGTGGGGAGTGGAAGTGTACAAGCCTACCGTTGATTGAGATCTCTCCGCTATCGGCACGGTACATGCCGTACAGGATCTTTATCAGCGTGCTCTTCCCGGCGCCGTTCTCCCCCAGTAGGGTGTGAATCTCTCCGGCGTGCACATCAAAGTCGATGTGATCACTCGCCAACACACCGGGGAATTGTTTTACGATCCCGCGTGCGACAAGCTCCTTCACCTGGACCTGCTCGACGGTTGATGTGGACAAGACACGTTCCTTTCTTTTGTGGGCCGGGACAGAAATGCGTCCCGGCCCACCACTTTTTGAAGCTACTCTCCGACCTTTATGTCTCCGTTGATGATCCCGTCTATCGTTTTGCCAACCAGGCCCTCCGCGTTCACCGCGATCTTGAGCCCGCCGTTCTCCAGGGTGAGATCGAAGACCGTCTCGCCCATCGTACCGTCCTGGATCAACGCAATCATCGGCCGCAGCGCCACTGTCCAATCGACGACGACGCTACTGACGACAATCTGCGGAGCATGCGGAGCCTGATCCACGTCGTACCCGAACCAGATCGCTCCTTCCTTCTTCGCCACGCCAATCGCACCGATAACCATCTGCGACGTGCCAGTGAGGACGTCGGCGCCAGCCTTGATCATCGTGCGTGCCGTCTCAGCCGCCAGAGAGACATCGCTGTACGAGCCTGTCCAGGTAACACTCACCTTGGCATTGGGATTCGTCGCCATGACGCCCGCCTCGAATCCTTCCGTGTAGCGCTTGGCATCCCCCGTCTCGATTGGCCCGATGACTCCCATTATGCCGCTTTCCGACAGCTTCGCCGCCAACACTCCATTAACGTATCCGCCCTGCTCGGAAAACGGCTGATAGGAGAAGATGTTGGTGATTCCCTGATCCGAGAACGTGTTCGCCGTCGAACCCCAGGCAAACGCCGTGTTCGGAAAGTCGGGGGCGATGTCAACCAGCGACTCACCGTACTGTGACCCGTGCGCGATGACGAGGTTGTAGCCCTCGCTGGCGTAGTCGCGTATCGCCGCGGCCGCATCGGAGATAACGAACTATTCTCCGAGTAGACGAATTGGAAGTTGTCTTCGCCCATCTCATTTTGAATCGCGACCAGCGCATCATACATGCTCTGACTCCATGCCGAATCGTTGACCGTGCTTGGGGTCACAAACGCAACCTTAAACGGCGCTGCCATTCCGAGGATGGCGACCGACGACACAATAAGTGCAACCAACACAAACCCTGCAAGTACCTTGTTCATTCTGTTCCATCCTATTTGTGAACTAGTGCTCCTTGCTCCCGCTGTTTTTCCTCCGCAATCACCCCCTAGCTCTCCCCGCGTTCAAAGCGCTTATTCAGCGCAGCGGGTGCGTTCACTCGCCGTTTGGCCATCGCCGCCAGAACGAGGATCGTGACGATATAGGGCAACATCAGCGCGACGTCCGAAGGCACATTGATCCCTGCTACCTGTAACCAGATCTGCAGCGCATTTACTGTACTGAACAGGAGTGCGCCGGCAAAGACAAGCACCGGGCGCCATCCGCCGAAATAGACCAACGCCACGGCGATGAATCCCATCCCATTTGTCAGATTCTGCTGAAACGTGTTGAGAAGAGCGATCGAAAGTGACGCCCCCGCAACACCTGAGAGCATCCCGCCCAACGTTACTGTCAGATAGCGCACGCGGCCGACACTCACTCCCAGAGAGTCGGCGGCCTCGGGATTCTGTCCAACCGCACGCACCTTGAGCCCAAACGGGGTCCTGTTGAGCACAAACCACGCTATCGGGACCAAGGCGAAAGCGACGTACACGAGAATGTTGTGTTGAAAGAATATCTCACCGATTATCGGAATATGGGCGAGTCCGGGGATGGCAAGATCGGGAAAGCCATCGATCGTCTGCACGTTTCTGATCGTTACCCCAAACAGGAATGTGCTGAGGCCCAGCCCGAACAAGTATAGTCCAATCCCGCTGATCCCTTGCTCCGCCTTAAGCGCAACACTGATAAACGCCATGATCAGCCCAAACACCGCCCCAATGTCCGCGGCGGCAATGAGACCAAGGGAGAGAGGCTGCCGGTCCGCAGTGCAACGAAGAACGCAACGTATGCGTCCATCAGCATCACGCCGTCCACTCCCAGATTCAGCACCCCGCTTAATTGCCCGATCGTCTCCCCCACGGCGGCATATAGATAGGGCGTGGCGAGGCGAATACCTGAACTGAGGATTCCCACGATCATCGCCCAGGTCATGAATCCTCCTTCGCATCGACCGTGCCTTCTTGCTGGGAACTCCTCTTGTCAGCACGTCGCATTTGACGACGGCGGAAGAACTCACTTCCCACCACCAGTAGGACAATCAGACCGTTGAGAGCACCAATCAACGCCGATGGAACCTGCATCACCCGCTGCATCTTGTTTGCTCCGGTCAACAGAGCACCGAGGAAGAACGACGCGGGAATCGTTCCTATCGGATGCAACTGGCCGAACAGCGCGGCGACGATCCCGTTGAACCCGGCGCTACCCGTGAATCCGAACGCTCAACCATCGGTGAACATGCGGTGGTGCAGGCCCAACACCTCCACCGAGCCTCCCAGGCCGGCGAATGTCCCAGCCAACACGAGAGAGAGCACCATGTAGCGCTTGGTGTTGATCCCGGCGGCAAGGGCCGCACGCAGGTTTGCCCTACAGTGCGAATGCGGAACCCGATTGTCGTCCGCCACAGAAGAACGTACACCGCCACCGCGAGGACTACCGCTATCGCCGCCCCCAAGTGCAGGCGCGTAGGAATCAGCCGCGGCAGATCGACCGCGCGGCAAGCGTGCCGTCTGTGGAGTGAACGACCCCCAGCTTTATCTGCAACGAGTCCATCATCGGACCGCGCAGTAGATAGTTCATGACGAACACCGCGATGTAGTTGAGCATGATCGTGCTCAGGATTTCATTCACGTTGAGGTGAGCCTTCAAGAAACCTGCAATCCCGCCCCATATTCCCCCAGCCAGCATCCCAGCGGAGAGAGAGACCACGATGATCAGCTATCCGGGCCAAGTGGGAATCGCTAGAGCAATCGCTGTAGCGGCGATCGCTCCAGTGACGAGTTGGCCCTCTCCGCCGATGTTCAGCACACCGCCGCGAAAGGCAATGCAGATGCCAAGACCCACGAAAAGAAGCGGAGTTGCCTTTACAATCGTGTCGGCAAGGGCGTTCGCGCTTCCAAACGCGCCGACAAAGAGCGCTCTATACGCAGCCCAGGGATTCGCTCCCAGAAGGGCGAGGAGAACGGCAAGCACGGGGGGCAGTCGTAGCAGCAGATCCCACATCTTGCGTTGGCTCATATTCTCCCTTCAACCTATCGCGCAGAAACCGCTTCTTGCATCCGCTCCCAATGCTGCCGCATCTTCTGGACCGCAAGATCACTGTCTTGGTCAACGATCGCCTGAATGAGTTCGTCGTGCAAGGCCGCTACGTCCTCCAATCCAAGCTTGTTCTTGAAGTAGTAGTCCTGCGTAAACTCGCGGTACAACTTCTGATCCATGGTGTTTATCAGCGGAATCAGGGCCCCAGCCACGAGGGTATTGTGAGACGCGGCGACGATCGCAAGGTGGACCTCTTTGTCCATGGCAAAATACGGATCAAAGTCCCCGTTCTGCGCTAATTTCCCTAACTTCTTGTGTAGCGAGCGAAGAGCATCAACATCGTCCGTTGTTCGCTTCTTGGCTGCCAGACCAGCCACGGGCGGCTCGAACAGGCCACGTGCCTCCATGATGTCAATGCAGCTCGACTCGTTCTCCAGCACGAGAACAGCTTCTCGACCGATAGTGTCGATCAGTGATGTCCCATTACGCACGTAGTTCCCACTCCCCGGCTTCGATTCAATCAGGCCGACAGCAGTGAGAGCAGAGAGAGCCTCACGAATGGTCGGGCGGCTCACCCCCATATGCTCGGCAAGCTCAAACTCCGAAGGTAGCTTGCTCCCCACAGGGAAGCTTCCGTCTTTGATCGTCTCTATTATCTGCTCGGCAACAATAGTCGCGACCTTTTTCGGCCGCACCTTGCGAAACTGCACTCAAACCACCCTCTATTGGCTAGGTTGCTATTCAGCCTAGCCACATCATAGCGAGGCCACATCTGCGTGTCAATACGAAGATTCGCTCTTCGTCGTTCTCCGTCGATCATTAGCAGATGGCTACGAAGCGCAATCACTCAAGGCAGAGCGGCACGATCCTGTGGCCGAGCACGTCGATCAGCCCCAGGTCGGTGAGACCTAGGGCGGGGACGGTCGGCAGCGAGACGAAGGAGAGGGCCATGAACGGAGTGTCAAGCGAGCAGCCGATAGCACAAGCAGCGTTCCTGACCGCGGTGAGGTCTCGATCCACGACCTCCGTCTCTTCCTCGCTCATCAGGCCACAGAGTGGAAGCGGCAGGATCGCTCGCACCGTTCCATCGCACACAACGACAAACCCACCCTGCGCCTCAACGAGCGCTTCAACAGCTACTCGCATGTCGTGCTTATCAATGCCGGCAACGACGATGTTGTGATGATCGTGCGAAACGCTCCCGGCGATCGCCCCCTTCTTCAGGCCAAAGCCGTGGATCAGGCCGCGCCCGATGTTCCCGTTCTTGCCGTAGCGCTCTACGCAGAACATCGGGAGGACGTCTTGCTCGATATCCGGGAGGATGACGCCGTCCTTCACCGCGAGCGTCGCCTCCATTGCATTGTTCACGATCTGCCCGGGGATGAGATCGATCACACGGGCGCGGATCGAGTCGCCATCACTTCGAATGACGAAGTCATCGTCAACGAGGTCATGGTGCAACTTCACCGTATGGCGCAGGGTATCGGGATAGTCGACGTGCGGCGCGTCGACCACAAGCCGGCCTTCCTGCGCCACAAGCTTGCCGTTGACGAAGACCCGCTCTGGTTCGAGACGATCGATGGACGACGTGAGGATGAAGTCGGCGTAACGGCCAGGGCTGATCGAACCGATCAGGTGCTCGATGTGGAAGTGCTGCGCGGCGTTCAGCGTCGCCATCCGGATCGCTTCCAAGGGAGCGAGACCGAGCTCGATCGCTCGATTGACGTTGTAGTTGATATGCCCCTCGGCGCGGATGTCTGAGATATGTTTGTCGTCGGTGCAGAACATGAGGTTCCGCGTGTCGGTACCGTGCTCAACGACGCCGCTGATCAGGTCATCGACGTTTCGTTCGCTCGACCCCTCGC
>Ga0265594_1002929_pt1 | contig 11675 bp, 12 predicted proteins | sample saktaG_11_FD_190147 | JGI IMG/M metagenome (GOLD analysis project Ga0265594, IMG submission 190147) | Saline water microbial communities from Sakinaw Lake, British Columbia, Canada - sak_2011_5_24_80m | ecosystem: Environmental > Aquatic > Non-marine Saline and Alkaline > Saline ... | reverse complement strand
AGCTACAACCCCAACTTCTATTTCCTCTCCACGGTAGCCAATCATTACCCTATATAATGAGATCGGGCTTATTGAACAATGGATTGAGTTCGACCGCTTCGCGGATCGACTCAATCCTTATAGGTTAGCCTTTCCCGTTGTTAGCCTTTCCCTTTATTGGTCTTCTTTTTCGGAAGCGGTTCATCTGAAAATCCATCGTGCTCTATGGCCAACAGAATAATCGGATAGGATTGCGCTTCACGAAGTTCTTCCTCAACGTAGCGAACTGCGTAGCTGAAATTGGCAACACGGTCAGTCAGAAAGTACTCAAACTGGTCTGCTGGAACGACAATCACACCGACATCAATGTGACTGTCTTGAAGGTTGTTTCTGATATGCACAATGTCGCGTGCAAGAAGATCACTTCTACCCGAAACTTGAATTTCTACCCCGATTCTCGATACAATGGTTTGGTTGTAACGAAACCTCTTGACCCAATCAATATCGCCGGATTTTGATTGAATCCAGTCTTCGTAGTGCCCAAACTTTTCGTCGATCAATTCCCGTACTCGGCCTGCACCGTTAGCCTGTTTCTTGTTTAAAACACAAATCTCAGTGGAGATAAGTATTTCTTGTAACTCAAGAAATATGTGAGCCAGCCCCAGACGACACACCTTCTCTCTTGACCCGCCGTAAAACCTCATCTTGCTTATCTTCATTTTTGAATAGCTCCTTAACATTGTATCTTGGTTTTTTTGAAGCAGAAAATGGATAATTCTCTTCAATACGTTTTCGTATATGATCTGAGTCGTATAACTCTGTACCAATCCAATTTCTATGATGTTTCTCTGCCGCTTGGTATGTGGAACCTCCCCCACCAAATGGATCAAAGACGATGTTCCCTTGTTCAGTTGACATAAGGATGGCACGTTCGGGAATGACCAGCTTAAGTTCATTCACACCTGGACGGACTTTAAATTTCTTATGACGATTAGGCGATGTATCCACCCAAAAATCAGTTAAGTTTACTCCTTCTGGATTCATCTTGTTGCGATGCCCGCCATAGTCTTTAATTTCCCCTCCGCAATGTCGGCAGGTTTCAATTGGCAGGCGAAGCTTATTAAATACATGTGGCATTCCCCGTGTATAATACAAAAGAACGTAGTGCGCTGGATAGAGCTTTTTCCCTCTTGGGTAGGTGCCTTTCATTGAAAGTGCAATCCAGTGACGAAAATCAAGCCGTTCTCCCATGATCGGAGCGAATTGAACCGCAAGCTCTGGTGTTGCGTAGAGGAAAAAAGACCCGCCTGGCTTTAAAATACGGCAACATTCAAGAATCCACTGTCGGCACCAAACCAAATATTCTGTGTGCTCTACCTTATCGTTATATCCGTTTTTATAGTCCTTTCCGAGATTAAATGGTGGGTCGGCAAAAACAGTATCAATGACGCCCGATTTCATTTGCGCGATTACTTGAAGACAGTCAGCGTCATAAAGAACCCCATGAGATGTTGTAAAAAACGGTTCCTTCATATATGCACCTTCATTTTCTGTTAGGCTAACGAAAAGCTCAGCCGGAGCAACCCAACGGGCTGCAGGCTGGAGCGTCGGGTTAGCGCATTCACTTAGTTCACATTTTACAGTTGCGCTGTTAGAACTCTCACGTGACTCATTACTTGTGCAGCCAAGCGAAAAAGATCACTTGCGGTAATTTGGTGTTTTTTCGAGAGAACAAAGATACTTTCCGTATCCGCCTCTCTCCCAGAGCCAGGATCTGGATAGCGACCAGCCCATACCAAATAATGCGTTAGCAAAAGAAGGATTGCCTTATCTTTTTCGTTAAGCTCGGGAATAAGCTCAGAGAGCTTCACAAGTTTATGGTGCTTGTGTTTATTCTCTTCCGCAGTATAAGATTCCACGCCTTTCTGAATGATTAGCATCGCCTTCAGGCATATTTCAAGGCTATAGCCGACCAACATAAGACCAACCGCGCAGTACTGACTATCACACACGCCCTGCGTGAATACTGGCATGCTCTCTAGATTTGGGTTCCCAAGGAGCACAACGGTTGCTGCTTCGGAAAGTGCATGCGCTTGGCTAAGCCAAAGCACTGGAGACTTCAGATCGTGGCTTGTGGGAGGCTTTTCTGGATCAATTGGAAAGCCAGCTACATTCTGTGCTATTGCCCACTTTTGCCATGCCAATGCGGAATAGCCAAAAGGGTCAGTGGCAAACGCTTGGCGATTAGGAAGTAATTGTTGCTCTAGCGAATTCATTTAAACAACTCACTGCATTATTTTACGCGAACGTACTCTTCAGCGGGCGCGGTTTTTTGCGATCCGCTGAAAGAGCGGGTTATATTTTACATGCCAATAAGTTTCTTAATGCCTTCGGCAACTAACTGCCTTCCTTCTTGTGACCTTGCGAAATTTGTCATGATCTCAATAAGTTTATTCCCTGTAACCCTTGCCCATATCTTTTTGGGGAAAGACTTGGCGTTGCCTTTAATTTCAGCAATCTCTCTATTTATCTGATCAATATCTTTTTGGGTGATTCTGTTTTCTTGTAACATAGTTTCGAAACGGACTGATAAGTCATCCAGTCTCGAATTGAGTTTTTCAATCTCTTCGCTTGAAAAACGTTCTTCATCAGACCACTTGCATTCTTCTATTTGTTCCTCTAAAGCTTCCCTGAGTTCTGTAAATGTGTCGGATTCAACAGGCATGATTGCCAAATTATCTCTAACATTCTTACACCACTTCATAATCCTTTCCATAGCTTCATCGAATTCATCGATTTCGATTTGATCCTGCACTTTAAAGCTCCCTGGTGTTTCTCTCGTAAAAAGAGCAGTATATTCATTAACCTCTTCACGAGTAGGCCCAAAACTTCCCATACCCACTGATGTTTTCACTTTAGATTTTTGTTTAGTTTCAATGACTTTGAACTCATAACCGTCTCTATGCCTGAAATCTATATGCAGTAAACAAGAGCCTGATTCGGGCAAATGAATGTTGAAATCAGCGAGGGCAAACGAAGAACTGCTTAGCGCATCCTGTACTTTTCTTATGGCACTTGGTGTTAGTTGAGTCATGATACTCCTCATATTGTCTATCGAAATATAACATATATTATACTGCCTACTTGCCGTATTATATCACGGCATAATTAAACTTGACATTGAAAATGTACAGTAAATAAAATATGTTGTAAAGAATCAAGACCATATAGTACGTAGTACCACCAAACATGTAATATACAAAATCAACAAATTCTAAAAATGAGTCAAGGGCAGGTTTGGCTGTTTTTTTCTTATACCCCCCATTATCAGCAATATTTAATCTAAGATGTGGCCCTGTCAGAACCTTAAATCACCGGACAGTCACATGCCCGACGTATTTTTTCACGTACTCCTTCATGGCCTCGAAGTCTTCATCTGAGTAGGTAGATTTACTTAAAAGTTTTTCATCAAGGGATTTTGAGGGGACAAATTTCTGGAGGACATAACGGCGGGCATCTTTTATAGTTCCTGCGATTTTTCGCAGATCATTTTTGTTAAGAAGAGATTTTACGACTGTTGTACGAAACTCATATTCTATACCTGAATCCATAATCATTTTGATACTCTGTTTGATTCTGGCAGGCTTTATATCAGACCCTGTAATCTCACGATATCTCATTAGAGGGGCTTTCACATCCATAGCAATATAGTCTAAAAGCCCCCGGTCGATCAATTTTTCTAGCATTTCAGGGTGCGACCCATTCGTGTCTATCTTGACCAGATAGCCCATTCCCTTAACACGCTCAATAAAGTCAAACAGGTCCGGCTGTGTAGTCGGCTCGCCCCCTGAAATGCTTACTGCATCAAGTATTCCCTTTCTTTTTTCTAAAAAGGAAAATATTTCTTCTTCCGGAATACAATCATGGTAAAGAGCCGGGTCTACAAGCTCCGGATTATGACAGAACGGACACCTGAAATTACACCCCTGAACAAACAGAACAGCACATATCTTTGCCGGATAATCTATCAGAGAGACCTTTTGCAGACCACCGATATCCATATCTTAAAAATTGAATGTCTTTCTTATTTTAAACTCTTCCTGCTTCCCTTTGTTCCACTGTTTCACAGGACGCAGATAACCCACCACACGCGAATATATCTCACATGCTTCTCCACACTTCGAACACGTTTCATGTTCCCCGCCTAAATACCCGTGAGACGGGCAAACGCTGAAAGTAGGGGTGAAAGTGACATAGGGCAGGTGGTACTTTTCACAGATTTTACGCACAAGCACCTTAACCGCTTCAGGATTATTAATCTGTTCACCGGCATACGTGTGAAAAACAGTCCCGCCTGTATATTTCGTCTGGATGCTGTCCTGCAGGTCGAGCGCCTCGAAAATATCATCGGTGAAATTCACCGGCAGCTGGGTAGAATTAGTATAAAATGCAGACCCTCTGTTTCCTCCGTTTCCATTCTCATTCGCGCATATTATGTCAGGATATTTTTTCCTGTCTATTTTTGCCAGGCTGAAGGATGTTCCTTCAGCGGGAGTCGCTTCAAGATTATAGTTGTTTCCTGTCTCTTTCTGAAACTGAACCAATTTGCCCCTCATGAAATCCAGGACCCTCCGGGTAAACTCCTGTCCCTCCTGATCCCCGATACTCTTTCCGAGCAGATTCAAACAAGCTTCATTCATCCCCACCAGACCGATGGTCGAAAAATGATTTTTCCAGTATTCATTAAAACGTTCTTTTACGCTTCTCAGATAATATTTCGTATAAGGATAGAGGTCCCCATCGGTAAACTTTTCGAGGATTTTCCTTTTTATCTCCAGGCTTTCCCTGGCAAGTTCCATCATCTTTTCCAAGTGTATCACAAATTCGTTCTCCGTTTTGCTCAGATAACCGATCCTCGGCATATTGATAGTAACCACTCCGATAGACCCCGTCAGCGGATTTGACCCGAAGAGACCGCCACCCCTCTTTTCGAGGTCCCGGTTATCAATTCGTAATCTGCAACACATGCTCCTTGCGTCTTCCGGATTCATATCCGAATTGATAAAGTTAGAAAAATAGGGCACACCATATTTGGCTGTCATCTGCCAAAGACCTTTTAGGTTTTCACTCTCCCAGTCAAAATCTTTAGTGACATTATAAGTAGGAATAGGAAAGGTGAAGACCCTCCCCTTGGCATCTCCCTCCGCCATCACTTCCAGAAAGGCCCTGTTGAAATGATCCATCTCTTCCTGAAAATCCTGGTAAGTTTCTTTTTGTACCTTTCCACCGATTATCACATTCTGATTCGCGTAATATTTAGGAACGGTCACGTCCAGTGTGACGTTTGTAAATGGCGTTTGAAATCCAACCCTTGTCGGCACATTGATATTAAAGATAAACTCCTGCAGGGCCTGTTTAACCTCTTTATAGCTCAAATCATCATACCTGATGAACGGCGCCAGAAGGGTGTCGAAATTTGAAAAGGCCTGGGCACCTGCAGCCTCTCCCTGAAGCGTATAGAAAAAGTTCACGATTTGTCCCAGTGCACTGCGGAGGTGTTTTGCCGGTTTACTCTCTACCTTTCCCGATACCCCTTTAAATCCTTCCATCAAAAGATCAAAAAGATCCCAGCCTACACAGTAAACAGAAAGTATACTTAAATCATGAATGTGAAGGTCTCCTCCTGTATGCGCAGTTCTGATCCCCGGCGGGTAAATTTCGTTCAACCAGTAAACCTTACTAACTTCGGAGGAGATGTAGTTATTCAATCCCTGCAGAGAATAGTCCATATTACTGTTCTCGTTAATCTTCCAGTCGGTCTTCTTCAGATACTGATCGACAAGGTCAACTTCCATCTTATTGGCGATTTCCCGAAGTCTCGCATGCTGATCACGGTAGATTATATATGCCTTGGCTGTCTTACGATATGGGGAAGAGAGCAGAACCTCTTCAACAATATCCTGTACATCCTCCACCCCCATTACCTTGTTGTCGAAAAGCTTTTCTGCCAGGTTCAGGGCTTTCAGGGTCAGCTTCCTTGGTATCTTAACATCGTCGAACTCAGCCGCCGCCGCCGCCGCACTCGCTATGGCGTTGGTAATCTTGTCGGCATTAAACTTTACATACCTGCCATCCCTCTTTCTTATCTTAGTATGCATGAAACTTATCCCCGCCTTAATTTATATTTCTCCACAAGATGTTGTAGTATTTTTCGATATTAATACCATATATTGTGTATTGCAAGAAAAACTTTGGAAGATTTTTTTAACCGGTACAATCTGAAAGGGATTCAGAATACTTACACAGGTAATACTTTTTTAGCACTACATGGTCCCGGCCGAGAAGAATCTGTCTTGCGAGGGTTTTTTCTGATAGATACGGCAAGAAAATAAGCAAGATAACATTGTGAAGCTCCCCGCGCGCAAGGCGGGGCTTCCCGGCAATGAATATGTTTGTTTTATATTGCGCCCCATACTCCACCTACAAGGCGGGGCTTGCGGGTGCGCTCTCGGTCAGAAAGTTTTGCTCGGCAGTGAGGTCTTTTGACCCACGGCAAGCATGCGATGATTCATGAAACCATAGTCACTTTTATACCGGTGGGGGGGGGAAAGTCGGTATGAATGCTGACGCTTTCGAACCCGACATGTTTCAGCAATGCCAGAAGATCCTGGGATTTATAAAGACGTATCAAGTAAGTGCGGTCACGGATCAAACCCTTCTGTTTGCTCAGAATGATCTCACGGGCATATACAGTGTTTTCCTCCACTTTGCGCTGTCGGCAGACCACAATATCCTTCTCCAGACTTCCTTGCCAATAATCTGGGTGATGCGCTGATAATCCCATCCGCCGGGGCTGCCCAGATTCCATTCAGAGTGATATCCCAAAAAATCTTTCACTGTCTTCTAACTCTCTCCTTCCATGTAACTTATATCCAAGGATTCTTCATGTAAAACTCCGTTCACTTTCTGCAACGAAAAGATGGCACATACCAAACCAGAGCGGCAAGGATTCAATAATCCTGAAACCATGTGCCCGCAGCATCCTCTCCAGTTCCCCCGGCGTATGAAAGGATATAACCGAATCCCTCAAATAGCAGTAACTACCGGCTTTCCCGGAAATGCCTCCCCCGATGAGGGGGATTAACTTCTTCAGATGCATAAAATATATCTTTCGGACAAAGCGTATCTCCGGGACTGAAAGCTCAAGGATTGCAAACCTCCCGCTTTTTTTGAGTACCCTTCCGGTCTCCCTGAAAAAACCTTCGACATCAGACATATTTCTGATTCCGAATGCTACCATGGCATGATCGAAGGTACCTTGCTTAAACGGCATATTGCAGGCATCTCCCTCAACGGGAAAATACCGTCCGTCGTATCCCTTTCTCGCCTTCTTTTTTACCGCAAGACGAAGCATCTCACCGGACAGGTCAATTCCCACCACGCGGCAGTCCCGATTTCCTCCCAATGCAAGCATAGCAAGGTCACCTGTGCCGGTTGCGACATCGAGAATCGAATCCCCCTGTTTGATTTCGAGCCGGCTCAGTGTCTTGCGTCTCCATTTAATATCTATAAAAAAGGAAAGGAGGTGGTTCAGCAGGTCATAGGTTGGGGCAATCCGGTCAAACATGCCCCCGATGGTCTTGGGACTCTTATCCAATCTTTTTATCTCCTCGGCAGGTGCGAAAGCAAAGACATTATTTTCCCGTATATGCAATACAAGAAATTTCTACCAAGGCATCCATCGGCAATTTAGCAACCTGCATGGCCTGTCTCGCAGGTTTTATTTCGTGTGAAAACCTTGAAGCATACACATCGTTCACAGCTCCAAAATTACCTATGTCTTTTAAGTAAACCTCACTCTTCACAACCCTGTCAAAACCGATGCCGACGGCCTTAAGGATTGCTTCTATGTTATCCAGGACCTGACCGGCCTGTTTTTCAACCCCTCCCTCAACCAGCTTTCCTGTTGCAGGATTAATCGGAATCTGACCGGAAACAAATAAATACTCCCCGGCGGCAACTGCCTGAGAATAAGGCCCGATAGCCTGAGGTGCCTTTTCCGTCTCGACTTTTTGTAACGAATGATTCATTTTTCATCTCCCGAACTTCTTAAAAAGTTATCAACTGCCTCTCTCTTTAGTGTAAAGTCCCCTGCCCACAGGGCGGCGCTTGCAGGTGCGCTTCCGGTCAAAAAAGAAGGTGATTTCGTAATGATCGGTCATGCCTATCCGAATGTCGATCCGACCAGGACGCCAACATAGTGTGTTATTAATATGACAATTGATGCAATGAATAAATGTTCCGAGATTACTCCCCAGGGTTTCACTTTTTGTTCTTTAGCCATATAGAAACTGAAAATTCCCAGTAGAGACAGCCCCCAGACTATATTCAGGATAATCGCTGTTGTGAGCGAAAATGCCAGAACAGGAACAATAAAAGTTGTCGCGAAGACAAATTTTGATAAAAAGGTAGCGATTGTGGATTCCCATATTTCTTTCGTAGAGTGTGTGTTTTCAGATTCTTCAGAGATATGGATCCCCAGTGCATCTGAAAACGCGTCGGCTATTGCTATTGTCAATATCCCTCCGATAACCACAAGTCTCGAGTGCGTTCCGGAATGTAATCCTACAATCAATCCAAGCGTTGTGATTATTGCAGAGGTAAGACCAAAGCTAAATCCTACTTTCAATGAATGTTTCATTAGAATCCTCACTGCAACTGACGGTAATTAAACTATTCCTGCAATAATGCCTGAATCGTTTGGAGACTGAAAAGGGATGCGCCGGATTTCCTTTACACCGGCACCGGAGAGCATATCGGTGATCTGTTTTTCAGAATAGGCCTGCCCGTGAGCCGTTCCAAGAAGCATATTAAGGGAAAACAGCGCGGGAAATAGGGGACCATCCATTGTATTGTTCAAAATAAAATCATGGACAATAATCATACCTCCAGGTTCCAGAGCCGAGACAGTCTTCAGTATAATTTTTTGACAGTCCTCAGGCCCTTCTCCATGGAAAACATGAGAAAGCCAGGCCGCGTCATAAACCCCTTCAATGCCTTCTTCCAGGTAGTTGCCATCCATGAAATTTATGCGGTCAGTGAGACCGAATTTTTTAATGGTCTTCCTGGCAAAAGGCCCGGTAGTTGGAAGGTCGTAGACTGTTGCTTTAAGCCGCGGATTCCTGCGGCAAAAGTGAATCGCATAGGTCCCGGGACCTCCGCCCAGGTCGAGCAGGTGGCGCCGTTTTGAAAGGTCTATTATAGTTACCAGCCGGGGAGCAAGGCTCATGGCCATGTTGAACATGCCCATAAGAAAATTCTCTCGCCATTCTTCATTACTGCGAGATGCCCTCGTTCTGACCGGAGTACCTGTCGTGACTGCTCGATCCAGCTTGGACCATGAATCCACCATCTGGTGATGATGCATAATTATATAACCGATATATTGAGGAGAATCTTTTGAAAGAAGAGATGTACTTGTGGAAGTATTAGAATATTTGTTTCCTTTCTTTACCAGGAGGTTCATTGCAGAAAGCGCGTTGAAGAGCATCGTTATTCCTCTTTTATCTACATTCAGTTTTTGTGCGACCTCCTCGCTTGTGAGCTGATTGCCGCCTATTGCCGTAAACAGATCGAGCTTAACACCGGCATGAAGGGTACAGGATTCCCAGTAATTTCCTGATATCTCAAGCAACCGTCCTGGGTTCCATTCTTGTGTGTCCATAACCGCTTTCCTTTTCAGTACGCTAATCAAAAAATTCTTTTCGACTATATCAATTTTCTTACGCTTTTGAAAGACGGAAAGAGACTTTCATTTGGGCAACAGGTCGTGAAAATGTCACCATCGTGGCTACCTATAGTGCAATAACTCCCGCTTTCCAGGAGAAGACGAGAAGAACGGCAACGGGGGCAATATATCTTATAATAAATCGCCACACCCGATAGAAAAAGAGATCATTTCCTCCCTTTCTAATTTCATCCAAACTTTCTTTTCGTGATAGAAACCATCCACAGAAGATAGCGATCAGAAGACCACCGGCCGGGAGCATATAGTTGGTGACGAGCAGGTCAAGGAAATTGAATATGTTTATTCCTTTTATCAGTGTTATATCTCTGAGAGTATTGAAAGAGAGGGCGGACGGAACTCCAAAGATAAAAATCGTAAGCCCCATAATAATTGCTGCCTTCTTTCGTCCCCACTTTCTTTCATCTATAAAGTAAGCAACCACCAATTCAAGTAAAGAGATTGCGGAAGTAAGCGCCGCAAAAGCCACGACAAGAAAGAAGAGAAACGCAATGATTCGACCCCCCGGAAGCACGGAAAATACCACAGGGAGTGTCTTGAAGAACAATCCCGGCCCGGCGGATGGTGCAAGACCATAAGTGAAAACGATCGGAAAGATTACTATTCCCGCCACGAGGGCAACCAGTGTATCCAGTACACAAATCTCTGTTGCAGAATTCATCAGGCTGACATCCCGTTTCAAATAACTTCCATATGTGATCATTGTCCCCAGGCCGATGCTCAGGGGAAAAAACGCTTGTCCCATAGCCTCCAGAATAGCAGTGGCGGTAATTTTGGAAAAGTCCGGGTAAAAAAGAAAACGCATCCCCTCCCGGACTCCGGGGGAGAAGAGAGAGTTAACCATCAGTAATAACAGTATCCCAAACAGCAGGGGCATTAAGATCTTATTCCACAGTTCAATCCCCTTATGTATGCCTCTGCTGACGATGTATGTAACTAAGAAGAGGAAGAGTGCATGAAAGAAAACCTGTCGCAAGGGGCTTTTTAGCACCATATCGAACATCTGGTTGATTTCAGCAGGAGATTTTCCATGAAATAACCCCCCGGCAGATTTCAAAACATAATCGAGTATCCACCCACCTACCACAGAGTAGTAAGAGAGAAGAATAAACCCGGTTGCTAACCCTAACCATCCTACCAGCTGCCACCCTTTTGTCTTGCCAAGTTTGCCAAAAGCCCCAACCGGGTTCCGCTGGGTTCTTCGACCAATTATGAACTCGGCTACCATGATTGGAATTCCTATCGCTATTATGGAGAGCAAATAAACCAAGACAAAGGCTCCTCCTCCATACATGCCTGTAACGTAGGGAAACCTCCACAGGTTACCTAAGCCGATTGCAGAACCGGCCGCAGCCAGGATAAACCCAGCCTTTGACAACCAGAGTTCTCTGGATTTACTGTTCTTTATCTCCATGCACTACTCTTCTCAATTAATAACAGCCATAGATATACCGGGTCACATTTTTATCAAGACAAGTCCTGCCCGACAACTTTTTATAAATCGTTTATCGATGAAATCTATCGTATTTTTGAAGACTGCACGTCACATCCCCTCTTCGGGAAGTTTTTCCCTTGTCCAGCGGGTATGATTGGTGAAGTGAAGATATACTTCCAGGTGGGGTATGAGACCGAAGAGCTTCCCCCTTTCGTTCTCATCGTGGCGTATTCGTACAAGGTGAAGCTCCCCGTCAATCTTTCCACTGACCTTTACCTTCTTTTATACGGGAAAAACACCACGCTAATGCCCCTATGAATATCAGCCACATAACCTATAAGGATTGAGTCGATCCGCGAAGCGGTCGAACTCAATCCATTGTTCAATAAGCCCGATCTCATTATATAGGGTAATGATTGGCTACCGTGGAGAGGAAATAGAAGTTGGGGTTGTAGC
>Ga0265594_1002928_pt1 | contig 11677 bp, 15 predicted proteins | sample saktaG_11_FD_190147 | JGI IMG/M metagenome (GOLD analysis project Ga0265594, IMG submission 190147) | Saline water microbial communities from Sakinaw Lake, British Columbia, Canada - sak_2011_5_24_80m | ecosystem: Environmental > Aquatic > Non-marine Saline and Alkaline > Saline ... | reverse complement strand
CAGTTTTAGGTTATCAGCTACAGTTTCTAGTGTTAATCTGCTTGTCATCTTATCACTCCCCAAAATCAGATGTAGACCATACCAAATTATCCCACCAGAATACACCAGATGCGATTTACTGCGATGTTTTAGGTCAAGTAGTAGTTTACTATTACCTGAGGTGAGAAGTTAGCTTAGAATACAAATTTAACATTTTAAAAACGCACCTTAAGAATATTTCTAGTATCAAAATCATCTAAGCCGATTTGAATGGTTTTACTATCTTTTTCTGCATTTTGCAAATTAGCTACAGCTTGATTATAATATGATGTTTTAAGTTCTACTCCCACAAACTTTCTTCGCATTCGTACTGCTATATATCCAGTAGAACCTATACCAGCAAAAGGATCAAGTACCAAATCATTCTTTTGAGTCCATAAATCTAGTGCTCGCTGTATCACGGTCAGTTGTAATGGCGCAATATGCCGTTCATCTTTTTCTTCACGAGCTGAACGATATTGTAATGTATCAGATGGATCTATATCCATCCATATAGGTGAGGCATAATTCTGCCAGAAGCTTACTGGAAAACTATCATCTGTATGAGTAGTTGGGTTATCATTCTCACCGGGTTTACGAAATGTAACTAAATAATCAGGCAACCCCTGTCGGCACATACAACTATCTTTTTTTAATTGCTTATGTAGCAAGCCAAGTGCCTTTGTTCTATGTACCGCAACTACAGGATCCTTCCAAATGCATACTTCAGAATGATAAATGAAGCCAGCTTTCTGAAATATCCTGATTAACTCTCCTCTGAAATCTCTAATACCGATATAACCATCAAACTCTTTAGTTGTTGGTAAATTCATGCAGTGTACAGATACCAAATGCCCATTTTTCAATACTTTAAGTAGATGTTTTACTAAATAGGTAAAATGATTAAAAAATTCTTCATCGGTTTTACAGTTACCCATATCCCGTTCACTATTACTGTATGTATAGAGTGATGAAAATGGTGGACTGAATATTATGTAGTCAATGGTATCATGCTCTAATTTACCTACTACCTCTACACAATCACCAAGTATCATTTTCCATTCACCATGTTCTTCAGCATTAGTATCATATGATTCTACAGTTCGTTCAGTGCTTCTGATATTTTTACTACCTATATCTTGGGTAGCTGCAATCATGCCATGCAGCATCTTCTCAAAATCCAATTCTTTTCGTTTAATATTATCCACCACAGCACCTTCCTTTTCTGAAGTTAAGATATATACATCAACTGGTTTTACTTGCCCGAAACGCCAACATCTTCTAATTGCCTGATAGTACTGCTCAAAACTATCTGATAAACCAACAAATATTATTTTATTGCAGTGTTGCCAATTCATACCAAACCCAGCTATTGATGGTTTGGTAATTAATTTCTTAACTCTGCCAGATGCAAAATCCAATAATGTTTTTTCTTTGTGTTCTAGTGCATCACTACCTTTTACTTCTACTGCACCTGAAATCATTTTTGTTAATGCTGCACTTTCTGCATTTAAATCACACCAAATGATACATGGCTCATTTGATTTTGCTAAGTCTGATGCGGTAAGTACACGAGCATTTATAGTATTACGTCGTGCATCTCTACGTTCAGAGAGGGTTTTAACTTTCTTAATATAGTAACCAGACTTATCGACTACAATATGATGATAGTTCAGTGGTGGTAATATAAATTTATCTCCATTATACCCAAAATCTGCTGGATTTGACAACATAACGGCCCACCCAGCAACCCAGTTCCAAAAGTTTTTTTGAGCATGTCCTTTCAAACGCCATTTACTTGTATCACCGCCGTCATGTACAAAAAATGTACTTAACATTTCCGGTCTTGTCATCACACCCAAAAACTCAGCATGATTACTAAGTTCCATATGATCATTAGGAGCAGGTGTTGCAGTACAAGCAAGTTTATATTGTGTGTGTATGAAACTATTAATTATCTGTGTTCTTACTTTACCAGTAAATGATTTTAGTATACTTGATTCATCAAGTACTATACCACCAAACTTATTAACATCAAATTTATGTAATTTCTCATAGTTAGTGATATTTATTCCATCAATAACATCACCCATAGTATTGCATATTTGCACTGATATATTTAATTTCTGCGCTTCCTGTTTTGTTTGATATGTAACAGCTAGTGGCGCTAATATAAGAACTGGTAAGTTAGTATATTGATATATATGTCTTGCCCATTCAAGTTGAATAAAAGTCTTACCTAATCCCGTGTTAGCAAAAACTGCTGCTCTACCCTTCTTTAAAGCCCAAACTACGATATCTCTCTGGAAATCAAAAAGTAATGGATTAACATCAGTTTTTGATATACTAATACCACTGAGTTCAAAAATTATTCTTTTCTGTTGTAGAAATGCATCATAACTTTGTTCTTCTATCTCCATACGTCAGCAACCAATATTTTAGCAGACATTCAAATCGCGCAAATGCGCTCGCATCCTCTTCCGCCGATATCGGCTTCCACTGATACTTACCTTTCTTCTTGTCCAACCGCAGCAATGCACCGTACTGGATATTCCAGCCGCACTCGTTGAACATGCGCCGATATGCAGCAACCTGAATAACATAACTATCCTGCAGCCGGTTGGAGGTTTTGAAATCCACTAAGTACCGAGTACCGTCAATGTCCACTATCGCATCGCAAGTGCCCGCATAACCCAACTGGCTCTCGCCGATCAACTCGCACGCTGCGTACTTGGGTTCCACATCCAATGACCAGCTGAGGAACGCGCCGAATGCGTTCCGCACTTCCTGTTCAGTGATGGTCTTAACGAGTGATAGACTCGCCTGGTAATCGTAGCTGCCCGCTCGGATCCAGTCCTCAATCATTTTATGCACAGTCGAACCGATCGACATCGCATAGTTCTTGTAGTTCTCCGACCAATTAGCAGCTTCCCTGAATATCCGGTCGGTATCGCGGGTGTCTGCATTCATCAAGTTGATCGCAGCATTAACCGAACCCTTAATCGCCCACTGCTTGATGAACGGGTTGTTCAGAACTGACAGCACAGTATTAACGGACGGCACTAGCCCATGCTTACCGTTGTAGTAGCGACCAATAGCAGTATTTACCCTGATCACTCTGCTTCTATCCGTGGCGCTAACAGATAGCTCACTTCGTTCCCTTCAAGCTCGAAACACAACTTCAACGGGTAGTTATTACCCAACAAAACGGTCACATCATCAGCAGGTGACGAACCTTTTGCCAATGCCAGTACATAGTCTAGCGAGTACATTGAGCTAACACCATCGCCTGATAGTGCTACCTGGTCGCCTAACAGTTTCCACTCCATCGAGTCCATATCGCTTTCCACTTTCATCCAGAACGCGCCATCAGATATGCCAATCGTTACGCGATCGCCGACCTTCTCCGCTATCTTCAGCCCCTGCTTGAAATCAACTTGCTTCATAGCTGCTGTTGCACTGAACTCCAACGCCGGCGCTTTCGGTTCCCGCCGTAGCGATTCAGGATCGAGTAGCGACATTGAGTACTTCATATTGCTCACATCTATGTGCATCTTGCTCTGCATAGTATCAAGTCGCAACGATATCTCATCAGTGCCGAACCCCAAGATGTCATTGAGTTTCGACATGTCCAAACCGATCACTGTGGCTTCTTTGGTTTCATACTCTTCGAAGGAGTCTTTGCTCAGCTTCAGTGATACCATCGCCACATTCGCGGGATCGACTGCATTCAGTATGAACCCCGTTGGCGTAATGTTCAGTTTTGCCTCATCAACGACCGCAGCCGCGGCACCTACTATATCTTTCAATAATTTGGCTTTTATCTTTCCTTCAAACATAGTATTCTCCTATTCAACAACCAACCTCTGCTGTAATGACATTTTACATGAAGAATTATAATGATTCGGTTTTCCTTTTGGATATTCTAATATATACCATCTTTTCTTAAGAATTTGCATCATTTGTTTTTTTTCTTTATGTGTTCCAATAAAATAATAGTATCTATGCTTACCTGACCCACTACGTACGCTCGTGATTCCATTACCTACCTTGATATAAGTAGAAGCACGATTATGCAATTCTTTCTCTCCATCAATTAAAAATTTCTTACTAGATAATGCACCAATACCAGTATATATCCAGTTTGTAGCTTGGTAGATATATCCGCAGTGATTAAACTCTATATCTGCATAACTGACTATTACTCTTGGTGTTGGCAGCATTTTTAATGATGAAGAAACTAAGAAAGAAAGTCCGTTCCTAGGTATATCCTCATTGATACACAACCTTACCAACTCAAGTAATGCAAACGGCTTCCATGCTTCCGATTCTCTATAGTTGGCTCCTAATCCAAAAGTACATACACCAACTATGACTTTTTTCTTCTTACTGAATAATCCGAAAGAGTAGTTAATACTGGGCATTCTATGTGCATAGTGTTTCTTCATTACCCACTGAGATACTTCATTATTAGTAATTGGTATCACTTCATATTCTGTTTTATTGAATGCGGAGTGAGAGAATTGAACTCCCCCCTCTTGGTTGGAGACCAAGTGTATCCCCCTTGATACTTCCTCCGCACTCAATACCAATCACCCAAATCTTTTTCATCAACTTCAAAGAACGGTTTCAATCTCCGCCAGATAGCTTCTTTATGGCGGTTATAATTAATGATAAACCCATCTGGCAGATATCCAGGATAGTGTATCACATCTATTAGTGGATATCCACGTGGTACTGATTTGATATACAGTATCAGTACCTTATCAAACCTCAAATCTAATTTAGTACCAAACCACTGCTCGGAATAGTCAGCGGCTCGTTTCTGCTGGATATCCGTTTCGTACTTATCCTTCTTGATGCTTTTCGGGATCACTAACGACATCAAGTCCGCTTCATGGATCCTATCCAACCGGTTCTGTACGTACTGCTTCAATACGCTCCGCTTCACACCATCAAGCATACCGACAACGACATAGTGGTGCAGCTCCTTTAGCAACGCTGGTGAATCGCCACGCCGCCCCGGCACACCGCGTTCGATTATAGCGCCATCGCGAGTCCTTGCGATATAATGCGTTTTCTTAATTGCATACAGCGATTCGTACTCGTCCTCCGTTAGATGGAAATCTAATTTGTGCGACGCTTTTTTTACATTTATTAATTCACGTATCTCGACCAGATCATGATCGGTTATAATATCTTTGAAAAAGAGGCCATCGGTATCAAGATATACGAGTTTATCGTGCCCCACAAAGGACTTAATGAAATTATGAACTCCACTCGTTACTTGTTCTGCTAATTGCGGGTTGAATATCCTACTTCGAGGATACCCGAGCATCCCGATGAGTGCATTCGCCGATTCCTTGAAAACCTTATAATCGCCGCTCTTTTTATCAGCACCATGTTTCAAATCGATGAACTCCCTAATCGCCTTGGGCAGAAACCCCACAGTACCTTCGGACGGGTTTTCTGGGCTGATGTTCCGCAACATGCACACTGCCGGATATGCCTCACTAATGTCGAAGTTGATAACGTTCCTATACAGCCCTGGTTGGATGTACCGATACGCACCGACATATGTACCCTCGCCGTGCGCTCGGTTCGGCAGTACTAGACCTTGCTCTCTCGCCTTCTTCACCAGAATGAAATCACCGATTGTGCTCTTTCTGAATGTGGTGTCAATGGGCGCACCGAGCAGCGCAGCCATACGCACATAAATGTCTGTGAGGTTCAGTTTCTTATCTATCCGTTCGAGCCGATCGACATCGCCCTCATTGTATTCTTTCAGCTTCTCTTTACTGAGCGAACCGATGTCACGCATATCAATGTTCAGTTCCACCTTGCCTTCACCGAGTACCGCTTTGGCAACTGTATCTAGCCGATAATTCAGTAGCCCGCCACTACGCCACGCAGTTTTGAATAACGGCATCAGATCGAAACACACGAACCGCTTTCGTAGCCATGTACGTTTCTTACTGCCGTCACCCAAGCCCAACAACCGCTCAATTACCGGTGCGTCGTAAATATCAAGCCCCCAAGCGCAAAGCGCATCAGCCGCATTCAACAACTGTGGTAGCTGCTCAATAATGGGTTCTTCGCCGTATACCCATTCGCGTCTGTTGTCGAGACTGTAAGCTAGTGAGATGACTTTACCTACCTTTCTATCCTCTTCAAAGTCCAAGTAGAGGGTGTGCGGTTTGACTGCCGGGAACTTAAAGCCACTATCAATGAAGTACCGTTCGTGGAACAACACATCCGCTTCAGCCGTATTGGGATATTCCTGCCTTGCATCCCGGACATCCTTCGGCAAGTTGAACTCCACTTTCGCGTAATTGCCACCGTATAGACCCTTGTACTGCCCGCCGGGATTTTTGAAATAGCAGTACGGTTTGAAATCATCGACCAGAAAGCACTTTTTGAACCCATCGGTACTTCTGCCACAGAGCTTGATTACTGGCTTGCCGTCCCGAACGAAATAGTAGGACGAGTAGATTTGCGTATCAGGTGGTATGACAGTCACCAACTTGTACTACGTATCCCTATCGGTGGCGCTTTAACAGCTACACCGAAGTTTCTTATTACTTTCTCCAATTCCTTCACTTGGCTACTCAGCAGCTTGAGTTCGAGTTCCAACGCTTCTATCCTTTTATCGCAATTTTCATTCATTCTTTCGACCTCGCCTTACACAACTGCACTCTCTTCTCCCACTGTTCTATGTTCTTTTTTGCATTACGTATTTGGCTCATCCAGTAGCCAGCGTTCCAAGAGAATGATTTGGCTTTGGACTTCTTCAGATATTCAATTTTTGTCTCTTGTTCCTTCCTCGCCTCTTTTGCTTCATACTCGCTACGAACAAGTGCTTCTCCCTCAGTATCAAAAATGTCACCATTTTTCAATCTAGTAAACCCACACATATATTCTCGCTCCTCTCCGTTAACAGTAACAACCGAGTTAATAGCAGTTATCGTTCTCTGACTGGCAGCAGCAACATATTCGTACTCGGTAATTGTTCCGCTTGGTTCGTTGAATCCTTTCACGCAATACCCGCACTTCAAGACAACTTCATCTCCGTTGCCCAGTATCAGTGTCACTTCCTTCTTGCCAAAACACACCGGGCATGTCTTCACAACTGGATTTATTCCGTAGCGGCTGTGCCAAATAGCATCGCCAACAGAATACTTCTTCTCTTCATTCATTCTTTCATTGCCCCACTAAAAACGTACAAGCGAATGCCAACACTACCCCGGATAGGCTTATCATCTGACATACTCCCACGACTAAAGCCGTTGGCTTTCTGCGGTGGGGGAACTGTAACCTACAAGGTGTTGTGCTCTTGGAACATCTTCCTCAGTGAAGAATCCTATACCTATCACGAACAGGATTAAACCCGTGAACACCCTCAACACCGCTATTTCGCTCATCGTTTTCCTCTCCTAAATGGACAATCATCCAAACAAAAATTCTTATTGCATCTGAAAGTAAATGCGGGATAGCTGTAGTAGTACTCGATATAGTACTTCGTCAGCTCCTCGTTCCAGTCCCGCCACTTGTACGATCGAAACTCATCAAGTATCTCTTTCGTGCTGTAGCCTTGTATTCGTCTGTACTGTACCGCCCAACGCCGCATATCATGTGTAGGGTTAATATCACGAATACCTTGCTCGATGCAGGGAAAGAACAGTTTAACCCGGCAGTCTGGACTGATAACACTCATCTTGGTGTTGCCGTTGCCGTAACTATCAAGATCAACCATCCTGCCGGCGAACGAATGCAATGCTTCACATAACTTGTTGCATTTGAGGTTCACAGTACCAGGCAGCCGGAACAGACGTGAGAAATCCTTCACCTGTGGGTCGGCGCACTTCAGTCCGAGGTCGCTAACTAACTCGTTGATGAACGAGTGGAACGCAGTAAAGTAGAACCCACGCACTTCCTGCAAGTTGCTCCAAGGACCGCGAATACTCACTTGGAGAATGATGTGATAACCTTTACAACCTGAACGGTGCAGCCTGAACGCATACCTGTTCTGTTCCGCCCATACCATTACCTGTGCGATGTCCGCTTCAAGATCGACGTTATTAGCACCATCAAAGTCGAGCAGAAGGAACTTGGGGTATGGCACTACCACGCCATTAACGTACCCGTACTCGCACGAACTGATGTAGCAGTCGCATACCCCGTTCCACCTGCTCACGCAATCAGACAGCTCAGTCGCGTTATACACCCTGATTTGCTGTAACTGCTGGTCGACAAACGGCAGCCCGAAGTTCCGCCATCTGCCGGGAGTGAAAGAAAAAATATCCATTAGGCGTCAGCGAGCATTTCCTCTGCTGACACCTCGCCACCTGCGATCAAGTCGCTTATCGCTCTGTTCTTACCGCGGGTGTGTGCAGTAGCGCGAACATCATGCCCAGGATGTGCGAAACTCATCCGACCGCTTTGGCGTTCACTTATCTCGCAGAACCCGATACCCACGCTCTTCCTACCGTTTGGCGCGATCACTTCCACCTCGTAGTACGCTGAGATGATCTGCCCTCTGCTGTCATCGATAATCTCTTTATGTACAATCCGATCACTGAGATTGAAGAAGGTCGCCATCTTACGCCAGAAAGACTTATTTAGGTACTCCTTGCCCGCAATGATTGTGACATCCGCTTCGCTCTTGATATTGTGCTTCAACTCCAAGAAATCAGTCCATGCAGAGAGCGCCGCTTTCGGCGTTATCGCAGGTGAAACAATCGGATACGTTACGGCTAGTGCGGTTTCTTCCTTCACAGCAGGTACCGCAAGCCCCTTCTTCTGACAGTTCAGACAATACACCTGTCCGAACTGATCTTCACTCGCCTTCTTTGCTTCTGGTCTGACCAGTGACCTGCATTCAACACAAAGGTATTCGCTCAGCCGCTCGTTACGATGTGTGGGGCAATAGACTTTTCCTTCCAACTCAGCGTACCGACCGCAAACTGTAGCAGTCGTTGCTCGTACCTTCTCGCCACACCCCTCATGCTCACAGACCAGTTCTTCCTTATCAGTCATTGTCGTTTGTTAGGTTGTTGATGGATATGCCAGCACTAGTCATGCTCGCAGGGCATAAGTGTGGTTTCTGCTTGACAGATGACTAGCATCCTGCATGAATCCTAGTGTTTTTGACTCCATCAACATACTTGAGTTTACTCCGTTTTCTCCTTCTTCGGTGGTGCTGAAGCACAAATCTTATCACAGACGGATTGCAGCTGCTCGTTCGTAGCTACCAACCCCTCATTCTCCAATCGCTCCTGCAGCCACAACCGCAACTGGAACGGCTCCCAGCCGGGTTTGAAAGTATCAACTGCCATCTCGAACAGATCAGCATCGTCCACATACACGGTTGCACCCATGTTCGCATTCGTAGCAGGTCGCGGTTTCAGCTCCTCTTCGGTAACCAGCTTCGCAGTAGCTACATCATCGTTCTTATTGTACGTTATCTCAAATGTCTTGCCTTCGAGGTTGAGATGATCGCCACCTGCACTTTCTATCGCTTCTGCGATCTTAACGAACTCATCCGGCCAGAGTCCTAGTATGTTCAGGTACTCTTTACCACCGCCCATGACTGACATGACCTTAATTTGGAATTGCTGACTATATTCGAATTTAGTCCCGTCGAGTTCCTCCTCATCTTTCAGCACCATGGTGAAGGTCGGCTGGACGAACCGAAGCACTTTGGTCGGCTCGCGGTCGGAGAACCAAACCTTCCGTATCTTCCCTCGCTGCTTCACCCGTGTCTTTGCACGATCCAAATCATCCTTATTGATCATTCTCGACATAATATCGCTCTATCACTCCTAGAATAACATCCCGCATACGGAACAGTAACATTTCTTGTTATTCAAATCATACGGTATGAAATCCAAAACCACACCACAACCAGGACACAGTATCCCTTTGCGCTTCTTAACTACTCGTTCCTGTCGTTTAGTATGTGGCTTGTATATCCTGCCCCGCTTCACCAGATAACTTCTCGTATTGCCACGGTTAACAGTTGTGGGTAGCTCATGCTCTTCTAAGTAACGTTTGATATTACCCATAAACAGTGCGGGCACAAAGAAGCTGTCTGTAACGAACACTACCTGCATATGTGATGTTCTTCTAACAGGTTGATAATGTCCTTGTACATCGATAGCAGCCCCTTCTTCCTGCTGTTGCTGGGATCGTTCACGATCCATCTCAGGTAGGCCAGTTTGTCCCTTACACTAGATGGTACCAGCGTAGTGACAAATTTGCCCTTTCGTTCCTGCGACCGTATATAGAGTGTACTACCACCAGCAACCGCATCAGGAACCAGTTTGAGAAGCACCCTGCGTTTAGGCAACTTAAAATCCATCCGCTTCTTCATCTTTTTCTCCATCACGCTTCTCATAAGTATTAGTAAAACCATCCCACGGATAATCAAATTCCTTAACTTCTGGTGTAGCTTGCTTCCAAAAGACTTTGGTCCTGATATAGCGGAATGCAGACAGGATTAATTTCTGACTATGCTGTGGGAACTGCTCCTTTAGCAGCGCCATCCATTCAGATTGTGTCAGACACACATCTACATTATCGCCATTGATGCCGTGCGCGTCGAAGAACGAAAGCATGTTCCGAACCGCATCGGCTTTCCATTTAGTGAATTTGTTCAGCTTATACGTCTCACCAGTTACCCGTTTGTAATGCTTCTTCACCTGCCGGAGCTGGTCTTGTAGCAACCAATCGTTGTGCTGATCCATCGGGCACGTCCTCATCCGCTCGGTTAGAAAGTTCGTGAGCTGGTCTGGTACTCCGCCCTCCTCAAATATACGCAAATAGTATTCGTCCTCACCCATTTCACTCCTCAGTACCATAGTCTCCTCCTCGACAACCGCCACGCTATCACACGCATCCAGAGCGACCCAACCGAAATCAACAGCACCAACCCAACCACGGCACAGGTATCAGCTGTGGTCATCTTATTTGTCACTCCCTACTTGAATGTTCTCTGTTCCGCCCACAATGTAAAAGTTCGTTCCCATGTTACTGCCTCGCCGCTGTCAATAGCTCAGACGATAACCGTTTCTGTTTGCGTTGCCATCGTTGATACTGTCTGTACCGCCAAACAATCTGAATATACCCCACCAGCATCTACTGTCCACCAACTAAATCGTAGTACTGACATACCAAATCCTCAATGTCATCCATGAACAGTGTTGAGTCAGGTGCTGCGGGATAGCCCCAACTAAGGTATGTGGTCGCTTTCTGTTTTATCCGCTCAAATATAGTGTCTATCTGCCGATTGATGTTCTCCGTTTGTTCATCTTTAAGCGCTTGCAAGTCGCTTACTATGCTATAAACACCGGACGCCAACTCCTCATAATCTGGAGTCGTGGAATTCAGTATCTCCGTTATAGCGAATCGCTCTACCCGTACACAGATCGGTTCGCCGCAGCGATCACAGTCCTCTTTCAGCCTCAAAACACCGTCCCGGAAAATCACTGTAGAACCGACCTCAAGTGTTCTCTGCTGACATGTACTCAGTACCTTCGTTTGTATGCGGTTCACAGCACCACACGCTGGACAGATACTCATTACCGTATCGTAAATTCCCATCTCAGTACCTCCTTCTTTTTCCACCGCCGCGATATTATTTTGTTCCATTTCACATCAC
>Ga0265594_1002926_pt1 | contig 11680 bp, 5 predicted proteins | sample saktaG_11_FD_190147 | JGI IMG/M metagenome (GOLD analysis project Ga0265594, IMG submission 190147) | Saline water microbial communities from Sakinaw Lake, British Columbia, Canada - sak_2011_5_24_80m | ecosystem: Environmental > Aquatic > Non-marine Saline and Alkaline > Saline ... | reverse complement strand
CTTCGCACCCGTTTATTGCTAAACACGCACGTACAGGTAGAGACGCCCAGAATGGATTGGGTGGCTTTAACGGTGAAGAGCCGTATTAGCAATCCGATTTATCGCGTCTTGTCGCACTTGTCAATATAAAAGTCAGAATGCCATGAAATTACATCCTTCCTGAACAGGATAATATGGTACCACTTGTTTTTCAGACAGAGCCGCCTGAAACCTGTATAATTCCCTCTGATGCATGTATCTCTCAATGGCAGTGTAAAAATCCTCTGGCATGAAGAATAAAAGGGACTTATTTTTATACATTCCATACCTTTTTCACCATACCATCCCTCTGTATCTCCAGCTCCCAGGTATTCCATCCTCTTTCCCGTCAACCAGATTAAGGCTGGCATTTCAGAGGGCAGAGAGTACATTTTTGGATTTTCATACGAATATGGGACCTGAAATGAATGCTCAGATAATTCATGTTGTATATATCGTATCTCAACATCCGGCAACATTCCTGAATATACATATAAACCCGTAAAAAGGAGTTGTTCTTCTTTTCAGATTCTAAAAAATGGCATCTCCTGGTTAAAGAGAATCCGGTATGTCCGGTCAGCATTGACAAGTCCATATCCAAACAACGAATCCCAACCGCTGGCACCCAGATCTGTAGAACCTTCGAATAATGCTTTTTTTATCGATTTACTATCTTTGTCTGGAAACGCACTCCAGACCTGTGCAATGACACCTGCGACATGAGGTACAGCGGCACTCGTTCCAGGAAAGGTTGATGGGAACTGTCCGGCACCTGATATCTGAACATTTGTCGGGGCACAGATATCAGGTTTATTTCTTATGGTGCTGTTTGGGTACCTGATAGTCACCGGTCCACATGATGAATCCGGAGATATTGTATCATGTTCGTCAGCACTGACAGATCCAACAGTGATAACCTCCGTAACCGCTGCATGACCAAAAATAGAGTCTGTAGAATCTTTGAAACAATCAGCGAGAACGTCATCAGGAGAGAGACCTCTGATAAATATCTCGATAGTTCCAAAATTCCCGGTGTTATTATCAGTTCTAATCTGAAGGGATGCATTCACCGGATGATCTGTATCATTCAGAATTAAGGCATGTTCAAACGGGTGGTCAATAAACTCAATAACCGTTGCATCTGTCAGAAGGGATTCTCCTGTCTCCCGAACTGTTATATTAAAATCATAGTCACTAATTGGATTGTCCCAGGGATCATCCCATTGCATGGTATACAGAGAAGTGCTCATCGGGGGGAGTGTGAGGGGAATTATAGTCCCGGTAGTTCCGCCAAAATCATGAAGAATTGCCCCATTCTCTGCATTCTGTATCGGCCGGAACCTGCCCTGGTAGTGATTCTGGGCAAAGTTTCCTGCAACCGTGACATAGATAAGACCATTCTCCTCAATCACTCTGCTGATATTTTTTGCAACTTCTCCATCTTCAAACATCGGCTGGCTGAAGAAACAGAGATCATCACATATGACCCTGCATCCTGCATCAGCCAGAGCCTGTACCGCCTCGGTAAAATGGGTGGTATTTCCCCCGTAGGTGTGAAAAAGCAACGTGGCATCAGGGGCAATATCATGAATAATCTCAAGCATCGCGGTTCCTTCGTCTCCATATCCAGGATCCAGCACAATAACATCAGGGAGTTCATCGGATTCCTGTGATTCACCGAGTGATTCAACACCGTCAGCAATAACCCCAACACGTATTCGTTTTCCGGTGACACCGTAATAATTCCTAAGCCCGCTGCTCCTGACTATGATGTCCCCTTTTGTTATACTCTCTCCTGCATTTGTTGCAATGAGTGTATCACAAAGAGATGCATCAGGGGGGACTTCTGCTGCTATCCCCATATCAGGTAGTACAAAGAGAAAAAGAATGAAAAAGATGATAGTAACCGTCTGATAGTGCTGAAGTTTCATAATGATATATACCTGTGGCATCTGCATCTGTCAGAGATCATATCCACCGGTTTCTCTTCTTCTCATGAATCGGTTAAGAAATGCACTCATCTCTCTTTAATATATACCTTATGAGATATATCCTTTGAGGACTTCTGTACGTCAAAGACAGATACAGGTATCGATTTTATGCTCAGTATTTCCAGTGCTCATGAGATTTTTTCATTCCTGCCTGTAGTTACGGTTTTTCCATACAACCAATTCATCAACCGGAAAAGATAGGCCATAATGCCGGTTTATACTGGATTTTGCGAGATCTGTCTCGTAATACTCTCATAAAAGACATACATTTCAGGAGTTGTCAATAAAAAAGTGGCTGAAAGGACTTGCACGTTGTATGAACAGATGGAGGTATGACAGCTGTGTTCTTGTAACGTGCGCTATTAACTATATACCTTGACCTGCTAGTACTAGTGGAATATTCTCTCTCGTACTAAAAACCGAAAAAATAACTCTGAATGTCCTCTTATCCCATATATTGCGTATAGAGGAGTTATTTCAGTCAGAGGTTACCGGAAGTCGAGAAAGGGGAAAAATGGAGTTATAGAGGAATGGAAGAGCAAAATTCACTAATATTCGATGAACAGCGTTTAAATAAGAGAGATATACTTAAAGAAGCCGGTATTGAGATGTATCCTCCCAAATTTGAACGTATTTATACTATTAAAACGATTTGCGACAGGTTTGCGACAGTTGGTCATGATCCAGGTGAAGAACACGTTACCACCGCCGGCAGAGTATATGGGATTCGGGATCACGGTAAGACCCTCTTTGTAGATCTTGGAGATGAGTCAGGCCGGATGCAGATTTATATTAAAAAGAATAACCTCCCGGAAGGGCAGTTTGATCTATTCAAAGAAACCGGTGAACGAGGGGACTTTATCGGGGTTACCGGGCCGGTATTTCGAACCAAAGTCGGTGAATTATCAATCTCTGCAGAGAATGTCACTATCCTGACAAAATCCCTTTGTACATTACCAGAAAAATTTCATGGACTGACAAACCTTGAGAAACGGTATCGTCAGCGATATCTTGATCTCATCGTTAATGAAGAGAGTCGTGAGACATTCAGAACCAGAAGTCGTATTATTTCATGTATCAGGAAAACATTACAAGACACAGGGTTTCTGGAATTTGAAACACCTACTCTGCAGCCCGTGTACGGGGGGGCAAACGCACGACCATTCACAACACACCACAACTTTCTGGAACAGAAATTATTTCTTCGAATCGCTCCGGAACTCTACTTAAAGCGTCTTATAATTGGTGGTTTTGAGAAAGTTTTCGAAATTGCGAAAAATTTCAGGAATGAAGACATCGATACCAGTCATAACCCTGAATTCACTATGGTCGAGATATATGAAGCATATGCTGATTATCTGGATATGATGCATCTGACTGAGGATATCCTGGTAAAGACAGTGCAGTTATGTTCAGGGGAAACATCTGTCAGTCGATCAGGAGAGGTACTGGATTTTACTGCACCCTTTGCTGCCATGAGTATGGAAGATGCGGTACGTGACATTGCAGGCATTGATATCAGTACCCATACTCTGGATGAATTAAAACAGATTGGACTACAGCGTGGACTGGAAGCGGTATCAGATATCAGTTCTATCCGGGAAGCACTCGTGCTCTTCTTTGAGGAATACTGTGAAGGGACACTGATACAACCAACGTTTATCTATGATTTCCCGATAGAAAACTCACCGCTTGCTAAGCGTCACCGGGAAAAGGAAGGATATGTTGAACGGTTTGAACTCTTCATCAGCGGTATGGAGATTGCTAACGGTTTTTCAGAACTCAATGATCCGCAGGATCAGAAAGAACGGTTTTTGAGGCAGGAACGTCTCAGAGAGGAAGGTGACGATGAAGCTCAGATGTACGATACTGACTTTGTAAATGCGCTTGGATATGGCATGCCTCCAACCGGTGGTGTTGGCATCGGCATTGACCGGCTTGTGATGCTTCTGACCGGTCATAATTCCATCAAAGAAGTAATCCTCTTTCCCCAGATGAAACGGGAATCTCATGAGAACGATCAACCCGTTGAAGATGCCCCTTTAGAGAATTAACCAATTTTTAAAGAGTATACAACATTTTTAAAACGAGTATTTTTTACTTTAGTATCAGTCTTTTTTTGCTCAACCAAATACTATTCAGTGTTATTTACAGAAATCTTATCCCCTTTTTTGTCTATCTTTCGTATACCTCCATGTTATGTCACTAATTTACAGAACCGGTATTATTCAGCCTTTTTTTAGAAAAACTTAAATCAAAGTAAGAGACATGCTTCACATATTGTACATACCTCACAGAATGGTCATGTTCAGGTGAATAGGACCCGTATCTGAATCAGATGTACAAATATCTCCATTTGGCGCATTTAGGAGGAAAAGAGGAGATTTAATCAGAGATTCATGAGGTGGATTTTTGGGTTACAGGGGTGAGTAATTCATGGCGAAACGAATATGTAGAGCAAACCAATTCGCGCTCTTGCTGATTGTCTGCACACTGTGTGCTATTTCAGCACCGGCATTTGGTGATGGTACCGATCCTGATCCTGTTTTACCTGCTATGCCTTTTATTTTTATTGAGAATCAGGGAAAATATCCGGAATATGTAAAGTATTTCACTGAAACTGCGGATCATGTCTTTTTATTCTCTGATGACGGAACAGTCATTGCCGGGATAATGGATGAAATGAAAGACGGTCAATTTACTTTTGGAGCAGTAAACGTTGTTCTAAAAGGAAAATCTGCTGATTCTAAGGTAACAGGAATAGATAAGAGTGAAGGGGTAATCAATTATCTTCTTGGTAATAACCCCCAATCATGGAATACAGATGTTCCTGGCTTTACAAAACTCCTCTATTCCGAACTTTACAACGGGATTGATCTCTCTGTTAGTGGAAAAGAGGGCCTTATAAAACGCGAATATGTTGTTGATGCGTATGCAGACCCGGCGTTGATAAGAATGCATTATAGCGGTGCATCTGATATTCTCCTTGGCTCAGATGGAATGCTTATCGTGAATACATCATTTGGTCAGGTCTATGAACAGGCCCCGCGATCTTACCAGATTGAGGGTGGAGAAGTAAAAGAGATTGATTCTGCATTTAGTATCCTGGATGATGAAACAGTTGGATTCACTATAGGACCCTATGATGAGACAAAGGAACTCATCATCGATCCCTATATTGCATACTCATCCTATCTTGGTGGGACATATGAAGACCAAGGCTTTGGGATAGCGGCAGACAACAATGGCAATGCCTATATCTGCGGGTATACGGCATCCTGTAACTTCCCGAATACGACTCCGACTGGTTTAACACCTGCACCCGGCTTATATGATGGATCATACTGCCATGGCAGTACGGATGCATTCGTAAGCAAGATACGGTACCCGTCGCCTGGTCACACGAATGCGACGTTAGAGTTCTCGACCTATCTTGGCGGGGCAAAGGGGGACTTTGGCAGGGGGATCGCGGTTGACCAGTTTGGTGACATGTACGTCTGTGGTAATACCTATTCAACCGATTTCCCTGTTCTTGGCCCCTGGGCCCGGGGAGGATACCTTGCAGGTCAGGATGATGCTTTTGTGACTAAGATCCTCTCAACCGGGAATTCAATCTTATACTCCTCATATATCGGAGGTGAGGCCAGTGACACGGCAAATGCCATTGCGGCACATTCCGATGGCTCGGCCTATATTACCGGTGAGACAACCGGTAATTTCCAGTTTAAAGAAGTAGATAGCCGGTACCCGGTAACGGCCGGAGCATACCAAGAGATCCCTAATCCCGATGCCCTGATGGGTGATGCCTTTGCAACAAAGATAAACCCTGCCGGAAACATGCTCACCTACTCGACCTATATCAGTGGTCACTCTCATGAGGTTGGTAACGGGATTGCGGTTGACGACTTCGGGTTTGCCTATATCGTTGGATCAACAACCTCAAGCAATCTCGTACCGGCCGGTGTTCCCGGGAAGTTCAAGACGATACAGGGTGGTGGCGACGCGTTTATCTTTAAGATGGACTTTGATGCTGGATCCCCGGTCAAGTATGCCTCGTACCTCGGAGGGAAGAGTGGATGGGACTATGGGACTGCAGTTGCCGTTGACGCCGAAGGGTGTGCTTACGTGACCGGTGCAACCGCATCGACCGATTTCCCAACTGAAAAACCGAAACAGAGCGAGAAAGGATATGCACAGGACTTATTTGACAAGGATGCCTTTGTCACGAAGTTTGCCAGTGATGGTGACAGCCTAGAGTACTCGACGTACCTTGGAGGGAGCAGCGAGGACTACGGATTAGGCATCGCGGTCGATGACCTTGACCGGCCGTACGTGACCGGGTATACCAAGTCATCTGGATTTCCAAGGGATAAATCATTAAAAAATACCAATAACGGGAACCAGGACGTTTTCGTGACCTGTTACAAGCCTGACATGCGGTACTTTGAGTACTCGACCACCTTTGGCGGATATAATGATGATGTCGGGGCAGCTATAGCCGTTGATTCCAGTTATGGAGCATATGTTGCCGGGTACACAAAGTCACTATCGGAATGGCAGTGTAACCCGACTACCTGTCCTGACACGTTCCCGGTCTATCGGTGGTTTAATTCCACATGGTATGATGCAAACAATCTCACTGGCAATTACGATGCATTTATAACGAAACTGGGTCATGTATCTATTTCCCCCGATTTTGAAGCCGATGAAACAACTGGCACGGTAATTCATGATGTGGAATTCACTGATCTCACTCCGTTTAATCCTAATATTTACCGGACGATCTGGAGTTTTGGTGACGGAAATTCAACGTCCTGTGATACCTGGCCATGTAATACGGATCATAGTTATTATACCCCCGGCTTATACGATGTCATGATGAGATTAATGATCCTTGGCAGTGACCCGGTTTCTGTGACAAAAGATGATTACATCAAGGTCTGCGGCGGGGTTCCTGTTGTCAATTTCACGGTTCAGGGTTTCACACAGGCCACGGAACCGGTCAATGTCAGTTTGAATACTGCAAAGGTCTTTATCTCTAATATTACGAGTAGTGCGGCGACAAGTTATCAGTGGAACTTCGGAGACGGAACCGGTAATGCTACGACGGCAAACCCGACGCACTCATACACAGTTCCGGGTGCCTATAATGTAGCACTAACGGTCACTGATGCCTGTGGAGCGGGTGCTTCAACCCGGCGGACTGCCAACGGAGGGGGATATATTCACGTGTATGCACCGCCTAAAGTTGCTCTTAACGCCACACCGCCCCGTGAAATATGTGCAGGAACTCCCGTTAGTTTCCAGTACGATTACTCTTTATCAGATTATGGTCAGTTTGATCAACCAACGGCTTTTCTCTGGAATTTCGGAGACGGGTTTACATCAACACAAAGAGATCCTACCTACACATCATATAATGCAGCCGGTAACTTCACGGTCTCGCTTACCGGCACTAACCCGGTGGGAAGTGCAACTTCAACTCGCCAAGGATATATTTCAGTTTCCAATATCGAGACAGCAGTATTTACCCGGTCGCCTAATTCAGGTGAGGCACCGCTTACTGTTCAGTTCACTGATGCATCCACAGGAAACCCACATACCTGGAGCTGGGATTTTGGTGACGGCAGTGCCCCTTCAACGCTCAAAAATCCCTCCCACACCTACACTACGCCCGGTAAATATGATGTGAACCTGACGGTGAGTGGATGGTGCGGGTCTGATCATAAAGAGTGGATCGAGTGTGTCGAGGTCATCGGTGGTTTTTACCCTGATTTCCTCCTGAATGCAACGACAAATATAACTCCCAATAACATCCCGGTTAACGGTACATCAACTCTATCTGTCAACTTCAGGAACAACATGACTGTTGAACAGGGACTGGTGGATACTTACTGGTGGGACTTTAATGGAGACGGAACATGGGATAGAACGGGTACCAGAGGAGCGCACATAGATAATGATTTCATCAATACAACAACTCCCTGGCCTTACACGGTACTGGGCAACTACACTCCTGTTCTAAGAGTTGCAAACACCACATTGGGTGAAAAAAACACCCACCCCCGGTTTGCAGACTATATTGGAGTGTATGCCCCACTTATCGTTAATTTTACCGCAACGCCAACGACTGTGGTTGTCGGCCAGACTATCTCCTTTACCGATACCTCAACCGGTGGTCCGGTTGCCTGGGCATGGCAGTTCGGAGACGGGACAGCAAATGTAACCACCCAGCACCCAACCCATGTGTACAGCAATAACGGTACCTATGCGGTCAACTTCACGATTACCAATGCCTGGGGTGCACGAAACAGTACCCAGTCAAAACCCAACATCACGGTTTTTGCTGCCAACCTGACTGCCCTCATTTATGTTGTAAACACGACACTGCCCTCCAACATTACCGTTATCAGTGGAGACAAGAGTTGGCGTGAGGTTCCGGTTTACCTGGACCAGACTGATATCGGGATAGACAGTTATAAGAGTACCACAACACTGGACAGAACCACGTTCGCGGCATTCAGGAATTCAGCCAAACGACCCTCCTGGATCGAGGCTGATAAATTTACCTGGGCAGCATCACCAGCTTTGCAGCCCTACAACAAGATAGCCATCTCCGGATTCTCGGTAACCGGCGGACTTCCCCCTGGCTCCGGTCCGGTTCCGCTTGGAAACGTTTCCATATCAGGGCTTGCAAATGGCACAACCCAATTCTCCTTTGCGATGGGAGCTTCAGACACCTACTGCCAGAAGGGAATAAATCCCCTCTCCCTCACATCCAGTCCGGTGAACCTCACCACATACTATCTCAACCCCTTTACCTGGTACTCAAACCGGCCTCAGGACTTAAACCACGACGGTTTCGTTGATGACTTTGACGGAAACGACGTTGCCAACTCGCAGGACGTTATTGTCTTCTTCCACGCTCTCACTGCAGGAGAATGCACGACAACACCGGCGCCATTTGACTATGATGGTAACGGAGTCGCAAATCTCCATGATCTCATTGTATTTTATACAGATTACAATGCCAGATTCCCATTTTCATAACGGAGCTGAATTATGATTCAAACAAAACATAACCTATGTATTCTTATGCTGATGCTGGCACTCACCATTCCGGCACTCGCATCAGCAGCACCGGCAATAACTGTCGGAAGTGTGACTATTCCAGTCATCGGAGAGACTGCGACCATACCCGTTCTTCTTACCGGAGCTGATACCGGCGTTGCCGGCTACCAGATTCAGGTCACCAGTTCATCACCGGATGTGGCAGTTATAACAGCCGTGGATCTTCCAGACTGGTCTGTTATGTCTGAGGTAACAGAATCATTCCCTGCATCGGTCATTGATGTGACAGCAGTGGATTTGGAACGAGTGGTATCACCAGGGATGACAGATATTGAATTATTCTCATTCTCGATCAGTGCTGTTGGAGAAGGAGACGCACAATTCTTTGTGTCTGTTACTGAACTGACTGACGATGCCGGGGATGCCGTACAGGCATCAATCACCCCGGGTATGGTTCACGTCGGTGCAGGTGTGCCTCCAACTCCACAGAACACACCGGAACAACCAGCAGAACCAGAAGAACTTGCTACAGGATCAATAGAAGCAGCATTTACCTATGTCCCACCCAACAATGGATTTGCCCCGTTAAAGGTCATGTTTGTTGATCTCTCTACTGGTCTTCCAGATTATTTTGAATGGGACTTCGGAGATGGTGAGACCTTTGTGACATCTGTTGTAAATGGAACCGTTGTTGAGAATCCCTCACATATCTACCGGGCTCCCGGAACCTATTCAGTGACACTGACTGCTTCGAACAATACAGCTTCTGATATTCATACAGAAAAAGACATTATCACCGTTACAGACCCCAATGTTCCAGGTAAAAAGGCAACCGGTATCTTTCAGATGAATTCACATCCTCAGGGAGCCGAAGTGTATCTGAATGGTGCCTATTTCGGGCTAACCCCGATTAAAATAACGGACCTCAGACCAGATTACTATCAGGTCAGACTAAAAATGGACGGATTTAGGGACTGGGTCAGAGCATATGAAATAGGCTCTGGTCCCTATCCGTCATGTCGCACAACCGTTGCAATGCAGCCACTTTATCAGGGTTATGGCCAGCATGCCATTTCAGAATATCCTGAAGGATCTGCATACATTGTATCATATCCAGACAATGTGACGGTATCAATTGATGACCAAAAGATGGGTGCAACCGATCTGATGGTAACCGGGCTTCTTCCAGGAGAACATACAATAAGCCTGCAACGGGATGGATTTGCAAACTGGACTGATTCACTCAGGATTGAAGAAACCCGTACAACCATGCAGGTCTATACCTACGAAGAACCATACTTCAAAAAAACATCAACAATTCTCTAGGATGAAAGAAATTCTTCTCTTTCTCCCAACTTTGTTTTGAGAAACGCTTTTGTGGTATAACACAGATGATACATACGATAACTGATGGCAGAGGTACCTGCCAGATCTAAAAGGTGAGGTTGCATGCAACAAATTACGATTATTGGGACCGTTCTGGTCATATTGCTGATTTTACCCGGTTTCACACAAGCAGCATTTTCCGGACCCGTGCTTGAACCAGGTAGTGCGGTGATTGGTGAGGTCGGAGCTGAACAGGTAATCCCTGTATATCTCCGGAATTTTGATGAATCTGGAAATAAGATTGGTTTTACAAATGGATTTGCCGGCTTTAACATCATCAGTTCTTTTGATGAACCGGGAATTGTTACGGTTTCTGCAGTTGAATTGAAATCAAATTTAAATGATTTTGGTGTGAAACCGGTTGTTCCATCTGAGACGGTCAGAATATCAGGTCTTGACCTTGGTCAGCAGATCGGTTCAGAAACAACAGATCTCCTGCTTTGTTCTCTTACCTTAAAAGGCCTTTTCGAAGGAACGACAACCCTTGGCTTTGAAATACGGGAAATAACAGATGGAAATGGGGATTCCATTCCGGCAACTGTTGTCCCGGCACAGATAACAGTCGGCACCGTTCCACCTCCTGAACCAGAAGCGGCCTTTTCCGGCACCCCTCTTTCTGGTGCACCTCCACTTGCAGTCACCTTTACTGATGCATCAACTGGTAGTCCGGTGAACTGGTCATGGACCTTTGGTGACAATAGTACATCTACACTGCAGAATCCATCTCATACCTATTCTGCTGTCGGAACCTATACAGTAAATCTGACTTCTGGATTTGCTGATGGTACATATGATACAGAAGAAAAAACGGATTATATTTCGGTCTGCTCAGTCACCCCAAAAGCAGCATTTTCCGGAACTCCCCGTAGTGGCGTTCCTCCACTTCTAGTTACCTTTACTGATGTATCAACTGGCAGCCCGGTGAACTGGTCATGGACCTTTGGTGACAATAGTACATCTACACTACAGAATCCAACTCATACCTATTCTGCTATCGGAACCTATACAGTAAATCTGACTGCCGGGTTTGCTGATGGTTTATATGATTCAGAAGAAAAATCGGATTATATTTCGGTCTGTTCTGTCACTCCGGGAGCAGCATTTTCCGGAACCCCCCGTAGTGGCGTTCCTCCACTTGCAGTTACCTTTACTGATGCATCAACTGGCAGTCCGGTGAACTGGTCATGGACCTTTGGTGACAATATTACATCTAC
>Ga0265594_1002923_pt1 | contig 11686 bp, 11 predicted proteins | sample saktaG_11_FD_190147 | JGI IMG/M metagenome (GOLD analysis project Ga0265594, IMG submission 190147) | Saline water microbial communities from Sakinaw Lake, British Columbia, Canada - sak_2011_5_24_80m | ecosystem: Environmental > Aquatic > Non-marine Saline and Alkaline > Saline ... | reverse complement strand
ATGATAAAGTTTATTTTAAAGACACATGTGGGAATATTGCAAATGTTTTTTATTCTGAAGGAATAAACAAACCAGATTATTGGAAAGAAGTTCAAGACCCTTCTTGTATTGTTACAGGAGCAAGTAGTACATGTGGTGCTTGTTCATATATTGGAGGAACAACATGCACAGCATATGAAAAAGGTGAACCAACAATGCCTTCAAGAAATCCTGATAAAGTAGATTATGTTTGTGCCAGTATGGGTTGTTATCATCAAGGGAACTCTTATCAACATGGAGAATCGTGGTGTGGTGAAACAGAAGGAACCTATCCTCATTTACCTCTTTATTTAATTTATTCTGCTTCAAATACAGATCTTTCTAATGCTGAAAAAAAAGAAATTACAGCTGTAAGAGAAACATTAGAAGATGATTCTAAATATAATCTCCCTGGAAGCAGATATACGCGATTGTATTGTTGGGAGGGGGAAATTTTTGTAGAAGATTGTGCAGATTACAGACAAGAGATTTGTGTTGAAAGTGAGATTGTTAATGAGTATTCTTATTCTCAATGTGTTATTAATCCTTGGAGAAATTGCCAACCTATTGGAACAAAATCAGAATGTGAAGATACTTCTAATTTATGTAAATGGGTTACAGGGTATAGATATGACGCTGAAAATGTAAATCCAAAAGCATCTGGAAGCAATGAATATAATTATGAAGAACAAGGCTCATGTGTTCCTTTAATTCCAACAGGTTTAAATTTTTGGAATGTAGAAGATGAAACATATGGACAGCAATATTGTGAATTAGGGGGAAGTGCAACAGAATATGTTCAGTATGAAACAAAATGGACAAAAGATAGTAGACAAGAACTTTTAGATGAAGAAAAATATGGTTATACAAATTTAAGAACAGAAAGATGTTATGATAATTGTTATGCAATTCCTAATTATGGTGCTGAATTTACAGAAACAGGGTATAATGAAATAAGTAATGATTTGAAAGAATTAATTGATTTCCACAAAGGTCAAGCATTAGATGGAAATGTGATTGATGATTATAAAACAATTTCTGGAAGAAAAGGATATTATTGTGAAGGTGCCACAGGCCCTGTAACAAATGATAAATTTAATTGTAAACAATCTAAAAGGAATCCTATTCCAATTTATTATACAAATGAACAATGGCTCGCAAATTTAACAAAAAGAACAGATGCTTTAGGAGATTGCGGGTATAAAGAAAATTTTGTTGGTGATAAAGGGGATATTTTGCAAGAAACAATCACAGCACAATTTGAAAAATTAAGTCAAAAAGGAAAAGTCAAAGATAGAGGAGAAGAAATGATTCTTTGGGCAGGATATGATTGGACAAAAGGAAAATTAGAAGATTTTATGAAAACATATGATTCAATTGTAAGAGAAGGCGAGCAACCTGATATAAGTAATATTATATGCTTAGATGAAAATGAAGAAGAATATTATTGTGAATAAAAATGAAAACAAAAAATAAAATAAATAAAAAAGGTGCAATGGCATTGAGCCAAATCATGATATTATTAATTGGAATGATTGCAATTAGTTGGGCTATTGGTGGAGGAATTGGGGTTGTTAGTGCGGGGGCTGTAGTTTCTTGCGATAACGGAAAAGGCAAATGTATAGATATTAATGAAGAAAATTGTGTGGGAGAAATAAAAATTGGATTATGCCCTGGAGGAAATAACATAAGATGTTGTGTTCCAAAAGTAGAAGAACCTAGACGAGAATCTAATGTGAATGTTGGGGGAGCAGTTGTTCAAAAACCAAATGAAGAAGCCCCAACAACCCCTGCTTATGATTTCACAGATTATATTTCAGATAATGGAGATGGGACTTATACTGTTGATGAAGAAGGAATAAAAAATAACCCTGATTTAGGGCAAACTGCATTAACATACTTAACTAACTCTCTTTTAGGAAAAGGGTTTCAATATGGAGAAAGACTCCTTACCAAAGAAGGCTCAAAAGTAGTAGGAAAGGAAACTACAAAAAAAACTGCTGAAGAAGTTGTAAAAAATCCTAAATTTTGGGAGAACCATCCAGTATGGAGTGGGGGGATAAGTGCAGTGATTGGTTGGGCTGCAATGAATGCCGTATTAAAATATATTGCTAATCAAAATGAAAGAAATCTTAAAGCAGCACAATCCTTATGGACAGGAGGAAGTGCGTTTATTGTTGGAGCAATAGTAGGAAAGACCACTGCTCTTGCATTTATTGGGATAACTAATCCGATTGTGGCAGGTTTCATCATAGGAGCCTTAATTGTAACAGCTGTATGGTCAATTAGTGCAAATGTATTTTCACAAGATATTATATCTTACAAAGTTTCTGTTTGGCAACCTGTTTATGGTGGAAGAGAATGCGAAAAGTGTAATGACCTTGAATATGGATGCAGTGAATATCAATGTAAAACTTTTGGCAAATCATGTGAAATAATTAATTCAGGTTCTGAATATGCTTTATGTGCTTGGGATGGAGAAGGAGATATGACTCCTCCAATAATTTCTATTTTGGAAAATGTTTTGGATGAAGAATTTGAATATAAAAAGTTTGAAAACAAAGCAACATCTCCTCCTGAAAGAGGGATAAAAATAATTGATTCAGATGGTGAAGAAAACTGTTTACCTGCTTTTTCATCATTTACATTTGGAATTCAAACAGATGAATATGCTTATTGTAGATGGGATTATTTAAGACAACCAAATTTTGAAAGTATGCCAAATTATCTTGATGAAGGAGGATTTGCAACAATCAACCACACAATGTTTATTCCAAATACTGCAACAGCAAGCACAGAAGCATTAGAATCAGCAGGATTATCAATTGAAGAAGGAAGAAATTATGATTTCTTTATTAAATGTGCAGATAGAAACGGAAATGAAAACCCATTGCATTTCTTAGTTTCATTTTGTGTTGAAGAAGGACCAGATACAGATGCTCCAATAATAAAAGGAACAAGCTATGATGATATTTCATATATTTCATATAATCAATCTTCTGTAAATTTAGATGTTTATACAAATGAACCAGCAACTTGTAAATGGGACCATGCAGATTTGGGTTATGAACAAATGAATTATAACATGAGTGAATGTTCTTTAAATGTAAAAGATTATCTTCATAACAAGATAGGAGTTTATGGTTGTTCAGGAGAATTAACAGGAATTAAAAATTATGCTGAAAATATTTTTTATATAAGATGTAAAGATAAACCTTGGTGGGATTCATCAATGGAAGGAGAACAATTTGCAAATGAAAAATCATATGTATTGACCTTACAAGGAACAAAATCACTTTATATTGACGAAGTTACTATTAATGATAAAAAAAGCGGAGCAATAATAAAAGATTCTTCAAATGAAATTTCAGCAACATTAAAAGTTAAAACCTCTTCAGGAGCAGAAGAAGGAAAAGCTATGTGTGATTATAGTTCAGACAATGTAGCTTTCTATAACTTTTATAATGGAGGAAGTAATAATTATCTATATGAAAACATTCAAAAACTTTATTTTGGACTTGGGCAATATAATTATTACATAAAATGTTCGGACGTGGCAGGGAATTCAGACACAGCTGAAATTAATTTCACAATCGAAACAGATAGAGAAGCCCCAATAATCGTGAGAGCTTTTCATGAAAGTAATTATCTGAAAATTATTACAAATGAAAAAGCAGAATGTGTTTATAGTTTAGATAACTGCAATTATGAATTTGAAGACGGGCTTGAAATGATGACCAGTAATAATCTTGAACATTCTGAAACATGGGATACAAATAAAGAGTACAATATTAAATGTAAGGATGAATACAATAATCAACCATATCCTAATGAATGCAGTTTGGTTGTGCGACCTTCTGAATTTTAATAAAACTTATAAGTCTGATTTTTCTAATTAATATATGAAAAGAGGATATCAAATAAAAGAAGGGACAATTATTATTGAACGAGGATTGAATGAATTAGATAAATTTGTTAAAAAATTTCTTGATGTTTTAAAAAAGCATTCTGATTACTTAATTGTTAGTGGATTTGTTAGCATTGCAACTGGAAGAACAAGAGGAACAGAAGATGTGGATATTCTTGTTCCAATTATGGAAAGAAAAAAATTCTATGAATTGTATAAGGAATTACAAAAAAAGTTTTGGTGTTATCAAGGAGAAAGACCAGAAGAACTTTACAATTATATCCAAAATAAAGAAAGTTTACGATTTGCAAGAAAAAATGAAATGTTCCCAAACATGGAATTTGTTCCAATAGATAAATCAAGGAAATTAAAATTCTTTGAATTTTCTAATCCACAAAAAATTAAAATTAAAAATTTTGAATTCAAAATTCCTCCACTTGAATTTGAAATTTTATATAAAGAATTAATCTTAAAGGGAGACAAAGATATTGCAGATGCTAAACATTTGAGAACCTTTTTTTCAGAAATATTAAAAAAAGAAAACTTTGTCCAATATAAAAAAGTAATACTTGAAAATGGAAATTAAAAAAATACCAAAAACAAACTTGAATTATGTTGAACTTTACTCTAAAAAGTTAAAAGAAAATTCCAAATTATTTTCTCAACAAAAAATGTTGATTGATTCTCAAATAAAAGCAAGTAATTCTCTTTTTAAAAATTTTGGAAAAGGTGAAAAATTTAAACAAAATGCAAGGAAATATCTTAAGGGAGTAAATCTAATATGAAAACAAAAAGGGGTCAAATGAAAATGTCTTTTGGAATGATTTTTTCAATTATTTTAATTATTATTTTTATTGTGATTGCGTTTTATGCTATTCAAAAATTCTTAGACCTGCAACAGAACATTCAAATAAATCAATTTGCAGATTCTTTAAAATCAGATATTGATAAAATGTGGGGGGGTTCACAAGGTTCACAAGAATTTGAATATTTAGTACCTTCAAAAACAAAAAGTATTTGTTTTATTGAGGATGAATATGAAAATTTAGTTGCCCGAGATAAAGAAGGTTATGTCTTACTACGAACTAATATAGAGCATATAAATATTGAAGAAATGTTAAGAAATTCTGACCCCTTTTGTCCTGAAATTAAGAATAATAAAATTTCTATAATACTTAAAAAAGAATATGGACAAATATTAGTAAATGTAATACAAAATTAAAATGAAAAAAGCATATTTACAAATTTCGTTTTCCTGGCTTTTTGCAATAATTGTTGGAGCTTTTATTTTGTTTCTTGCGATTTATGCTTCAACAAAAATGATTAGTAGTAATAAATATCAATTAGATGTTGAAACAGCAAAAAATATTGAGGTTTTGTTAAACCCGTTAGAAACTGGTTATGAGTCAGCAACAGTTACAAGCATGAATCTTCCAAGAGAAACTCGGATTTACAATGAATGTGAAAACTATACTAAATTCGGGAGTCAAACAATTTCTGTTTCACAAAAAAGCTTCAACAAATGGTCTGAATCATCAGAAGGGAGTTCTATTTCAAACAAATATATTTTCTCAACAAATCCTGTTGAAGGAAAAAAATTTTACTTATTTTCAAAACCTTTTGAAATGCCTTTCAAAGTAGGAGACTTGATTTATTTAACCTCTGCATCTAATTTTTATTGTTTCAAAAATGCTCCTAAAGAAATTGAAGAGGAAATTTCAAATTTAAAAGCACAAAATCCTTTATTAAATTTTGCTGTTGAAGAATGCCCTGAAAATTCAATTAATGTTTGTTTTGGAAGTGCTTTGTGCGAAATTAATGTGGATTATGATGGGAAATATGTTAAGAAAAACTCAAAGAAAATGGTTTTTGAAAGTGATGCTTTAATGTATGCTGCTATTTTTTCAGATAAAGAAAATTATGAATGCCAAATTCAGAGATTGATGCAAAGAACTTCTCAACTTGCTAAAATTTACAAAGAAAAAGAAAATATTATTTTAACCCAAAATTGTGAACTTAAATTAAGTCCTGATTTAACAGAATTAATTAATCTTGCAGAAAACTTAGATTCAACATTAGATTTAGAAAAAATTACAGAACTTGCAGAAAATCTTCAAATTAAAAATGAGTATGTTCAATGCAGACTATGGTAAATAAAAGAAACCCACTGGTTTCTTTTGACCAAGTAGGTCTTAAAGAACTTCCTCGAAGTACGGAATCCGATTTTCAACGATTTGAACCCATAAAAATAAAATGAAAAAAGCACAATTAAAAATACAACAAATGGCATTTATGTTGATAGCAGTAACTTTATTTTTTGCATTGGTTAGCATCTTTGTCTTGGCTTTTAGATTGTCTGGAGCAAAAGGTTCTGCAAATCTTTTAGCTGAAGAAGGTGCAATGATGCTTGCAACTAAAATAGCAAACTCGCCTGAGTTTTCATGTGGAAAATCATTTGGGAATCAAGTTGATTGTATTGATTCTGACAAAGTTATGGCCTTGAAAAAAGATATTTCAAAATATTCTAATTTTTGGGGGGTTTCAAATATTGAAATAAGGAAAATTTATCCAGAAGGTAATGAAATCTGTACTTCTGAGAATTACCCTGATTGTAACAGGATTTTAATTGGAGAACAAGAAACAACAGGAACATATGTTCCAAATTTTGTTTCCTTATGCAGAAAAGAATCTTCTGAAGGTCAACCATATAATAAATGTGAGCTTGCCTTAATTATGGTAGCATATGAAAACAAATGAAATCGCTAACTTAAATTGTCTCGCTTTCAGCGAGAATTGATAAATTATTAATACAAAATCCTGTTATTAGATAAAACTATCACTTGCAAACCAGATTTAAAGTTATTAATAGTTAAATAAACCCGAGCGAACAAAGTGAGTGAGCAAATTTAAGGCAAACAAACATTCAATCAAAAACTAAATAAATTAAAAAACACTTGCAAAAATACAAGAACAATGACAGATAAAAAAGCACAAGGTCGAAAAATTAAAAATTTTTCTCTGCTATCCTCTAAAAAAGGACAGGAAGAAATGGTAGGATTTGCTTTAATAATTATAATTGTGGCTGTGATTCTCTTGATATTTTTGAGCATTTCATTAAAAAGCCCGAATAAGGGCCAAGATAGTTACAGGGCAAACAGCTTTGTTCAAGCATATCAACAATATACAACAACTTGCTCTATTAAAGAATTAGAATATCTTTCAATTAAAGACCTTATTTCAGAATGCATTAAAGAAGAAACTTGTTTAAATGAAGAAAAAGCTTGTGATATTTTGGAAGAAACTTCAAAAGAAATTTTAGAAAAAAGTTGGGTTGTTGAAAATGGAAGTTTGATTCAAGGTTATAGTTTAAGAATTATTTCAAATGTAGAAACTTCAAACGAAGAAGAAATTTTATTTATTGAAAAAGGAAATTCTACAAATAATTATCAAGGCGGTTCGCAAAAATATCCTAAGGGCGGGAAAAACATTGGAATTTTTTTCAATGCTTATTTTTGATATGCAAAAAGATAAATTGTATTAATATCCTAGGGACACCAAAGCTTTTATAAATAAAACCATTAAAAAAAGCAGTTTTCTTAAAAAAATTAGAATTTTTGACAACAACCTTTTTAAACAAAACCTCTTAGGACTATTGTAACCTGAATAGGTCTACATGGGGAATTAAATCATACTCAACTTAGAAATTGTTAACCCTATGGCAATTTTTAAGAGAGCGTTGTCATAGACAATATGTTTTATACAATTGAAAGGAGGTTAAAAATATAGAGATGAAATTTAATTTTAAAAAAATTTCGGCAATCGGAGCTAGTTTACTATTGACATGTATGACTATGGGCGTTGCTGCTGCAGCTGTTTATCCAGAACCATTTGTTTCAGGAGGAGTTGCTGACGTTGCAATTGTTTATGGTAGTGCTGCTACTTTAGATGTTACTCCAGCTGGAAGTATTAAAGATGATTTGGCTACACATGTTAGTGGGAGTTCTGTAATTACTGGTGAATCTGCTGATTTAGTATCAGGTACAACAAAGATTTGGTTAAATACTTCCTTAAATACTAATGGAGGAACTTTTACAAAAAGTGATCTTCCAAATATTTTAGGAGCATATACCTTCTCTGGAAATGTTGATTCTAAAATAACTTCAACAATCACAGTTGGAGCTAATAAAGTTGATTTTGCAAAACAACCTTCATCAAATGAGGACCCTGTTTTAGGTGTAGCTATGGGAACAAGCAAAGCTGACCCATTATATAATGCATCAATAACCATGCCTGCTATTGCTTTTAATAGCACAGATTCTGAAGGAGAAACTATACATCTTTTTGGAAGAGATTTTGTTGTAAGTACTGCTACAGATGCAACTAGTTTAGTTTTATTTTCTTCTGCTGAAGAAATTGCATTAAGTGTTGGAGGGGATAATCCTTCTTCAAAAACAGTAACTGTTGGAGGAGTAGATTACCTAATTGAATTAGTTACAGGAAGTTCAACTACTAGTGCTACAATTGCAGTAAATGGAGAAAGTAAAGCAATTACTGCTGGGAACTCTAAAAAGATTAATGGGCTTGAAGTAGCTTTAAAATCAGTTACAGAGTCTACTGCATTAAATAAAATAGATGTTAGTCTTTTAATTGGTTCAGAGAAAATTACTTTTACAACTGGAACACAAGTAACTAAAGGTTCAGATGATGACCCTGTTGATGGAACTTATGTAACCTTTACTGGGGGACCAGGTGAATTAACAGGTTTAGATGTTGCAGTTTATGCTCCAGATACAAGTAATGATGCTCTTTTAGCAGGAGATACTTTTGTTGACCCTGTTTTTGGAAGTTTTAGTCTTGTATTTAAAGGAATGAATGTTGCTGATTCAGATAGAGAAACAATAAAAATTGATAAATCTGGAGATAAAGGAATGTCTTTAACTATGACTAATGATGATGGAGATGAAAAAACATTTGACTTTATTTACAATGCAACAACAACTTTCTTAGGAGATTCAAGTAGTTACAAAATAAATCTTCAGGAGAAAGCTTCTCTTGCAGAAAACGCTTACATGGTAATTGGTAATGAAGACTATGGGCATTTAATACAAGTAACAAGAATTTACAATAACACTGGAACAGATTATTCCAAAGATTCTGTTACATTTAAAGATGTTATTAGTGGAGAAGCTTATGCTATGGATGCAACAGGAGAAGGTACAGGTAGATTAAATGTTGATGGAAGACAATATACTTTAGCTTATACAGGAACAGGAGATACTGGAGCTGTTACTATAACATATCCAACTTCAGATAGTGCTTCTACAGAATATGTGGTTTTCCCAACAATTGAAACTGAAAATGGTGCTTTGGTTGGTTTGTATGAACAACAAACATTAACTTTATCAGGAACATCAATTGGATTTAAACTTCCAGATGGTGATGGATATACTACTGTGACATTAACTCCTTCTGGAGATAATAATGTAACATTTGAAGATTGGTCTATTACTGGAGCAGCAACAAGTGTGGCAAATTTGAATACTTCTAGTGGAGAAGTTGCAGGTAATGTTGGTACAATTTTAACAGTAGGTCAATTGACTTATAATTTAAATAGTACTTCAACTGTAAATTCAACAACATTAACTTTGGTGAACCCTTCTACAAGTGTAGAAATTGCAACACCGGGTGTTGTTATCTTTGAAGCAAAAGATTATTCTTCAAATTATGAAGCAATAATTGTTTACACAAATGCAGATAATGCTGGAACAAGTTCAGACCCTGTTGGAATTGGAACTGTTATTTCAACTTCACCAACTTGGTATAGTGCAGCTACACAAACTGACTCTGATATCACTGAAGATATGACTTGGTACGGAACACTTATTTCAGAAGATTCAAATACTGCTTCACAAAAAGTTGTTACTTTGAGTTATCCAAATGAACAAGTATATGCTGATTTAGCCCTTGCTGAAGGAAGTTCTACAACTGCAGGAGATATTGGAACTGTGCTTTACACAGATGCAGAAACTGCTAGCTACAAGGACAAAAATGTAATTGTTGTTGGTGGAAGTTGTATTAATGCTGCTGCTGCTGCTTTAGTTGGTGGTGCATATTGTGAAGGTGCTTGGACTACTGCAACTGGTGTCGGAAGTGGACAATACATAATCAAAGGTTATGCTACATCATCAGTAACAAGCAAATTTGCTTTATTGGTTGCTGGATATAATGCTGCTGACACAGTGAATGCTGCTACATACTTGAGAACGCAAAACCCTGATTTGAGTGTTCAGTTTATCGGACCTACTCAATAAGTTTATTTTTTATTTTTTTCTTTTTCTTTTTTTTAAGAACATGGCGGTAGCTTTATTCAAAAGCTTTTTATATTCTAAAATATTTTTTGCTTTATGAGAAAAATAGTTTCAAAAAAAGAGCAAGAAAAAAAAATTAAAAGGAACCAATGGGTTGTTGGGATTGTTCTTGTTTTTCTTATGCTTTTCAGTGTTCTTGGATATGCTTTTGGAGGAAAAAGTGATGGAGAAAATGAAAAAGTTATTTATAATGAATTTGAATTTCTTGGACAAAATGGATTTTGGTATACTCAAATTGGGAATTTTGAATTTGTTTTTGATTATAATCCAAACGAAGTAGAGAAACAAGAAGCTGAATTAAATTATGTAAATGAATATTATGAAAAACCACTTTATCTTTCTTCTGAAAATTCTAAAGCAAGTTCTGAAATTTACAACAACTTAAACAGGTTTGTATTAAGAATGCAAAATGCTTGCACAGAAGACCAAGAATGTGAAGGAAATTTGCCTGTGAAAACTTGTGAAGATAATTTTATAATTATTAAAAAGAGCAATGAAACAAAGTTGTATCAAAATGAAAGTTGTGTTTTTATTGAAGCGCCAGAAGAAGAATTAGTTAAATTAACTGATGAATTTCTTTTTCAAATTCTAGGTATTAGAGAATAATAAATCTTATAAAGCTATTTAACAATTTTAAACAATGGTAAAGAAAAAAACTGCAAAAAAGAAGGTTGCTAAAAAGAAAACAAAAAAAGAAAAAGTTGATGAAATTTTTGAAGTTGAAAAAAAAGGAAAGGAAAAAATTATTGAAAGAAAAGGTTCTGAAGAAATTGTTATTTCTAATAAAAACCAAGTTGAACAACAAAACAAATTATTAAAACAAATTCTTTTATGGCTTGGATTTATTATTTTTCTTGTTTTGGCTTTTACTTTAATTTCTTATTTAAGAACAAATTTCAAATACGATGATGTTGAATTTGAAGTTGTAAAAGACAGCGGAGGTTTAATTTTCTTTAAAACAAGTTTACCTGTTGTTCAAAATGGGAAAGATTATAATTATAATTTTTATCTTAGAAACGATCCAAAAGAATTACAAAAAGTTCGGTTTGAAGGAGAATTAAATATTAAAGATTTTATGGTAATGAATTATACAAATGAATTTAGTTGTGAAGGTTATGGTGCTATTGCTGTAACAAACATGAATAGTTTGTATGATTTAATTGGAACTAAAGTTATGAAAGATGATAATGCTAGTTGTGATGAAGAAGGGAGATACATGTTTGTAAAAATTCTTCCTGGAGATAAAACAAAAGTTGAACAATTTGGGCCATCATGTTATAATTTATATGTAAAAGATTGCGAAATTTTAAAAGCAACAGAAAGATTTATGCTTGAAACTTTTGTGAAAATAGATGATTCTTTTAAAGATGAACCTTAAAATTTTGTATGCTCT
>Ga0265594_1002922_pt1 | contig 11687 bp, 8 predicted proteins | sample saktaG_11_FD_190147 | JGI IMG/M metagenome (GOLD analysis project Ga0265594, IMG submission 190147) | Saline water microbial communities from Sakinaw Lake, British Columbia, Canada - sak_2011_5_24_80m | ecosystem: Environmental > Aquatic > Non-marine Saline and Alkaline > Saline ... | reverse complement strand
CAAGAATCATGTTCATTATAGACGAACCGATAAGACCCAGAGCAATATACACAAACGGATTATATCTTTCAGATATCTGACCATGTAAAAACTGCCCTACCGCATAGGCAAAGAAGAACCCGCTTGATACTAAGCCCACATTATAAAGAGTTAAGTTTTCATGCGTTGCCAATAAAGCGGGTATTACAATACTTAAATTGACTTTCCCAAAATAGTAGGTTGCATAAGAACTCCAGATATTCCAAAACGTTAAATTAATTTTCTTCATATTAAGGATTATGCTTAATTATTTTTAAATTTATCGCTATCTAATATTACTTGGTCATACCTTTCCCATGTTCCGCAATCTTCCCATTCTCCTTCAAGCTCAATCGCGCTTAATTTTCCCTCATCCGCTAACTTTGGAAAAATATCTTTTTCCGTCATCAAAAATTTAGGCACTCCCGGATGATAGTCAAATATTCCCGGAGAAAAAAGATAAAGTCCTGAATTAATATATTGAGAAGGAGGATCTTTTGGTTTCTTTTCATTTGGAAATATATACCCAATCCCAACTCTTCGTTGACTTCCTTCTCATTTTACCAAAACGGGAACTTCCTTTAATATTGCGAATCTCTTTTTAATCCACACTTCTACAGCTTCATAGGCTCCAAAGAAAACAACCACATAGAACAGGTTTCCCAAAAGAGTATTCTTAAAAAAGGGAATAGCCATTATGTAGCACTGGACTAGTCCAGAAAAGGTTTTAGCATACCAGGGAGCAAAAACCCAGACTGCAAAATTCGTTATAAAGAAAAATATAATAGCAGACAAAAAAGAGCTTCCCAAAACTGTATACCATTTTTTGTGTTCTTTCAGCCAAAATCCTAAAACTACACATAAAAGAAAACTTCCATAAACTGAAATCATTAACCTAGGGTCATAATAGCCAATAAATAAATCTGAAATTGCCATGATAGCTAGTGGCAGGATGAAAGATATTTTTCTTGAAAAATAAGTTCCGCCGAATAAAGCCATAGTAGCTATAGGAGCAAAATTGGGGGGATGGGGCAAAAGCCTTAAACCAATTCCTATCAATATAAAAAGCAAAACGACTAAAAATTCTAAAGTTTTTTCTTTTTTAAGCAAAAGGTTTTTTTCCATAGATTAAAACGGTGATTTTTCAAATTTGAATTCAACCTTATCTCCTGGTTTTATTTCTTTTTTATCAGCAGCAACCATGGGCATTTCTTCATTTACATAATAAAGCCAATATTTTCCATCTTGGCCATTTTCCTTGTCTCCGATAGCTTCAATAAAGATTCCAATATCGTAAGTTTTTGTTCTTAGAGTTAAACTAGATTCATCTGTCTTCTCTTTTAATAAATCGAAAGCAGTCATTTTTTCCCTAAATTCAATTTTAAAAAATTCAAATAACTCTTCTCCACCATCAATAATTAAACTCACATTCCCTTCAATTTCGGGTTGAGAAGTTTTAATCCCCTCCTGGGAAGTAAAAAAGGTATCTCGGTTTAAAAATATCAACCCTCCCAAAACTACCAGAATTATTATTGTTATTCCTACAAAAATATTTGTTTTTTTCATATTTTTTAGGAGGATTAATTATTTTTAAATTTATCGCTATCTAATATTGCTTGGTCATACCTTTCCCATGTTCCGCAATCTTCCCATTCTCCTTCAAGCTCAATCGCGCTTAATTTTCCCTCATCCGCTAACTTTGGAAAAATATCTTTTTCCGTCATCAAAAATTTAGGCACTCCCGGATGATAGTCAAATATTCCCGGAGAAAAAAGATAAAGTCCTGAATTAATATATTGGGAAGGAGGATCTTTCGGTTTTTCAAGAAACTTCTCTACTTTTCCTTCATTGCAAACAACTACGCCGTAATGCTGAGGATTCGGAACTTTTACTAAAGCTATGGTTGCCACCGAATGTCTTTCATTATGGAAATCGGCTAATTTATTTAAGTTTACTTTCTTGAGCTCATCCCCGTTAGTTAAGAAAAAAGGATTGCCAGATGACCATTCTTTTAAAAGATACAGACCGCCAAAAGTCCCCAAAGGATCTTTTTCTTCAAAAATAGTTATCTTAGGCGAATCAGAAGAATAATATCTTTTCTTCCACCAATTAAAATCTTCTCTGAAATCTTTGTTTATTGAAACTCCAATTTCTTTTATTCCTTGAAAGTAAAATAAATCAACTAAATAGTTAATTATTGGTTTTCTGTTCACGGGAAGCAAGGGTTTTGGAATTTCTTTTGTAATTGGATAAAGCCTTGTTCCTTTTCCTCCTGCCAATATTACTGCCTTATATTTAGATAAATCCATAAAATAATATTTTAAATAATCTTTTGCTCAATAGAATCAATCTTTCGTAAAATATTTTGATAGTTCGTCTTTAATTAACAACCTTCTTACGTCCGAATTACCAATTAAACCATAAGACGGTTTATGAGAAAATCCGATATATTCTACTTTCTTTTTCATCAAGCGAACTTTTTTAATAGCAGGGATTAAATCCGTATCAGAGCTTATCAAAATAGCAGTATCATAGGTATCCTCATAAGCCCCAACCAATAAATCAACTGCCATTAGAACGTCCACTCCCTTTTCATGGTAGCCGTCTTGCTCTTTTAACATATGACCAAAGCCTATTTGCCAACCCTGTTTTTGAAGTTTTCCTAATAAAATTCTTTGACTTCTCATCAACTCTTTGCTTTTGGGATTGTCAACTTCTTCTTTGATAGCTCCGATATAGTATTTTCTCAAAACTAAATCTTTTTTACCAATTAAAAATCTGGTTAATTTTTCATAATCAAAGTTTAAGAGATTTTTAAATTCCAGTTCCTTTAGACGATGATAGAAATTACTTCCATCAATTATAATAAAAACTCTATTTTGCATAATAAAAAACCCTGCACGATCATAAGATGGCACAGGGGGGGTTAACTGTTTTAAGTTTAGCAAAGTTTAAAACTCTGTCAAGGGTAATTTTAGATTTTCTATTTTGAATTGTCATATGACTTGATTACCGTTGACCTTCTTACCATTTCTCAATTTTCTTTTTAGCTTTCTCTTTAAGTTTACGATAAATATCAACTGCTTTAATCTCAGTTTCCGGAGAAACTAATCTCAAAAGCTCTCTTCCTAAAATCCTATACCTTCCTCCAACTTTATTTGCTTTCAAAATCCCTTTTTTCAAATACCGTTTGACGGTGCTCTTACTTATCTTTAAGAAGTCACGAGCTTCTTCTGTTGTATAAACTTGATTTTGTTTTATCTCTACCATTATTTTCATAATAAAGAAAAGAGGAGCGGGTGTCAATAGGTATCAATGAGACTAACTTATATCCCAATCAAGCGGTTGATCCCTGGGATCAACCGAGACATTTCATTTTAAATACAATCGTACTTAAAATGAAGTACAGGCATCGGCCCCGTTAACTCTATATTCCCAACCTCTCCTTTATTTTCTCAAACATAAACTTGTCTTCTTTCTCAAATTTAAACAGAAATAGAAAAAGAGAAAACAGGATTAAAATAACAAGACTTGTTAAAACCAAATTCAAGAAATAGTGAAGGTTAGAAAAAAGATAATATTTCAAGGAAAAAACTAAAAGAAATGTTAAAACCGCAGCAAAAACGCCTTTCAGAAACTTAACATCAAACGGATGTGTTTTCAAAAAGACATACACTTCTATAACTCTAATGATATTAAGGAGTATTAAAGAAATAGAGGTGGCTACAGCTGCTCCTAAAATGCCAAATCTAGGAATTAAAACTATATTCAAAATAACATTTAAAATCAACACTGCTAGAACATTTAAAGATTCTAGTTTCTCCCGTCCCGTCATCGTTAGCATAGCTCCTGATACTCCTGCTCCTACAAAAACCAGTTGGCCCAGGCAAAGAACAATAAGGCTTGATGTCCCCAAGACAAAACTACTGCCAAAAACTCTCATAATCTCCCCCGAAGACGCAATTAAAATTAAAAAGACCAAGAGAGTTAAAGAAAACCCCCATCTGGTTACCGTCTTAAAAGTAGAAGCAAGCTTTTGTTTTTCTCCCTTATGATAAAGAGTAGAAATGATAGGAATAAAAATTGAACCTAGGGCACTAAGAGACATTATCATTAACAACGATACTCTCACTGCTACCTGATATATCCCAACTTTATCTGAAGTTAAAAAGTAACCTATCATTGAGATGTCAGTCCACTGCAAGAGAAAAAGAATTACCCATACAAACATTAAGGAAAATGAGGTTGTAAGCAGTTTCTTAGTCTCAAATTTAGGAATAATACTTTTAAAAGATATTTCAGGAAAAACCTTTCTAACACCCAAAAAGAGAAACAAGACGGTAAAGAAAACTGCTATTACAAATGCCCAAGCCGCTCCCAAAAGCCGAAACCCAAGGAAATAGAGAATTAAAACTAAAACAAAGTTAAGAGACGGTTTTATAATCTTTTCCCCTAAAACCTTGTATTTTGCAGTTTTAAATCCCCTCGTTACAGCTTCGGCTGACTGCATTAAAGAAAAAAGTGGAATTCCAAAAGCAAAAATCTTAATGACAAGTTCTAATCCGGGTTTTCCAAAAAACTGGGCAATCAAGCCCGAATAAAGATAAGTAACAATTCCCAAAAAAATCCCAAAGACCAAGGGGAAAGCCATCACCTGGATTATCGTCCCTTTAATTCTCTCCTTATCGTTTAAAGCAAGATAAGCTGAAATATATTTTAAAGATCCGTTATTTAAACCGAAAAGAGCTATTATTGAGCCTGCCTGCAGAATTACAAGCCCTAAGCTATAAAGCCCGAAATCAGCAACACTAAGAACACGAGTTAAGACAATTGTAGTAATGAATACTACTATGACTTCAAAAATATATCCGAAAGTAAAAATACCAGCTCCCCTGGCAACCAAATTCAATTCTTCTTGGTTTTTAATTTCTTCTGCCATTGAATTAAATTTACTTCCTCCCAATACTGTAATAACTAAACCCTATTTTTCTCATTTCATCAGGATTAAACTGGTTTCTCCCGTCAAAGAAATAGGAATTGCGCATTAAGCTCTTAACCTTTTTCATGTCAATTTCCGAAAACTCCGGCCATTCAGTGACTAAAACCAAAATATCCGCACCCTTGGCAGCTTCAAAAGCGCTCCTATAATACTTTATTTTCTTTAAAGAAAGCTCTTTCTTAGCATTTCCAATAGCTACAGGATCATAAGCTTTAATATTACAATCCTTGTAAAGTCTTTTTATGATTCCGATTGCCGGAGACTTGCGGACATCATCCGTCTTGGGCTTGAAAGACAATCCCCAAATACAAACCGTTTTCCCTTTAATCTTTTTCAAAGCTTTTTTAATCTTTTTGACAAATCTTATCTGCTGATTTTTATTAACAACGGCAACTGACTTTAAAAGACGGAAGTTATACCTTTTCTTCTCAGCAATATTAACAAGACCGTCTACATCTTTCGGAAAACAACTCCCTCCGAATCCTATTCCTGCTCTTAAGAAATGCTTTCCGATTCTTTTATCATATCCAATACCTTTGGATACTTCTTCAATATTTCCCCCCGTCCTTTCGCAGAGGGTTGCTATCTCGTTGATAAAAGATATTTTTGTAGCTAAAAAAGCATTTGAAGCATACTTTATCATTTCAGCGCTCCTAACATCGGTTATCACTTTTGGAGAGTTGATTGAAGAATAGACATCAAGCATTATCTCTTTTGCCTTCTTGTCTTCAGCTCCGATAACAATTCTGTCAGCTTCCAAGAAATCCTTTAAGGCAGAACCTTCTTTTAAAAACTCAGGGTTTGAAACAATGGAGAATTCTCCTTTGAAATGCCTCCCCATTTCTCTCTTTGTCCAATCTCCGGTTCCCACAGGAACCGTACTCTTGTTGACAATAACCTTGTACCCATTCAAACAACAAGCTATTTCCCTTACAGCTTTCTTAAAATAGCTCATATCAATGCTTCCGTCTTCATTAGACGGAGTTCCAACTGCAATAAAGACAATCTCGCTTTTAGACACAGCGCTTTTCAAATCTGTAGTAAATTCAATATTTCTTTTGTGTTTCTCTAAAACTTCTTTCAATCCGGGTTCGTAAATAGGAATAATCCCTTTTTTAAGATTTCTGATTTTAACCTTATCTTTATCAACGCAAGTTATTTTATGCCCAAGATACGCAAGGCAAACTCCAGTGGTCAATCCCACATATCCCGTTCCTATAATTGCGATTTTTCTTTTCATAAAAGATTATTAACTATTGAAGCCAAGCTCCAACGGATTAAAAGCGATTACAGTATCATAATAGCATATTAAAGTTCATTTAAAAATTGATTTTTTAACAATTTAAACATATCATTAATATAATGAAGAAGATTAATTTTCGCTCAATATATCTGGCAGGATTCCTTTTAATCCTGATACTTCCGCTTTTAAACGTTCCTCCTCTGTTTTCCCCTCCAGATTGGGGAAAAACCATTCTATTCAGAATCATTCTTTCAATATTAGGATTTGCTTCCATTTATCAAATTCTTTTTAGGAAACCCGAAGACGGTCAGGAGATAAGAATATCAAAAGAAGCAAAAACAGCAATCTTTTTGCTTTTATCCTTATTGGGAATCTTTTTTTTAGCAACCATATTCTCTTTAGAACCAAGTTTTAGCTTTTGGGGAAACCCGTATAGAGCAGGAGGTTTCTTGAATTTTGCTTTTTATGCATTTTTCGCTCTTTTAACGTTTTTAATTATCAGAAAGAAAGAATGGCAGAAAGTCTGGGATTTTTCAATAATCATTGGAATATTGGTCTGTACCGTTGCTATGTTCCAGCAATTCGGGATATTCAAAAATATCTTTGTTTATTCAAGCACTCGTCCTCCTTCTACAATTGGAATCACAACAGCTTTAGCTATTTACCTCCTTTTACTAAGTTTTTTAACATTAGCTTTTGCAATTAAAACGAGCTTTAAAAAATGGTTCGGGATAAAGAAGGTTTTCTACATCCTTTCCCTTATACTCTTCCTAACAACAAGCATATTCATTACCCAAACAAGATCCGCATATTTGGGACTTGCAATGGGGTTCTTGTATTTTTTCTTCTTTTATCCCTTAAAGACAAATTTAAAAAAGTTAAAAATCAGAATATTTGCAATAAAGGGCTTGGCTCTGATTCTTTTAATCTCAGTTGCCTTTATTGTCTATTACGCAAATACCCGCACTTCAAAGGAACTTCCTCAATTTGTTCAAGAAAACAAGTTTTTGAGCAGATCTCTAAGCCGTCTCTCTATCGAAACTGCTTTAAAAGATCCAAGGATTTCCGGCTGGCCGATAGCCTTTAAAGCATCTCTGTCAAGACCCGTCTTGGGATACGGACCCGAGAACTTCTCAGTTGGATTTGACAAGTTTTACGACCCAACCCTTCCTCTGTTTTTAAGGACAAGTTCGGGCAATTGGTGGGACAGAGCCCATAATATTCTTTTAGATACAGCAACTCAGGCAGGAGTCTTTGCCCTCTTAGCCTATCTTTCCCTGCTCTTTTATCTCCTGTTCTCGCTCCAAAAAGCAAAGAAGCGGTATTTATCCTCCGACGATGGCAAAAGCCCGTATCCGCTCGTCTGCCACGCAATACAGGCAACATTTATAGGGTACTTTACGGCAAACCTTTTCAGTTTTGATGTTTTCTCAACCTACCTTATCTTCTTTCTTTTGGTAGCGTACTCTTTACATCTTATCTCCAAAGAAAATCAAGCATTTAACCTAAAAACAGGAAAAATCCTTAATTCCATATCAAAGTCCCGCAACCTTATCATTCCCCTTCTTTTTATATTTCTAATTTGGTTTCTTTGGAACTACAACTTAAAACCATTTTACATCAACACTCAAATCAATATTGCTATGCATGAGATAGAAGGAGAAGACAAGGATATTGGGAAAGCAATAGAGATAATGGAAAGCCTCATTCCCCAGCACAGCATTCTGGACAACTATCTAAGATTAAAATATGTGAGCGTTTTAGGCGAAGGAATACACCAAAAACCTGAATCAGCTCTCAAATTAGCTCCCCGCGCTTACTATCTCCTAAAGGAAAACACAAAGATAAGGGAGCATTACACAAGAACATGGCTCTTATTAGGAACATATACGAATCATTTGATACTTCAAAACAGGGACCAAGACCCTGAATATGCTGAAGAACTCAAAAAAGAAGCAAATCAATATTTTCAAAAAGCAATCGAACTCAGCCCCAAGCGCCAAGATATTTTAATAGAATGGATAAAAACGGACTTTTACAGCGAAAGATATGAAGAAGCAAAAGAGAAATCCCAAAGATGCATTGATTTGAATCCGGAACTCAAGGATTGCTACTGGCAAATGGCTTTAACCAATATATATTTAGGAAACCAGGAAGAAGCTGAAGAATATCTTAAACTTGCTAAAGAGAAGCGCTATCCCGTAAATACTGAAACTTCCCTTCTTGAATTGGTCAATGCATATGTTCCTTCTAAAAACTACCGGAAACTTGTAGAAGCATACAAGAGTCTTGTAAAAAGAAGTCCTGACAAGTTTCAATACCATATTTCTCTTGCTGTTTGCTATAGGGAGCTTGGTGATTTTGAGAACGCAAGAAAGGAAGCTTTAAAGGTGCTTGAATTATCACCTGAGAATAAAGAAGCGGTAGAAGCCTTCTTGCGGGAACTGGAATAAAGAAAAGAAATAACAAGCAAAAGAAAAGCCACCCAAAAGGGTGGCTTTTCAGTTTCAATCCCTTCCAACGTTCCACAAGAAAACGCGAGGGTTCAATTCAGAAATTTATCTTGTCCAAACTTGAGCATCGAGAGGTAAGTCTGATACTAAGAAAGCACCAGTCCAATCTGTTGTACCAACAGTATGAAGTGTAGCACTTACATCAGACCAAACAAAGTTCTCGTCAGTAACAGCTGCAGCGCCAGAAGTAGCAGAAGTAACATGAGTTGTATCTTCTTCTAACCAAATAGAAAGAGTGTCAGCAATACTTGAACCAGATATTTCAGGATCAAATCCGCTTGGAGTAGCTCTAAACTTATAAGTATAAGGTTCTCCAGCTCCAATATTTTCACCACTTGGGAAGGTAAATGAAAGACTACTAGATCCTTCAGTTACAGAAGAAACAGTACTTGTAGCTTCTTTAGCAGTTTCAAGTAACTCTGTTCCACCACGATACAACCTGAATGTTCCTAGGCTAGGAGCATTTACAGTTGAAGTAGACCAAGACAAACCGAAAGTAAACTTCTGCAGTCCAACATCTCCACTACCAGCAGTTACTGTAAATTTGTACAAGTCCATAGCAGAGTTTCTTATTGACCCACTCAAATCATTCTTAGCTACGACAGGTATGCTCTTATAAACATAAATTTCGTTACCTGTACCCGGAGCACTTACAGTACCAGTTTGTTCTACTCCATTGCTATCTTCATATTTAAATGAGTCTAAAGTAGTTTTCACACTAACTCCAGAACTATTTAAAGTAGCATTTGGTGTAGATAGAACAAGGTCAACGGTTAACTTCTTACTATCATTCGCAGGAATTTCTACATCTAGTCCGGTGAAGTTTGCATATCCACCAGCCAAGGGACGACTTGCTAACTCTTCTGAACCATCTTTCAATACTACACTAGCAACCAATTGATCTGCGTTACTTGTTAATACTCCAACCTTAAATTCTGTGATACTAACTTTTTCATACTGAGCAGCGAACTTATATACTGATGCAGTAATGGTTTGATTCCCCTCTACTATTGATTGGGAAGGACTTGATCCGTCTAATGACTGGGTAAGAGTCCCTGCCGCAAGTGTAAAGGTTTGTCCTTTGGCTTCTTCTGATACTGTTGTTCCAGAATCTACCGTAAGACCAGCAATCGTTGTAGTAGCAAACAAAATATCGTCAACACCTCCGTCGTAAGCAGCAGAAGCTATGTCAGCATAAACCTCTACAGCAATGTTAGCACCCTTAGCTAATTCATAGCTAATAGACCAACTATCTCCGCTTGAACTAGGAGTAGAAGTCTTAACTGTAGTCTGTTTGTCTCCATATTTAACGTAAAAGTTAGATATGTCAGCCAAATCGACTGCACCTGCCACATCGAATTCAACTGTAATAGTATCTACATTAACAGCTTCTGTAGTATCACCACTTAAAGTAAAGTGACCTACTTTGAAACCTGTCAAAGGAACAACTACATTATTGTCCGTGTAGGCAGCATAGGAAGCAAATGTTACGCTTCCGACACTAACAGTTAACTGATTAGCACTAACGGCACTTACAGCATCAACTGCTTGCTTAGAAGTTTGACCTCTGGCTTTACTGGCCAATACTTGAATAGAAACAGTAACTTTTTCGCTTTCCTGTAACTCAACATCACTGGAGTTATAGGTATCAGCATATACTTCTAAAATAACAGGGTCACCAGGACTTACTATTAAATTAGTAGTATAGGAAGTACCATTACCAGAAGTAAGAAGATCTGTAGTACTACCAATCTGTACTCCATCAGCAAATATTTTTCCATCTCTTAAAGCTGTGGTTGTAGATACGACAGTTGTAGTAGCTAATGCATTTAAGTACTCTATCTTAACATCTTCTCCAGATGCCTTGATTTCATACCGTGCTAGCAAAAGTCCTGTTGAAGCTTTTACTACTTTCCCTGAAGGGGAATCTGTAGATTTTACAATTCTTAACGAACCTTTACTGATCTCTACGGTACCAGTATCAGCGGGAACACCTGTTGGTAAGATTTCAACCCCATATTGAGTGTCAATAAAGCTAGCATCAGCTGCACTTCTTAAGGAGAAACTAAAGTCTCTGTTTGCTCCACCTACAATGTCAGCTAAAACTTTTAATGTTATTCCTTTAGACCTTAACTCTGTTGGTGAGTCAGATAAATCAAAGGTGACATAACCATCGGAGTCCAAACTGCTCACTGAAGAAGTTAAAACTCCATCAACATATAATCTGAAGTTTTCTAAGTCAGGATAATTAACAGAACCAATTTCTGCTAGGCTTAATCTGACAAAGTCAACTTTCCTTACTCCAACCGTAGCTCTTGCTTGCCATACCATATAATCATCTTGGGCAGTTATTGTGTCACCAGTAGGGGTAACATTACTAAAGACAACTGTAGCTAAGGTTGCTGTAGCAATACTCATAATGTTTCCTTTTAAAGGAAAACCATCATTGACTGAGCTTGCATCGCAAACTAAATCAGTTGCTGCTTCGATTTCAACACCAACTGTCTGTCCTGAAGTGCCGGTTGCAATAGTTGACTTTACGGTAACGGTCTTTGATTCGCCTGCAGCTAAAGAAATAATACCAGCAGAGTTAACAAAGGTCATGTACCCTGAAGAAACAGAAGCGTTATCTGTTAATCTTTCAGATCCTTCAAACAAATAAACATTTGAAAGAGTATCGTCAGCAGATACGCCAATTCTCTTTAACTTAATCTGGGTAACTTTCTTTGTTACAGAATCTCCATTGGTAAAGGTGTATCTAGCTAATTCGGCTAATCCTTGACCTTCAACTAAAGTTCCTGCAGCAGGATTGTCAGAAGCTAATGCTACGGTTATACCTTCGTCAGCAGCTTCTTCCTCTTCTTCCTCTTCCTCTTCTTCCTCTTCTTCCTCTTCTTCTTCTTCTTCCTCTTCC
>Ga0265594_1002921_pt1 | contig 11690 bp, 8 predicted proteins | sample saktaG_11_FD_190147 | JGI IMG/M metagenome (GOLD analysis project Ga0265594, IMG submission 190147) | Saline water microbial communities from Sakinaw Lake, British Columbia, Canada - sak_2011_5_24_80m | ecosystem: Environmental > Aquatic > Non-marine Saline and Alkaline > Saline ... | reverse complement strand
CCACAATATCATATTTTATACTGTGTGGATCATTATAAATAGAATCCAAGCACGGCTTTAAAAATTTTAAGCTATTATAACTAACAATACTTATAGTTAAATCTTTAATTTCTTGTCTGTTCACTTTCTCTTTCTTGCCTGCTCTATCAGGAAACTTTATTAATATTTTGGCTCCAGTCCTGCTTATTTACACAACTTATTATAACATATTGTTATACTTCGGTATTACATTTCCTTTCTTAAAATATTTAAGGAACTATACAGGCGTAACAATATCCAGCCCTGACTTTTTAGCGCACAGAGTAATTCAAACATTTTATTTGGGGTTAAAGCACAATGGCTTTCCTCAAAAGGAAAGCCATTGTAAAAAAATAAAAAATAAAATTTAAAATAACTATAACTAAATTAATAAAAATTTATAATAATCCTATTAAATCATATCTTTACTTATTTTGCTTTTTTTCTCTTTCAGCAGCTTCAAGCATTTTTTTAGCTATTCGAAGCTCTGTTTTTCTTCTTATTTCTTCAGTGTAAACCCTAATTTCTCCAACTAACCTATTGTATCGGGTGATATAAATAGTATCACCTAAATTTTTAGTTAAATACTTTGTTAAGTTTACTCTTAAATCATTGGTATCTATTCTTTTTATATCATCTTCCATTTTCTCCCTCCTCCCTTGCTGTAAAAATTATTAAACCTTTAAAAAACAGATTTCATTAAAAAACTTATTGTTTTTAGCTTTACCTGTACTTTTTTAAGTATTATTATTCTATCATATATAATTATATTAAACTATTAAAATAAGTCAAATTTTTTTTTTAATTTATATCAAACAAATAAATTATAGTTTTATTACAATTATTAATGCCTTCATTTCAGAACAGAATCGTCAAAAGCCTGCCGCATGAATATTGTGACACTGGAGATTAAATTATTGATCTTCTTGCAAGACCGTAGATATAACCAAATAATTTTGCAAAATCAATATATAACTGCAGTAATGGAATAAAAAGTACTGCAAAAAATTTCCCTGCCGTACTACTCTTAACCTTCTCAGTATTATTCCATGTATAATTCACTCTGCTGTACGGCTTATAAATATAAATAACAAACAGAGGAGCTATGATCATAAGTACCCATAAATTTATAAAAACTGACATAACTATAACAGCAATAAAGAAGGCAAATGAAAAAAATCTTATCAAATGACGATAAAGATACATCTTGCCTATAGCGTCACCCTTTGCATACCTAAAAAACTGCTTAAAAATATCGACCATGCAGTCTCTCATCTTCCAGTAAACAACTGCATCAGGATTAAACTTTACATCATAGCCCATGGCTCTTACATTAAAGTTAAATCGCATATCTTCTCCATAATCCATAAATTCAGGATATCCTCCTGCATCCTTCCATAAACTTTTTCTAAAACTTAAATTTCTCGAAGAAGGCATGTACTTTTTACTTTTTGTCTCCTTCCTTCCTGGCATAATACAAGCAGCCAGACATTTCTCTAATAAACTTCCAGCCAGCGGACTATTAAATCCTCCAACCATATGGCAGGATTTATCATTATAATATCTGGTTATCTCACCTATCCAATTTCTATCCAGAATACATCCTGCATCGCTAACACAAATAATATTGCCATTTGCATTTTTTATGGCAATATTTCTCCCTTTAGATATATTCGCCCCTTGTCTTTCAATTATTTTAATATTTATCTTTTTACTGCTGCTGCTAGTATTATTTTTAAAAAAACCTCTTACTAGGTTCAGTGTATTATCACTTGACCCGCCATCTACCAGTATTATCTCGCCAGGCAGGCATTTCTGCTCTAAAAGACTGCCAAGAAAAGCTCTGATGCTCTTTTCCTCATTATAGACAGTTGTTACAAAACTAATATCTTTTAAAATTTTCCTATCTTCCATATATTAAAAATTAAAATCAAGTTTTTTTACTTTGTGTTTGCACATCAGTATTTTAAGTATTTAGAAAATAAACAATCAATATTAATGGCTGCTGCTTTTACAAAAATACAATTTTAAGGTTTTAAAGTATAACCCAAGTTTTTCCTTGCTTAATTTTTTTCTGCCTTTTTTCTTCTGCCCAAAAACAGACAAAATCATAAAAAGCAGTATCCTATTAATTACTCCAAAAAAATACAGGCAGCTTAAAACTAATGCATGAAATAATGAGTAATTCTTTTTAAAATAAAGTCTTCTGCTTTTCCATATCCCTACCTCTCTCGTCGCTTTATCTCTGGAAGCAATGCCGCTATCAGAATGCTGCACTGCAAAATATGGGTAATAATAATGCTTGTATCCTGACATATGCATTCTAAGACATAAATCGGCATCCTCGCTGTACATAAAATAATCTTCATCAAAGCTGCCCGCCTGGATAAAAAATTCTCTTTTTGAAAACATAAAAGCTCCGCTTAGCCAATCTACTTTTCTAACACTTTTATGGTCCCAGTTACTTAAAAAATATGACCCAAATACGCGAGATTTTTTAAACAATCTGTGCAGGAAATAGCTCTCGTAGAACTGTCTTGCAAGTGTTGGGAAAGACCTGCAGTTGTATTGAAGCGAGTTATCAAAATTTAATAATTTAGCCCCAATAATTCCAACCTTGATACCTTTGCTTTCCTCATCATAGAACTTAATCAGATTATCCAGACCTTTTTGAATAAATTTAGTATCTGGATTTAAAAACAATAAAAATTCTCCTCTTGCTCTTTCAGTTCCTATATTTGAAGCACTGCAAAAACCCCTATTTTCTCCCATTTCTATAACAGAAATCCAATCAGATTCTAACTCTAATTTCTTTAAGTATTCAATACTTCCGTCACTTGAACCATTATCAACTATTATTAGCTCCCATGTAATTTTATTTTTATTTTCCTTCCCCTCTAAAGAACCAATGGAAAAAAATAAACTTTCTATGCAGTTTTTAATAAATTTCAGACTATTGTAACTTACAATTATTATGCTTAAATCCAATTATTCTCCTGCTGGTCAAATTATTTTCTAATATTATTTTTCAAGCTCTCCTGCCTCTTCACTTAAAACAGAAAGTAGATTTTTTTCAAAATTAGAGTTGGAAAATTTTTTGCAGCTTTCTAGGGCTCCCTCTCTTATACCACCTATATCCATTTTACCGCTGCATATCTTTAAAGTAATTTTTTTTAAACCGTCCCAGCTTTCAAATAAAAATCCGTCTTTCCCATTTTCAACGATCTCTGTTTGCCCTCCCTTATTTATAACCACCGGAATACATCCTGAAGCCATTGCTTCAACAGTAGTTATCCCAAAATGTTCAAACTTTTCAGGATGTCTTTTCTCATCTTCTCCCATTCCAGCTGCATGCCAGAAAATATAAGCTCTTGAAAAAATATCAGCTAATTCCTTCCATCCAATATTAGTTAAAATCCTTACAGGATAGCCAGAACTTATTTCTTTTATTTTATTTACATAATCCATATGTTTGCTTCTATCCTCTACTCCTCCTACAAGATACAGGATATATCCATTCATAACATCCGGATTATCTCTATAGAGTTCTATAAAAGCCTTTGCAAGTTCTAACTGCTTTTTATTATGATGCTCGGGGAAAAATCTCCCAACACTTAAAATAATTTTTTCCTTTTTCCCAGATGTAAAATTATCTACATCTACAGGAGGAAAGAGTATGGTACAGTTTCTTTTCCAGAATTTTTCTATCCAGTGCTTGGAATATTTAGAAATTGCTATGATTTTATTATAAGTTTTTAAAAACCTTAAGTCTCTTGGATATGTAACAAGAAACAGAGGAATAAAACCCAATATTTTTAGTATAATCTTTTTTACAATATTACCCTTAATTTCATTATAAACAACCACTCCTAATTTTCTTGAATCCTTTGTGTTTCTATATTCAGTCTTTGGAATAAAAGTATTGGAAGTTATTAGAATCTTGCAGGGCTTTTTGCTAAAATCAACTGGAATTTCAACAATCTCTTTTAGATTATTTTTTAGTTTAATGTCCCTTTCATATAATATATTTTCACTCCTACTGGACAAATCTCCTATTTTTAATCTATTGCCCTTATACTTATTCTCAATTACCAAAACCCTGCACTGCATCAAATCAATACTGCTTGTATCAGGATTCTTAAGTCCTATTCTAAAATGCTGGTTTAAGTTATCTATATTGATGATTACTTTCCCGCTGCTCCAGCTGCCCCTTCTAAGGAAAAACCTCTTTATATCATATAATCCTTCCTCAATTTCTATTGCTCTAAATTCCCTGCAGAGTCTGTCAGAAAATTTAAACAGCCATATAGCAGGAAGTCTGAAGAAAAAAAGTAAGAATCTATGTATGGTCCTAAAATCTACATCAAAGGGGGTAGGAAAATAACATAAATATAAATTTCTGTTTCCATAAGCAGAAAGTGAACTTAAATATGTAGCATTTATAAATATATCATATTCTTTTGTAATTTTTTCAGCATAATCTTCAGATAAAAAAGGAAATACTTTTAAGTTAACTTTACTTAAATTTAGATTAAGCCTCCTGGATACCTGATTTAAATCTGCAAATATATCTGTGATTATATCCACGCTATAATTGCTCTGATGAGATAGGATTTCAGCCATTTTGCAACTGTAACGTTCGCCACCACCAAAAGTTGATAAATACCTGTCATAAATTCCAATTCTTATCATAAATATGTCCTATCAAAAGCTTCTTATCCAGCTTTTAATATCATTATCCGATACTCTTCCACCTGTCCTTACCCTAAATCTTTTCCCAGAGTTTTTTATCAGTAGATAAAAAAGCTCAAAAAATACCCTTATTCTAATAGGAATATCTATTCTATTTTGTTTTTTCCCTGCTAAAGCACTGCCAATAACTATAAATATATTTACTATGCTTGATAAAACAAATACACAGTAACTTTTTAAAAAAAGCATTGGCCATCCACACTTATAAATAGCTAACAGTCTATTTCGAAGTACATGATACGTAAAGCTGTAAGACCATTCCTTACTTGTTCCACAATGGACATGCCTTGCAATAGAATTAGGAGTAAAAAAAACTTTCCAACCTCTGAGTCTGGCTCTCCAGAACAGGTCAATATCCTCATAATAGGTAAAGAAACTCTCGTCAAAATAACCGATGTCCTCAAGCATCTCCCTCTCTATTAAGAGGCTGCTTCCACTTGGTGCAAAAATTTCTTCCACCCTTCCATACTGGCCTTCATCAAATCTAAGAAAACCCCTGTCCCTACTGTAGAAATACTTATTTATTTTGACCCCGCAGCTGTTTATTATATCTTTTTTATGTACAAAAAAATTTCTTGGTATTTTAACTTCCACCCTCTTTTTACTTTTATTAACTTTAGAATCATATATAATCTCTTCTCCTGCAACTATTTTTAAACTATTTGGTGAAATATAAGAGGATACTTCAAACTCTAAATACATATCTTTGCCCATGTCAAATATGGGAACTGCCAAAATAGCATTATCCTGAGTCCAATAATTGATATTTCCTTCCCTATCAGATGATGGAGGATAAAAACCATCCAAATATTTAACATCACCATACAAAACCCCGCCATCGCAATATTCCTTGCTGCTATTTCCGTTATTACTATTGCCATAATATTTACTATTTCCAGTATTACTGCTTTTATTACTTATAATTTTTTCCTGACATATTTTAACATGAGAAATATTTACACCAAGCCTTCTGCTTCCCCTGCCTTTTTTTAACTCTCCAGAAGTAGCACTTTCTGCCATAAACTTAAGCGGCAAATAAGGATACAGGAATACAACCCTTGAGCTTACAGCTCCAACGTGAGAATCCTGTGAAGATTGTTTAAATATATTAACCATTTCCCTGAGCCAATCTCTTTTAACAACGCAGTCATTATTAACAAGAGCAATATACCTGCCTTCAGCTTTTTTAAATCCTTCATTATTCCCACCTGCATATCCTAAATTTTCAGGCAGAGAAATTACCTCTACCTGGGGGAAAAAATTTCCTACAAAATCTATAGAACCATCAGTCGAACCATTGTCTACTATTATTATTTGAATTTTTTCTTTAGGATAATTTAAATTTAGTAGTGAATTAAAAAGATTATACAAAAATTGCCTGCCGTTATAATTTACGGTAATAATGGATATTAATGGATCATCATCTTGAGCCAATTAACTATTTCACCTCACTTATTAACAAAAAATTACCCGCGGGAAATCACGACTACACCAATTGTAATTATGGCTGCACCTGCCCACCGAAGAGGGTTCACATCTTCTTTCAATATGAATTTCGAGAGAATAAGTACCAGGACATAAGTAACCCCGATAAATGGATATGCAAAGCTGAGATCTACTGCAGATAATACAACCAGCCATATAGCTGCTGAGAGTACATATAATAATAATCCTACCCAAACTAAAGGACTTTTAATAACTTCAGAAAAAAACTTTCCTAATGTTTGGAAACTATTCACATTAATAAATCCTATCCGGTTCATACCAATTTTTAAAATTATCTGTCCTCCAACTGCAATAGATATGCTCAGTAAAATAAGAAGTATGGATTTTATTAAACTCAATTTTCTACTCTCCTCTTTTATCATTTTCAATTAATTTCCTCTTATATTGATGCCCTTACATTTATTTTTGTAACAACTTCTTTTTATAGATTGTAATTTATACAAGATTTAATTATTAATATCTATAATTTTCTAACCAAATAATATTTACTTGACAATGAAAGTCCCATTACCTTATCAATATCTTCAAAATCTCTCAATATAACATCGAGCTTCCCATCCAGACTAACACCAATCTTTAACTTGTCCTTAGACTTAATATTAATTTTTTCAAGTTCCTCCCTTAATTTATTAATATCTATTCCTAAATTTCTAATTTTTTCCCAGAGAGTTTTAAATATATTGAAATAAATTAATAGCATTCTTTCCCTATTTTTTTTATTTAACTCATTTATCTCCCTGTTTATCTGTAGCTGGATATTATTATTAATAGCCTTTACAGAATCATTATAGCTTTTTCTTAAATTTTCAAAATAAACACTGGTAAGTAAATACATGTACCTCCTGAACTTACCTTTTAAAGATTTATCTTTTTTTAATTCATCTGACTCCAGCACGTTAAACCTTTTAAGAAGATTTATATTCTTAAAATTCTTCCTTGATAATTTTATTTCAAAAAGCTCAAAAAGCTCATTTTTACCATAGATATTTCCAACATTATCTTTGGAAAATTCTAGGACTCCAACTTTATCCCAATCACCCTTATCAATTATCTCAAAATCCGCATTCTTCAGAATATACTCAATAGTAAAACCATCTATTTTGCTGCCTGCATTATCTTCAATCTTTCCTTCACCTATAACCTTAAGCAACCCTCTATTTTCAGGCATGGAAAAAAACAGCAGGCCGTCGGTTTTTAGTTTTACCCCAAGGACATTTATCATGTCATAAAAAAATTTCGGCGTAATCTCTGGAAAAACATTATTTACAATAATACCATCAAATTTTGTTCTCTCTATTATTTTTAATTTTAAAATGCCTACTTTATCTAAAATTTTATCTTCAACCTTCTGTTTATCTACATTTTCATCAACTTCCAGATAAAATAATTTACCAAGATTACATTTAGACAGCATCTCCATATCTTTATATTTATTGGAAGTTAAAACTAAAACATTCGTAGCCTCTTCAAAATTTTTCTTAATGACATTGGAAATCCTGCTGTTCTGAAGATCAATAAGCTCTATTATCTTCTTTTTATCATTAGCATAATCAGCCTCAATACAATACTTAACTAACGGCCTTGTAACATTTTCCCAATCGAATCTATGGACAATTTTATTTAAATTCTTCTTATAAATTTCAATTAAGCTCCTATTTGAAATTGTGCCTTCCATAACTCTTGCTAATTGATGAGTATTTTCATATCTTACAACTTCACCTATGTTTTCTTCTTTAACCATTTTAGCTATTGAATCACCTTCTGTTGTAATAATGGGTAGTTTTGCCCATATGTAATCAATTACTCTTGTTCTATAAGAGAATTCAGTTTCAACCCTTTTCTGATGTATAGATAATCCTATACTTGATTCTAGAAGAAAATTCTGCCTGATATCATAAGGTGTCCATTCTTTAAAAAATACATATTTTTCAAACAGGTCAAGTTCTTTACTTAGCTTTATGGCATCAATACATTTTTTCATTTCAGGAAGTTTTGGATCTGGATGCTTAATACCAATAAATACCATTTTTATATCTTTCCTATTCCTGGTAATTTCCCAGAGCGCCTTAATTGCAGTTATTGGATCCAGCCAATTCCATATACCTCCACCCCACAGTGCTATTTTGTCATCTTCTTTAATTGCAGGTATTGTATTCCTTATTGATTCTCCAGTGTGTTTGGGTGGGGATGACGGTATTCCAAAAGGCACAATGTCTATTAATTTTTTAAAGGTGTTATCAGAATCATAATTATATGGATTTACTCTACCCATAGCACCCAGCATGCCAAGCCAGTAATCCTTTTGCTTTTCACTTGCACAGATAAAATAATCTCCAATAGTAAGCTGTGTTTTTAAAATATTTAGATTATTCTTATCAATTCTTAATCTTTCAGCCATGCTGCTGTCTTTAAACATTTCAAGGCTTTCCAGATTAAAAGGATTATAAAGATCTATTATAATTTTTCCGGTATAGTTCTTTAAGAAGGGAAAATAATATAGTATATGCCCCTGCATTAATATTATATCTGCATTCTCTGTATACTTCTCTAAGCTCCTATAGTTATCTACCCTGTATTGCCCTGCTTTAAAACCTTCTGTATCAATATCTATCCTATTTGGTGCCACCAGAGTAACATCAAGAAAATTAGATAATATTTTCGCAAACTCATAAAATCTTATACCAGGTCCAGCCATCTGTTTCCCAATTATATCGTAACTTATTATAAGAATTTTTGACTTACTTTTCTTTTTAACAATTTTCTCATTCATTAAAACTCCTATACTACATCCAATTTATATATAAATTGCTTAGATTATATCAAATACAAAAAATCTAAATTAATAATCATTTTAACCTTAATTTTTGTAATATGAAATAGTTTTTTATTTTTACAATTAGATTATATGGTAAAAATATAAAATTTATAAAATATGCGTATGTAAGCGCTGATTTCTGATCCCTGGTTGCGCTTTCCTTAATCCATTGAAGTTCTTCCCTGAGAAATTTTTTGAAAAAATATAAAAATCCAAAATTTACAGCCACACACCTTAATCTGTTTTTATGATAAAATTTGTAAAAATTCCCACTAAACTTCTTAACAGATGCACCTTCAAAATGTCTCGAAACAGCATTATAGCTGACCATTATCTTTTTTTCTATTTTTTTTAACTTGATACAATAATCCAGCTCCTCGTAATATGCAGGCCTGTATCCTGTATCTAATCCACCAACTTTACAAAAAATTGTAAAATCAGTTGCAAACAATGCTCCAGTTACATAATCAACTTCTTTTAAAACTTTTGTACCGCTCTTTTCAATATCTCCTTTTGTAAGTTTTTTAACCATATTATAATCGCTATCAGTAAATCCGGAGAATTTCTTACCATAATTTATATGCTCGGTAATTAAATTAGACTTAACTTTTCCACCAGCATGCTGAATTATATCCTTACTATAATCCAGGATAAGCCCGCCTACTGCTCCAATTTCTTTTAAATCCTTAGTATGCTCTCTAAGCTCAAATGGCAAAATTAAATTACTTAAAGTATTTTTAAATAAATATAAATCCGGGTTTATAAGGATTAAATATTTAATACGGCTCAGTAATCTTTTATGTTTTTTGCCAATAAAATTAAAGATAGCATAGTTTACCGCTGCCGAGAATCCTATATTTTTCTTAAGTTTTACTAGTTTAAAATTTCTTGGAGATATTTCTACATATGAATTTATAAATTCTTTAATTTTCTTTATTGTATTATCAATCGAATTATTATCTATGACTGCTAAAAACCACTTTCTGTAACTGGAAGTTGCCACAGATTTCAGACAATTTTCAATAAAGTCTTCGCTATTATAAGTTACAATTATTATAAGAGTTTCTATTTCCATAGAAAAATGTTAGAAAAATTTCAATACTAACTTATTATTTTTTAATCAGTTACTTTATAGGTATCTTTACAAGCAAGTTCTATGATCAGTTTTCAATTACTTAGATATTTTTCTTTTAAAAATTTTAAAATAATTATAAATTCTATAAATTAACCCCTTTTTAACTATCCCTTCAAGCTCAGAAATTTTTCTATCTCTCTCTGCAATCATTCTCTTCTGCCTTAGAACAATTTGATTAAGATTTCTAATAGCTTCTTCTCTGCTAAAAAAGATTTTTCTTTCCTTTCCCTTGTCAGGGGAAAATCCTGGATTTTTAGCCCACTCCTGAAGTGCCATTGTTGTTTTATCAAAATTGAAATTGCAAACCCCATATTTTTTACCAGCAAGTGCTGTTTCCTTAACTTCCTGCCTGTGAGATGCAAGGTATGTAAGTTTTTTACTTAAATCATATGGATCACCAGGCATAAAAGTATATCCAATCTTTTTACTGGTTATAATTTCTGTTAATTCGCAAACATTGGAAGATAGGACACAAAGTCCAGCCCGCATCCAGTCAAGTATCCTGTTTTTACTTCCCAGCTTAACCTCATAAATATCTTTATCTATATTTATACCAATATCTGATTCCAGATAATAATTAGGAACATCCTCTCCGGGTATCCACCCTTTCATAATAAACCTGTCCCTGTAAGGAGATTTTTCTATCATTGATAAAAAATTTGGGTAAGTAGCAGTATCCTGTTCAGGAATTTCCCCGCCTGTTGAAACAAATTTAATATGCTCGTTCTGCTCCATTGCAAGACTTAAACCCTTAAACAGGGTATCCACATCTGTCCATGTATTGTATCCGCCAGTCCATAAAACAACAAGATCGTCCCTGCTTATTCCATCTTTTTCCCTTACAACCACCTTTGTATGCTTATATTCCTCCTCTGGCATCCCGCATGGTATTGTATGCGCAAAATCATATCTTGAAGTATGCCTGTTAAGCCTTCCAGCAGTACCAAGCTCTCCTATTAGAGCATACTTCTGCCGCGAAGATACGCATGAAAAGATATCAGCAGTTGAAATAATATTATACTCACTGTTCCAGTAATGAAAGAGACAGCTGTCATCCCCATCACTTGCAGCTCTTGCCTGAGCTTCAGCCATTACATGACCAAAAAGATCAGCCCAAAATGGAGTTATTTTAGTAATATTTTCATTACTAATATCTCCATTATTATTTACCCCACTATCATATTTAGTAGTTCTGCTTTTAATGCTACTATCTATATTATTACTTATAAAAGCCAGTAAATTAGAAGCAATAAAAGATGGATAAAAATTACATCCTACTATACAATCAGGCTTAAACCTATAATAAATCTCTGCAATCAGCCTGGTGTTTTCAAAATCATCTTTTTTTAATATATTGTATTCAAAACTATAATTTAAATTACCGCTATTATTTGAATTACCATTATTTTTATCTATCCTTGAAATATAACAAAAGTCTTTATTGAATTGCGAGTTAAAATTATC
>Ga0265594_1002919_pt1 | contig 11706 bp, 12 predicted proteins | sample saktaG_11_FD_190147 | JGI IMG/M metagenome (GOLD analysis project Ga0265594, IMG submission 190147) | Saline water microbial communities from Sakinaw Lake, British Columbia, Canada - sak_2011_5_24_80m | ecosystem: Environmental > Aquatic > Non-marine Saline and Alkaline > Saline ... | reverse complement strand
TACTGAAAAGACCTTTATTTCTGGAGCTAAAGTTGCTCCAGTTGAAACGCAACTAAAAAAAGCACAATATCTTTATCAAGACGGGGATGATTTTTGTTTTATGGACCCTAAAACCTTTAATCAATTTAGTTTATCTTCTGATCTTTTAGATGATCAAGAAAAGTTTTTAAAAGAAGGTGAAGAATTTAAGATTTTATTTTGGAACGATAAGGCTTTATCACTAGAATTGCCAATCTCCATGGTTTTTAAAATTAAAGATACTTCTCCTGGGGTTAAAGGTAATTCGGCAGTTAATTCTTTTAAAAAAGCAGTATTAGATAACGGATTATCCTTGAACGTTCCTTTGTTTATTAATATTGATGATAAGGTAAAAGTTGATACAAGGACAGGTCAATATATGGAGAGAGTAAATTAGCGGAGTAAGATAAAAGCAATAATTAAAAATATTTGAGGAATAAATCCCCACGGCATTTTTCCACTAGTATGCATAATTTGACTATGAAATTTCTCCAAAACGTTTATTGGGAAGGGTCTAAGGTTGAAAAATAAAGCCGGAAATTCTAAGATATCCGGCATAATTCCTAGAATAACACCAATCCATAACAAAGGTGAAAATGGTTTGCTAAATTGGAAAAAGTAAAAAACTGATGCAGCGGCAATAATGATGTCAATGGCGGTAAGGATTAAAGCTCTTTTTTTTGTTTTTTTGCCTGTTGTTAAACCAGTCCCAGCATCCCAATGGGGAACAAGATCTAATAAGTAATGAAAAATGACTACTAAAGGCAAACTAATATAGGGATTGGGGATTTTTGTTACTATTAAAGCAGACGCAAGCGAATGTGTTGTTGCTAACATAGCGGTAAAAAAATTATACTGTGCTATAATTATAATTGTCAAGGAATGTTGTCTGTAATACTTTCATTTGGACCAGTTACTTTATATAGTCTAGGCTTTTTAATGGCCATAGGAGCTTTTTTATTAAGCTTTATTATTTGGCGTCGTTTAAAAGATTTAGGCTTAAAAGAAGAAAAGATCTTAGATTTTATAATTATTAGTCTTTTATTGGGTTTTTTCTTTGCCAGACTTTTCTTTTTAATAGAACATTTTGATAAGTTTGGCTTTTCTTTTTCAAGGTGGCTTTTATTTGTTCGTTACCCTGGTTTTTCTTTTTGGGGTTGGGTATTAGGATTTTTCCTTTCTTTGCGTTGGTTTGTTAAAAAAGAAAAATGGGATTTTTTAAGAGTAGCTGATGAAACTACTTTTGGAGCTTTACCCTTTTTAATTTTAATACAAGTAGGTCAGTTTTTAGATGGTTCTGGTTTTGGACATTTTACCAGTATGCCTTGGGGTGTTTTTGCCCCTGGAAGTCTTTTAAAAAGACATCCAGTTTCTTTGTTTTTAGCAACTTTGCTTTTGTTAATTTGGTTATTACTCCTTAGAGTAGAGAGACATTGGCGAACTTGGAATTGGTTAAAAAATAAGGAGAGTGGTTTTATTAGTTTAATGGCTTTGATTATGACATTTTTTGTTAGTGTCCCACTTGCATTTTTGGATGATTCTAAGGTATACTTTTATTGGTTAAAGATAGGGTTGGCGGTAGTGTTTTTTATCCTAAGTACTACCTTTTTTTATGGTTATATAGGTCGTAGTTTTAAAAAATTATTTGTAAAAAAAGATGGACAAAATAAAGAAAAACAAGAAGAAGAATAGCAAAGTTAAGCAAATCGTTGTTTTTCCTCTAAAAGTTCTAAAACCAATAGCTAATTTTCTTTCTGAAGGAATAGTTCGTTTGGAAAGAAAGAAAAAAGATATTGCTAGTCGTGATCCTTTTAATGATCCTGAAAGAGTTAATGACAATGCTTCTTCTGACACTGATGCCGCTGAACAGGTAGGTCATGAAAGGATAAAGGCTTTAGAAAAGCAAATCAATAGTAAATTAATTCAAACAAAGAAAGCTCTATCAATGATAAAAATTGGTCGTTATGGGGTATGCGAGAAGTGTGGGAAGATGATTGATACTGATAGATTAATGATTATGCCAGAAGCAACAGTTTGTATTAAGTGCGAAAAAAACAAAGAAAAATAATTTAAATGTTTTATCTATAGTTTAATTTTCCCCAAATAAGGGGATTTTTTATTTTAAAATGGAGAAATTAAAACCTAAAATCATTTTTGAAGATCAATACTTCCTTGTTTTAGATAAACCAGCCGGTATGGTCGTTAATAATTCACAGACGACTAAAGGAATACAAACGATTCAGGATTGGATAGGGGAAAATGTTTCTATTTGGAAAAATAGAAAAAGGGAAAAAGGAGAAGAGTTTAGAGATTTTTTTGATCGATTAGGTATTGTTCATCGTTTAGATAAAGAAACAAGTGGCTTGCTTTTAGTAGCTAAAGATTATAAGGCATTTCGTGATTTGCAAAGACAATTTAAAGAAAGAGAAGTTAAAAAAAGATATTTGGCTTTAGTTCATGGAGAAGTAGACCCTAAAAAGGGAACAATAGAAGCTTCTATTGCAAGAAGTCCTTTTGATCGCAAAAAATTTGGAGTTTTTTTGCAAGGTAAAGAAGCAAAGACCTCATATGAGGTCTTGGAATATTCTAGAACAAAAGAGGGGAGTTTTAGTTTGCTTGAACTTACTCCTCGTACTGGGCGGACACATCAGATAAGAGTTCATCTTAAATTTTTAAATTATCCAATTTTTGCTGATGAGAAATATGGGGGTCGAAAAAGATCCAGGAAAGATCGCCTTATATGTAAAAGGCATTTCCTACATGCATCTTTTATATCTTTTACTCATCCTTATAGCCAAAAGAAACTAGAGTTTAAATCCAAATTGCCTTCCGATCTTCAAATTGCTATGATTAAACTAGGTTTTAATTAAAATTCTTTAAAGATATGAGTGCTGATTTCGTTTTAATAGGTTGGTTAGGGTTGGTTTTGGCAATGGCCTTTTTAGGCGGTTTTTTGGCTAAAAAGGCTAAACAACCGACAGTAGTTGGCTATCTTTTGGTCGGTGTTTTTATAAGTCTTATCACTTCTAAGTTTTTTCCGGTTAAAGATCTTTTATCTTTTTTAGCAGAGATTGGTGTGGCCTTATTAATGTTTACATTGGGAATTGAACTTTCCTTAGATTATTTAAGAAAAGTAAAAGTTGTGGCTATTTGGGGAGGATTAATACAAATTTTACTTATTATTATTCTTTCCTTGTTCATTTTACCTTTGTTTGGTTTTGATTTTTATTCTTCTTTATTTATGGGAGCGGCTTTTTCTTTATCTTCAACAGCTATTGTGGTCAAAATTTTATCTGAAAAGAACGGAATTGATACTCTTCCTGGAAGTATTATGTTAGGTTGGCTTTTGGTCCAAGATTTAGCTGTTTTACCAATGGTGGTTATTCTTCCTGCCATTGGAAGTAACAATGGCAGTATCGGTTTATTGATACTTAATATTTTAAAGGTTTTTGCTATTTTGGTAGCGGTCTTACTTTTAGGTAGAAAATTAATTCCAAGGTTTATTAATTGGGTTTCTAATTTTGGTTCCAGAGAATTACTTTTAATTGCCGTTTTTTCTCTATGTCTTTTAACAGCTATTTTTACTTCAGCTTTAGGTCTTTCTCTAGCCTTGGGAGCTTTTTTGGCGGGATTAATAATTTCCAAAACTTCAGAAAACCATGCTATTTTCTCAGAAATTAGACCACTGCGTGATATCTTTTCAATTGTCTTTTTCGTTTCCCTAGGAATGTTTTTAAATCCTTACTTTTTGGCTTCTAATATTTTAATGATTTTATCAATTAGTCTTTTAATAGTCTTTTTAAAGTTTGCCATTATTACAGGTTTGGTTTTGTATTTAGGTTACCATGCAAAAACTTCAATTATAGTTGGTATGGGATTAGTCCAAGTGGGAGAGTTTGCCTTTATTCTTTCTCGTATTGGCTTAAACCAGAATTTAATAAGTGATAGTGTTTATTCAGTTATTTTATCAGTAGCTTTATTAACAATTTTAATTACACCTTGGTTTATTTCTGCTTCACCTCGTTTCTATTTCTTTTTACAAAAAACTGCTAAACGTTTTCCTAAAGTCTACGAACGTTTATTTATTAAGGTTGATCAATTTCATAAGGAGGAAGGTTTAGAATTAAATGATCATGTTGTTATTTGTGGATACGGAAGAGTAGGGAGTTGGTTAGCCCGAGCATTACAACTTTTAGAGGTTCCTTATGTTGTTATTGATTATAATCATCAAAAAATTAATGATCTTAAAAAGCAGGGAGTAAAGGCTTTATATGGTGATCCAGCTGATATTGATGTTTTAAAGTATGCTCAAGTTAAAAAAGCCAAGATTGTGGTTATGGCTATTCCTGATCAAGCCACTCAAGAAATTATTATCGCTAATTGTCAGACTTTAAACCCTCATATTAAAATTGTTTCAAGAATTCATAAAAAAGAATCTTTTTCCAGATTGAAGACCTTAGGAGTGACTTGTTTTATCGAGCCAGAGTTTGAAGCATCTTTATCAATTATTCATCGAGTCCTACAGTTTTTAGGAGTTAACCAGGATGAAATTGCCGGAAAGATTAAAAGAATTAAGATTGAACATGGTATGTTTAAGACAGAATAAAGGTTATTCTCTTTATGTTTCTTAAGTTTCCTTAAAGGGAATTTTTTATTTTAAAATGAAAAATTGTTTTAAAGTTTTAAAAAAAGAAAGACAAACTAAAGCAAGGTTAGGTAAATTAAAAACCTTTCATGGAGATATTTTAACTCCTTCTTTTGTGCCAGTCGGCAGTCAAGCAAGTGTTAAAAGTTTAACAGCTCAAGATTTAAAGGAAATTGGAGTTCAAGTTTTTTTTGCCAATACCTACCATTTATATTTAAGGCCAAAAGCGGAATTAGTTAGAGAAGCTGGTGGTTTGCATAAATTTATGAATTGGTCAGGTCCAATTATGACAGATAGCGGAGGTTTCCAAGTTTTTTCCTTAGGAAGATTAGAGGATAAAGTTAAAATAGATTACAACGGAGTTACTTTTTATTCCCATATTGATGGTTCTAAACATTATTTTACTCCTAAAAAATCAATTGAAATTCAAAATAAATTAGGAGCTGATATTATGATTGCCTTTGATGAATGTGCTCCTTATCCGGTTAAGCATGATTATGCTAAGTTGGCCATGGAGAGAACGCATCGTTGGGCAAAAGAAAGTTTAGAAACAGCCAAAAAAAGAAACAGCCAACTTCTTTTCGGTGTTATTCAAGGAGGGATTTTTAAAGATCTAAGGATTTCTTCTACAGAATTTATTTCTTCTTTGCCTTTTGATGGTTTATGTATTGGAGGGGTAGCTGTTGGAGAGACAAAAAAGGAAATGGTTTCTGTTTTAGATTGGGTGATGCCTGTTTTAAAAAATGACAAAAGACCGATCCATCTTTTGGGGGTGGGGGAAATAGATGATATTTTCAAAGCTATTGAAAGAGGAGTGGATATGATGGATTGTGTTATACCGACTCGTTTAGGAAGAATGGGTCATGTCTTATCAAAAGAAACTAAAGATTTTAAATATGATATTACTAAAGCAAAATTTGCTTCTGACTTTAGCCTTTTAGATAAAGATTGTAATTGTTTTGTTTGTAAAAATTATTCACGAGCTTATCTTAATCATTTATTTAGGACAAAAGAACTTCTAGCTTACAGGTTGGCTAGTTATCATAATTTATTTTTTATAGAGAGTCTTTTTGCTAAAATAAGAGAAGCGATTAAAAAAGATAAGTTTAAGGATCTTAAAAAAGAATGGCTAGACTAAAAGATAATATCTATAAAAGAAAACAAAAATTAAAGGCTAAAAAAGAAAGAAAATTTGTTTTGGCAAAGAAAGTTTTTTTAATCCTTTTATTAATTGTTTTATTGGGTGGTTTTTTTAAGATTTATCAGTCAATTCAAAGATCTTCCTGGCAAGGTGATAGTCGTTTTAATATAGTTTTTGATTCTTTGCCAGTGTTGATTGCTTCTTTTGGTAGTTCTGACAATGAAATTAATTTTTTATTAATTCCTAAGGGGACTTTTATTGAAACAATCCATGGTTATGGTTCTTGTAGGGCTGAATCAATAAATAGGTTAGGGGAAATCAATAATCAAAGTGGGGAATTTCTTTCAGAAAGCTTGCAAAATTATTTAGGTTTGCCTTTAGATAGTTATCTTTTAAGTTCTTCTGATCTTGTCTTTGAAAATAATCCGACGTCTTTAAAATCTTATCTATTAGCTAATCTCTCTTTCTTTTCTAAAACAAGAAAAGAAGCAAGTTTAAATAATTGGGATTTATTACGTCTTTGGTGGTATCTTAAAAAGACTAATCTTAATAAATTTAACATTGTTGACCTTTCAAGCACTCCGGCATCAGAAGAAATAACTTTACCTGATGGAAATAAAGCGATTAAAATTGACCCTAACCGTTTAGAGCTTCTTATTACTCAGTTTTTTTCAGACAGTAAGATAAAGGAAGAAGATTTAGGTATTGCTGTTCTAAATAGTACAGAACATGTTGGCTTAGCCTCTAAAATGGCTAATCTAATTAAAAATATTGGTGGGCAGATTATTAAAATAGGGGAGATAACAACGGTTTTGAAAAATGATGATTATAATTGTGAGATAAGATCTTCAAAAGAATATAAAAACTCTTATACAGTTAGAAAGATAAGTAAAATTTTTAATTGTCGTTGGACAGGGGATGATTTATTAAATGAAAGATCTTCGTTAGTGATTATTGTGAAAGAAAATTATTGGGAATTACTTAATTTACCTTAATTAAAAGAAGCAACGTCATTGTATTTTTTCCCCTTGAAAATTTCTCTTATAAAGATTTGTAGTGTTTGATGATCAATATTTTTAATAAAGACATCATATTGGTTTCCGCCGTTCATAAATTTGATCAATTTTAGAGAAAGATCTTCAGGTATAGTTCCTAGATAGTTGCCTTCCTCGTTTTGAACACTAACAAGTCTTTTTTTAGCCACCATGATGACTTTTTCTCCATTATTTAATTTTCCTAGGATATCAGGTTCGGCTAAGCGTACTAAAGAAACAATTTTTGTTTTTCCAGGTTCTTCTAAAAAGACTTTAGAGGAAAAGGGATTCCTTTTTTTGTTTAAGTTTTTTTTAATTTTTCCGCCCTTAGAAAGTCTAGTAAAGTTTTTATTGGCGATAGGATTAAAATTATCTATTTTGAGAACTTTTTTGTATGTTTTAAAAGCTTGTTTGATATTTCCTAGTTCCCAATGACAACGGGCTAATCTGTTTAAGGCAGGAATGTTTTGTGAGTTTTCTTTGATAATTTTTTTGTTAATTTCGATTGCCTTTTCCCAGTTTTGTGCTAATGCTGCTTTTACAGCCTGATTTCCCAAATTTTCATTCATTCTGATAAAGATATAATTTTTATCTTTCCTTGTCAATAAGAAGATTAACGGTTAAAATATTAAGGATGTCAGGACATTCTAAATGGTCAACAATTAAGCGCCAGAAAGAAACAAATGATGCTCGTAGGGGTCAAGCTTTTACCAAATTAGGTAACTTAATTAGCACCGCTGTTAAATCTGGTGGTGGGGTTACTGATCCTGAAAAAAACTTTAAATTACGTTTAGCGATTGAAAAAGCTCGTGCCTTAAATATGCCGAAAGGCAATATAGAAAGAGCAATTAAAAGAGCCTCAGGGCAAAAAGGGGGAGTAGATTGGACAGAATCTATTTATGAAGGTTATGGTCCTTCAGGGATTGCCGTTATAGTGGAAACAGCTACTGATAATAAAAATAGAACAACTGCGGAAGTTAAAAATATTTTTGAAAGAGGAGGAGGGAGTGTAGCTTCTCCAGGGGCAGTTTCTTTTCAATTTAAACAGGTTGGTTTAGTTACTGTTAAAAAGACAGATAATCCCGAAGAGCAAATTTTAAATTTAATGGATATGGGAGTTGATGATATAGAAGAGGCGATAGATGTTATTGAAGTATATACTGAACTAGAAAAATTAAGAGAAGTGAGGAATAAAATAGAAAAAGGAGGCTTTACAGTTTCAAGTGAGGAATTGATAATGAAACCATTAAATGAAGTTAAAATAGAGAATGAAAACAAAGCTCAGCAAATTCTAAAGTTTATGGGTAGTTTAGAGGATCATAATGATGTTCAGAAAGTTTATTCAAATTTTGATATTTCTGAGGAGATCTTAAAAAAAATCAGTGTTTAAATTAGATAAGAGAAAAAAGTTTATTATTACCGCTATTATTCTTACTTTAGGGCTCTTAGTTATTCATTTAGGGGAAATAACGTGGTGTTATCAAGCCATCGCTATTTTAGCTGTTTTGACCTATTTTTTGTCTGCTTGGTCTTTAAAGGAAGGCTTAAATGGGATTGAATGGTTGACTGTTTTAGCTTTACCGGTTCTTTTTACTATTAGTGTTGGATTATTTTATTTTTTAACACCAACATTTTGGTGGGCTAGAGTGCCAATAATCATTCTTTATGGAGGAGGAATTTATGGTTTGCTTCTAACAGAAAATATCTTTTCTGTCGCAGCTATAAGAACTATTCAGTTAGTACGTTCTGCGCATGCAGTAAGCTTTTTATTGACCTTAGCGACTTCTTTCTTTGTCTATAATGTTATTTTTTCCTTTAGGCAACCTGTTTGGGTTAATTTTATAGCCGTTTTATTATTTAGTTTTCCTTTAATCTTACAAGGTCTTTGGTGTATTAATCTTGAACCTAAGATAGAAAAGAGCTTATGGTTTAAAACAATTGCTTTGTCTTTAGTGATGGGGGAAATGGCCTTAGTTTTCTCATTTTGGCCAGTTAGTGTAGCTGTAGGTTCATTATCATTAACAACAAGTCTATATATTACCCTAGGTTTAACCCAGCAGTATTTAAACGAACGGTTATTCAAGAAGACGATAAATGAGTATATAGCCGTAGGTATAGCTGTTTTAATCGTTATTTTATTAACTACACGCTGGGGTGGCTAATTAATTTCTTCTTTTTTTTAAAAATTAAATTTTCAAAAAAATTGGGAGATAAGGAAAAAAGGGGAGTAGAGGGTCCTTAAAAAGTGCTTTTTAAGTGAGATGTCCTATAATAATTATATCCTTTTCACACAGATTATAGGGTAGTTTTCACGAAATGGCAGAGAAATAATTAACTGCTGAGTTGATATGCTCTGATATAGTTATTAGAGAGACTGTGGATAACTTTAGAGGAGACTCTTGAAGAGAAAAAAGATGTGGTGAGAGGCAATAAAAGAGAGGAAGATAAATATTAAAATAATAATAATAAACACCTTTATCTTATCCCCTTAAAAGTAGTGGAATAGTTGAAGAAGAGGACAAAGAAAGCTACTTTAAAAAGGTCGCACATTGTAGCTTTTACGACATGTTCTGAATTTAGCTTTCAGAGAAGAGTGTCAAAAGTAGATTTTAATATAGAAAAAAATAAAGGATTTTTTAAGACTTAAGTATTCTCCTCTGTCCTTTATCTTTCTTATTTATTCTCCATTTTTTGGCTAATTTTAGAAAATACCTGTCCCCCAATAAAACCCGAATATACAGGCTCAAACTATACCTAATTAAATCTAAATCTTTATGTCATTCCCCCGTGCCTAAATTGGTAATAATTATAGGTTTTATGAGAAGTTAGTTAATAATAACTGTTTATTTGTTAAATATATTCCTTTTGAGTCCCCCTAGTGGACGATGTTAGAACTAGTTACTCTCAAATTTAGGCAAAGAAAAAGCGTCTAGATTGAATTGTTTTTTAGGTAAAACAACCTAGGCGCTTTTAAACGTAATTTGCGGAAATAAATTATTACTTCTCCCATATTAAGACACAATATTTACTCTGGCTAAGCCATGATTCACAATTTTCTTCTTGGATTTTACAAAATTGCCTGATTTTATCAATAAGATTTGCCTAATTTTAATCAGGTAATTTTTTTTAATCCGGGGGGTTTTGTTTTGTCTTTCAAAAGAAATTTCCGTTTGGAAATCCCATACGAACAAAGTAGGTAGATAGTAATTCTTTAAGATGCAGCCTTCTTCAGCTTGTCGACCTGAATTGCTATTTCTACTTCCAACTCTGCCGGTTTTGCTATGAATTCCTCACGCTGGCTAATGGATACGCCCTTGACCGTTTTGGCCAAATCAGGTTCCTTCAGCATCGCATCCTTGTTTACTTCCTCCTTGATTCTGATGAAGCGCTTCAGTCTCAGAGACTTGAGGCTTTCCAGAATTGATTTGACATCACGAAGCGATACAGCTGGCGGTGTCATACGCCACCCAAAGATACCCGTAGGCACTTTTACTTCCTTGCGTTTGCCGTCGTCAGTTAGATCATCACGATGGGCTTCAGCGTAAGCGAAGAGTCCTTCGACAAGTTGAGAGATCTTCTCTTGATACGGCTTGACGTCAGCCATCGCTTCGGCCTGCAATTTCTCCACCTTTGTATTGATGTCCGATCGAATCTTATCGGTGGCGCGCTGTTCTTTCCCTATCTGAGCCAAAAATTGCGCTGCTTCATCCAAGTTCTTCGGTACAGCTATTACTACTTTTTTAGGCATGATAATCACTCCCTTTTCCCTTTTTATTTTTTAAATGGATAGCGCTTTGGATACTAAAATTAATACCCAAGGTGCTATCCACTTTTAAAGGAGGACTTTTCCGCAAATTATTAAAGAACAAAAGAAAAACAAAAAGCATTTAATCCGTTTTTCTTAAATGTGGATGAATATTAATACAAAAAGAAGAAAAAGTCAATGTTATAGGATGCTAGCTCCCCCTAAAGGACTTATTCATTAACAAAAAGGTTGAGTTTGATTGTAGTTTAGAGGAATTAAAGATCTTTAGCTCAATGCTTGCCAAAAATACCAAACAAACTAGTTATCTTCAAATTTAGGCAAAAGAAAAGCCATTATCCTGGTTTACAATCAAGCGATTGTAATTTGATAATGGCTTTAATCTATTCAGACTGCGACTTTTACTTTTTGAGGGACAAGAAGGCTGATTTTAAAAGCATCTTCTGGCAAAGGATTGAAATCAGAATGTCCATAATGCTTAGGAATATCTTTCCATTCTCCCTTCTTTGTTAAGTATTGTCTGGTATCCCAGAAACTAAAATCACTTCTATCGTTACGAAATCTTGTAACAACTAAAAAAGAATCTACATGATATGGTTCTTTGTGAATTGAGATTTCCCACTTATCTTCTAATATAAGCGTAAGGTAAATAGGGTTAGTAGAAACAGAAATTTCTTTAATTTCTTCTCCAATTTCCAACATCTTCTTTAATGAAACATTAAAATCCTTATACTTGTCTTCAACGATAGTATCGTTTTCCGTAACTAATGTCTCCATTGAATGACTTCTCGAGGGAATTATTGCCTTCATGCTAATCACTCTCCTTAAATTAAAATTATTAAAATGTAAAGGTTCTAAACCTGAATAGATTTATTTAAAAGTAAATTCAAAAACTTATCCGCAAAAACAATAGTTTTAAATTTACTGAATATACGAAAGAATATACTACCAATGAAGCTAAAAGTCAATCTTATAGGATGCTAGCTCCCCCTCGTGGACGATGTTCGGACTAGTTTCTTGCTAAATTATGAAAATTTTTAAATCTACCTAGAAGCTCATCCAAAAAAACCAAGCGCCTATGAAAAGTATAATGGCACCCAAAGCA
>Ga0265594_1002917_pt1 | contig 11709 bp, 12 predicted proteins | sample saktaG_11_FD_190147 | JGI IMG/M metagenome (GOLD analysis project Ga0265594, IMG submission 190147) | Saline water microbial communities from Sakinaw Lake, British Columbia, Canada - sak_2011_5_24_80m | ecosystem: Environmental > Aquatic > Non-marine Saline and Alkaline > Saline ... | reverse complement strand
AAAATATTTTTGCGATCTCGTAATTCAACATTTTACTTCTTTGTTAATTTTTCAATCTTGTTTAAGAAATTGTTCTTAAACAAAAAGCCAGATAATTTAAAAAGAATTATTAAACCAATTAAAGCTAAAATTGTTTCTGAAGCTCTAATTATAAGAGTAAAAGCAGTGGCTGAAGAAATATTCAAACCTAAAGAATTGAAAGTAAAAACTTGAATTGCTTCATGGCTCCCCAAAGCAGCTGGGATTGGTATTGTTACTGCTAAAAGACTAAAGCCCAAAACAGACAATGCAGGAAGTAAAGCAATTTTTGTTCCTAAAAAAACTATCAAAAGCCAAGTTCTAATATACATTATTAGTACTCTGGCAAAAGACAAGAAAAACATTTGCCACATTAATTTATTTTTTATTTTAAAAAAATCAAAAACCCTGTTTTCAATTTCTTCTGGCTTTCCATTAAGGTTATGATTAAATGCTTTGCTAAAAATCTTAACAATGCTTTCTTTTTTAAGAGCTTTTATATAAAAGAAAGTGACTACTGCCACAAAAATGAAGAACGCTGCGCCAAAAGTTAAGCTCAGGTTTTGAGGAGGAAGTCCTGTCTTGAAGAGAAAGAATAAAGCTCCCAAAAAGATAACGATCAAGTTAGTGGTCCACTCTAAAACTCTGTCTATTATTATTGATACTGTGCTTTTTGACCAGGAAACTAGATTTTTTTCCTTTAAAATAACTGCTCTTAACATTTCTCCAGCTAAAACTAAAATTGGAGCTAAAAATATTATTGAAAAACCAGCCAAATAAGGATAAAAAACATCAAAAAAAGAGAGTTTAACATTCTCTCCTTTTAATATTTCTTGCCATCTCCAACTTCCCATTAAAGCTATCAATAATGTTAAGCCAAAAATTATTAATCCGTGATTTATATTGAAATTTATAAAAACATTTTTTATCTCTTCCCAACCCACAATGTTATAAACCCAAGTAAAAAGAAGTATCCCGACAAAAATAGATAATAAAAAAAGTAAAATATTTCTCAAACTCATGATAAAAAGTGATTTTATTTATTCTTGTAAAATCTTTTCTTTAACTCTTCTATAAAATCTAAACATAACCAATTATCGCACTTTTCATAAGTCCATTCCCAAAGAAAATCAATTGATATGCTGGGGTCTTCTTTTTTATACTGAATACCTTCAAGTAAAACCACTAATACATTGAGTTGGTTAAGAAATCGAGCCTCAGGACCACTTAAAGTTTTATACTCGTCAAACAGATTCAACATTTCTTCTCTCAATGGTTGATTTAAGTTTTTAGTAAGTTTTTTAAGAGCTTTTCTTTCTTTTTTATAGTCTTGCTTAAACTTCTTTTGTTTCTCTTTTTGGAAAAGTCGAGGCCATTTTTCAAAAATCTTTTTCCCTTCTTGTATATCTTTAGGTGAAACCTTTCTATAAGGAGTGATTAAATCTTCAGTGTAAACGGCGGCCATTTCATGACAAAGAGACATTTTCAAAAGCTTTTCCATATTAAGACTCTTATCTTCCTTTCCCAATGCCCAAGCCATTAAGGTTAGGCTAAAAATATGTCCTGAAATCTTTTCCGAATCCTTTACTCCCATTAAAGACCAAATCGTTCTGGGCATTTTTTTTAATTTTCCGGCCTTGATTATAAAGTCTAAAATGTTTTTGAAATCTGTTTTAGTTTTTTTCTTCATAATAAATATACTCAGAATTACTTCTGAGTATATTAAAACATAATTTAAACTTATTAACAATAAAATTAACTAAGATGATATTTAACTTTTTTGATTTTATAAGCTATTCTTACAGGAGAATTCATTATTACTTCGCTTCCAATTTTTTGACCCAAAAGAACTTTTCCAACTGGTGATTCAGAAGATATTTTCCCCTGACCAGGATTAGCTTCTAAGGTACCAACTACTGTAAACTCATTAATCTGTCCTCCCCTTTCTTCCAACGTAACTGTTGCTCCTAATCCAACGATATTTCTTTCTTTCTTTGGTGGAATTTTTATCAGTTCAACATTTTTTAAAACATTTTCTAACTCAGCCATTCTTCTTTCCAAGAGACCCATATCTTCTCTAAAAGAAAGATACTCTGGATTTAAATCTTCAGAATGCAAAATATTTGGGGCCTCTCCCCTTATTTTAGAAAACTTAGTTTTCTTCAGTTCTTCGTATTGTTTTTTTATCTTTTCTAATCCTTTTTTAGTTAAATAGAATTTTTTTTCTCCTATCATTTTAATTTTTTAAAGCACGGAAGCCTCCCTGGCTTGGAGGCTTAGTGATTTTTGATTGCTTTTTAAATCTTGTTATAATGCGTTCTTTGTTTTACTAAACCTCCGACTGAATTTTTGGGTGATTGTTTTGATGGAACTAAAACCACAGTCGTTAACTACGACTGACGACAAAAGCATAGTGATTGTTTTTATGACTTTGCTCATCTTATTATTAGTCCATTAAACAGTTTCTATTTTAGTCTACTAAAAAATATTGTCAAGCTTTGTTCTAAAAAACATATTTTGTTTTCAATAGGTTTCGTTTTACAATATAGTAATATGATTGAAATAAATGGAAGTTATTTAGAGGGAGGAGGGCAAATTATCAGAACAGGAATTTCTTTAGCAGCAATTACTAAAAAGCCTTGCCACATATTTAATATTCGCAAAAATAGAAACGGGCCGGGACTAAAACATCAGCATCTTTTAGGAATTCAAGCAGTGGCTCAACTTTGCGGGGGAAGATTAGATGGAGACTCTTTGAATTCTACAGAAATTAAATTTTACCCCGGCCAGAATTATTTAAACCAAATATCAATTAATATCCCCACCGCAGGAAGTATTACCCTGGTTTTACAAGCCTTAATCCCTCCGGCTCTGTTCGCTCCCAGACCAATAGAAATTACTTTTAACGGTGGGGCAACTGATACTTTTTTCTCTCCGACCATTGATTACTTTAAACATTGCTTTTTAAAAATATTAGAAAAAATGGGTGCTAGAATTGAAATTGATATTCTTAAAAGAGGTTATTATCCCGAAGGAGGAGCAAAAGTAAAAGTAAAAATCTTTCCAAGTAAATTAAAGAAAATTAATCTTAGTAGAAGAGGCGAATTTCAAAATATCTTAGTTATTTCTGGCGCCTCCCAATTTTTAAAAGATAAAAAAGTAGCTGAGCGCCAGCTTACTGGAGTAAAAGAAGTTCTGGGTAAACTAAAATTACCAATTCAAGAACAGGGAGAATATTATCAAACCCAATGTCCAGGAAGTCAGGTTTGCTTATTAACTAACTTTGAGAATACAATTCTTGGAGTAGACAATTTGGGAAAATTAGGTAAAAGAGCTGAAGATGTTGGAAAAGAATCTGCTTTAGGGTTGTTAAAACAACAAAAATCTAATGCTTGTTTAGATAAACATTTGGCTGATCAAATCTTACCCTACATGGCTTTATTAAATAAAAAATTCTCAGTAACAGTTTCTGAGATTACAAATCATTGTAAAACCAATGCCTGGGTAATTGAAAAATTTATTAATGGAAAATTTGAATTAAAAGAAAATCTAATCAAGTGGATACCAAAACCGGAAATTTAAAACAGGGTTGATTGTTTGGTTATTTTTTTTTGTTCTCCTTTGGAAAAAATCTTTACTTTTCCATAAACCCCATCGTATCCTGGCTCAATAAAAACTTTCCCCTCTCTTACCCGAACTATTCCTTCAGCAATTTCTGGTAAAGAGATTCTTTCAATTTCTTCTTGAGAAACATCAAGAAGAATATTAAATTCATTTTTGAATTTGTCAATTAGGTTCTGATATTCTTTCTCTACTGTTTTTGTTCCAGAACCAACACCCAAAGCCTCACCAATTATTTCTTTTAAAGGGATTAAACTCTTAAAAGGAATTGCGTTCTTGAGCTTAAATCCTTCGGGCCTATCAGCCAATTCATTAATTCTATTCAAAACTCCAATAGTTAGAGGTCGGCCACAGCGAGGACAGATATTATTATATTTTTTTGATTCTTGGGGGGACAAAGAAATATCACAATTTCTATGGCCGTCATAATGATATTTTCCTTCTTGAGGAAAAAACTCAATCGTATAAAGAAATCTTTTAGGATCTTTATCTTTAATAGCTTTTATAATAGCTGGGTAGTTTAATTCGGTATCAAAAACATTAGCTTCTCGACCTATTTTTTCTGGACTATGAGCATCGCTGTTTGAAATTAACGTAACTTTATCTAGGGCGGATAAACGCCAATTCATGGCTGGGCTACTGCTTAAGCCGGTTTCTATGGCAAAAATATGTTTTGAATATTCTTCAAAACATTCTTCGATTGAATCAAACCCAGATTTAGAACCAAAAATAGAAAACCAGGGCGTCCAGATATGAGCTGGTACAACCAAGCATTCTGGACAAGCATTTAGAATAATTTTAGCCAATTCTTTAGCATCTAAACCCAAAATAGGCCTTCCGTCGGATTTTAAATTTCCAATACAGCCAAGGTGAGCATTGATTTTTTCAACCGCCTCAAAAGAAGGAGCTAAAACCACAATATGAATTTTACGAACTCTGTTTTTCTTAGTATAAATACAACTAATTTCAGCTGTTAAAATAAATCTAATCTTGGCTAAAGAGTTTTTTAACTTAAAAAGTCCTGATTCTGCAGGTTCTAATTTTTCTTTTATCTCCTGAAACCATTGAGGATGAGTAAAATCCCCTGTCCCTAAAACTGTTACTCCTTTAATCTGGGCCCACTTGGTCAGGTTTTCCAAATCTGTTCTTGGAGAGGTGGCTCTAGAATATTTGGAATGAATGTGTAAGTCAGCAATGATTTTCATGTTAAGAAAAATTGGGAAATTGCTCCCAGAATAAATATTATAATTAGAGAATAAGTAATGAATGAAGGTGTTTTTAAGCTATATTCTGGCTCTCTGTTTCCTAAAACTTTTGCTTTTTGGAAAATTAAAATAATTAAAATGCCATCAATTGCTCCGATAAAGGTGCCGGCTATTCCAATAACATCAATAAATTGACGGAATCCTGATAAAAAAAGAATCAATGGTACGCCCCAAGACACAAAAAGGGCTGGAATCATATGAAATCCATAATCATAAATTAAAGTGTTCCTTAAATGAAGACTAAGTATTAAAAATGAATCAGCTATAGTAATTGCTCCAGCCAATACTCCTAAAAGAACAATTTTGGGATCCAAATATGACAGAAGGCCAGAAAACGTTTCAGGAGAAGTATTTTTTCCAGATACTCCCACAACAGAAAAAACAAATAACAAATAAGTAAAAATAGCGATTATAATTGAAAAAATGATTGCTTTTTTAAATTGCTTTTTATCTTCTTTTTTTTCTAAAACATCAGCCATTTCTGGGACAGCACTCCAACCAATCAGAGAAAATAAAATTACTCCGTAAGGTAAAAAAATATTATCCCAAACTAATTCATCTGCTAATAAGCTAAAATTATCCAAGTTAAGTTTTTCTAAGCTTAAAAAAAAGATTAAAAAAATAATCAGAACAAAAATAATGTTAGTCAAAACTTCAGTTTTAGCCACGAACTTCACTTTTCTAACTATAAAAGGAAACAAAATAAAAGAAAATATTAAACTGAAGTGGAAAGAAGACAGTCCGTTAAAAGAAGAAAATAAAATATTCAAAAAATTTCCACCTAAAATAATATAAGCCAAGAGAGCTAATGTTATTCCTAAAACAACAGAAAAAGCAGCCAAAATTTTAGCCCAATCTCCTAAATATTTTTGGGCATAACCTGGTAATCTGTGTTTTTCTTTGGTTCGTAAAATGATTTCTCCTAAAAACAAATGGATTAGGAGAGAAGCCACTCCTAAGATTAAAAAATAAAATAAGGCGGGAAACATCCCGCTTCTTGAAACAACATAAGGAATTCCAAAAATTCCAGCCCCAATCATTGTTCCTAAAAGTAGGGCTACAGATAAGAAAAAACTGTTATTTTTCATTTAACTAAAAACTAAGCACTTATTAAAAAATCAGGTACCTAACTTAAAGTTTGTAAACCTTATAACCGTCTCTAACCTTTTCTTTGACTTTTAGGCCAATTGAATCGCCCGACTTAGCGGTTTTCACTGATTCATGTTCAACCTGCATTGATTTTACCGGCTGAGTAAAATCAATTTCACCTCCAACAATTCGAATACTGTCACCTGTTTTTATGGTACTTGATAATTCAACAACTGCTACTCCAATATTTCCAAAATAATGAGTAACTTTTCCTATTAATTTTCCCTGTTCTGGGACAGAGTCTTTTTGTGGCATATTAAAAAATTTAAAAATTCTTACGACCTTTTAATTATTCTCCCTTAATATATTTTACCTTTTTCTATTTCAAAAACAAGCTTTAAAATTAGTCTATTAAAACTAAAACCTGTTAGAGCTATTTGTCTAACAGGGTTTAGGTGAGAGGGAACGACCCTTTATAACATTAGTCTCTTCCATGGTCTAGTTGGACACACCAGGCAGCTGCTTTAGACCTCCTTCACAAAGAATCGTTTGTCCGTAGAGAACCTGTCTCATACCCTCTCACTTCTAAATATAAAGTTCTCAAAAATTCTGTCAAGAGTTTTTGGCTATTAAATAAATATCAGAGTGGCCATTAAATTTAGAGCTCCAAATTTCTTGTGTTTTGAAATTGCTTTCTTCTGCTAAGCTTTTTAATTCTCTTTTGGTAAAAAAATGAAAATAACGAGATGTTTTTTCTCCCAATTTCCACCATGGAATAAAAGCGTCGCCAAAATCTAATTGTGATCTCCCAATAATTTTTAGAAAACCATATTTTATTGTTCTCAGTAAATTTATTTTATACTTTGAACCCCAGACATTCCAAACAGTTAAAATTAAAGTACCTCTCGGCCTTAAAACTCTTCTAACTTCTTTAAGAGCCTGAAGCCGAAGCTTTTTTGAGGGAATATGGTGCAAAGTCCTAACAACAAAAACTTTATCAAAAAAGTTATCTGGAAATGGTAAACTTAAGATATCCCCCACTTTGAATTTACTTTTTGGATATTCTTTCTTTGCGATCTCAATCAATTTCTCAGATGCGTCAAGTCCAAAGTAATCTATTTTCTGTTTTTTAAACACCTTTAACAATCTGCCATTACCACACCCCAGATCTAAAACCTTGTCTCCATCTAAAACATATTTAGATAAGGTTTCAACATCCCAAGTAAACTGACGGGTTCTTGAAAAGTCCCCAGCAAGCAGGTTATAATCCTTAATAGTTTTTTCAAGTAAAAATTGAGCGTATTTTTCTTTCATATGGAAAAAAATAAATTAATAATTCAAGAATTAATAAAAACTAGAGTAAAAACTCAAGCTGGTTTGGAGTCCTTAAAAAGAAAAATGGCTAAAAAATACAAAACTCCCTGCCAAACCAATATTGTTCTATTAAAAACTTATCATGAATTACTTCAAAACAAAAGAATCGATAAGTCAAAAATCTTAGAAGTTTTACTCAGAACCAAACCAATTCGTTCTCTTTCTGGAATTGTTAATGTTTCAGTCTTGACCAAACCCTATCCCTGTCCTGGCAAATGTATTTATTGTCCTTCCCAAGAAAATGTTCCTAAAAGCTATCTTAACAACGAACCAGCTGTGATGAGAGCAATATTAAATAAGTATGATCCTTTCGAGCAAGTCAAAACGCGCGTTCAAGCTCTAAAAAATAGCGGGCATCCAATTGATAAAATTGAATTAAGAATAATTGGAGGAACCTGGAGTTTTTATCCCAAGCAATATCAAACCTATTTTATTAAGCGCTGTTTTGATGCTTGCAACTCAAAAAATAGCAAAAGCCTAAGACAGGCTCAAAAAAACAATGAAAGAGCTAAACGTCGGATCGTGGGGCTTTCTATCGAAACAAGACCTGACTTTATTACCGAAAAAGAAGTAAAAAGAATGAGAACCCTAGGAATAACAAGGGTAGAGCTTGGGGTCCAAAACACTTATAATCATGTTTTAAAATTAAACAAAAGAGGTCATTTAATAGAATCTACAATAAAAGCCACACGCCTACTAAAAGATGCTGGATTTAAAATTGGCTATCAAATGATGCCTAATTTGCCTGGTTCTACTCTGAAAAAGGATCAAACAATGTTTGAACAATTGTTTTCCAATTCTGACTTTCAGCCAGACCTTTTAAAGATATATCCAACGGCCCTGCTGAAAGAAGCTCCATTGTATAATTGGTGGAAAAAGAAAAAATACAAACCCTATACTAAAAAACAATTAATAGGTCTTATTAAAGCAATCAAAAAACAAATTCCTTATTATGTTAGAATCCAAAGAATAATTAGAGACATACCCGCTCAAAGCATTGTTGCTGGTCCAGCCAAGATTTCTAACTTAAGACAGGTTGTAAATAAAGAAATAGAAAAAGAGGGTTGGAAATGCCATTGTATAAGATGTAGAGAAATAAGAAAAGATTACAGACCAAAAGAAAAATTAAAACTATTTAGAAAAAATTATAATGCTTCTCAAGGAAAAGAAATATTTTTAAGTTTTGAGAATGGAAAGCAAACAAGACTTTATAGCTTATTAAGATTAAGGATACCGTCACAAGTATCCAGTCAAGAAAAGCACTTTATTCCAGATCTCCAGGGCGCAGCCATAATTAGAGAAATTCATACCTATGGTCAACAATTGCCCTTGAAACATAAAGGGATTTCAGCCCAACATAAAGGTTTGGGTAGAAAATTAATGCGAAAAGCAGAGAAAATAGTAAAACAAGAATTTAAATTAAAAAAAATAGCTGTTATTTCAGCCATTGGAGTAAGGTCGTATTTTAGAAAACTTGATTATCGACTCGAAGAAACATACATGCTAAAAACTCTGTAAAAGAATTATTTCTTTATACGAGAAACTCTGATCAAACCTGAACAAGAGATAATCTCTACTCCTCTTTTTTCCAATTCATCTAAAAACAAATTGATTCCCAGAGAGTCCGAAGACATATGGCCAGCAATCATAACATTAATGTGGGCTGCTTCTGCTTCTTTTTTATGTTCTTCTGACATATGCATTCCAACAATAGTGCCAACACCAGCTGTGGCCATTTTTTCATAAAGCTTAGATGAACCTTCTGTTCCCCCGGTTACCTCAGTCACCGCAATTTTACCGCATCTATTTTCTTTGCTGCCAACAAAAACCTTAGGACCAGCCCCAAACTTCCCAGCTTGTTTATATTCTGGTATTTCCTTTAAAAGATTGGTTAAATCTTCAATTCTAATCAAGCTGTTTTCTTTTTCAATTTTATCCTTTAAAAACTTAGCTGATAAATTATCAAGAGGAGTATGAAGACAAATTAAATTAAATCCTAAAATTTTAGCTGCATCAACTGTTCTTTGATGATTAATCGCATTTACTCCTCGAGCTACCTCAGATATCCTTTCTTTCGTCAAACCCTCAGCAATATTTATTGGAACTCCGTATTGATTTAAAACATCGCATTGAAGCTCCATCACATCTGCCAAATTAGCCAGGCCTTTACCTAAAGGATGATGAGAAATTATTAAATCAATTGGCGAAGCTTTAGCTGAGGCGAGAGAAGAAGTGGAGCTTTCTTTTAACCCTCCAATTTCCTTGGCCAATAAAACCTCAGCTGGTCCAATGTCAATACCAATTAAAATTTTTTTAATTTCTTTGTCCTCAGAAATATTTAAAATTATGGAGTCTGAATAAGGGTTTACCAATCTGTCTCTATCAAACTCTTGTTTCTCTTTATCGGAAAGTCTCTCAAACTTGTCTTTTCTTCTTTTTAAAAGCTCTTCTATCTTTTTTCTTCCTCGAAAATCAGCATTAATCCCCATTTCAATTCCTAAGTTGTAGATTTCTTTAACTTTCATTTGTTTGAGATTTAATCCTAAAAAACTTTTGATAAAGTTTAGAAATTTGTTCTTGTTGCTCCTTCAAACCTAAAGTCTCTCGACGAATCCGAGCTTTTTCCAAACGTATATGCTTGCGCAAGCTTTTTGAGAGCCGCTTTCTTTTCATAAAAATTGGAGTTTCCGATTTTTAGAATCTTATTTCTCATTTATAATATATTTCGCATTCTACACTATATTTCCATCCCCCTCAAGGCCTTTATTCTTTCTTCGGTTGGAGGGTGAGTCATAAATAATTTTGTAAACCAGGACTGGGACTGTTTTCCTTTAAAAGGGTTAGAAATATATAAATGGGATGTAGATGTATCAGCCACCCTTAAAGCAGAGGGGTCGTTTGAGATTTTTTCCAAAGCACTGGCCAAACTTTCTGGATAACGAGTTAAAAGAGCTCCCGTGGCATCAGCTAAAAATTCTCTTTTTCGAGAAATAGCTAACCTGATTAAGGTGGCTACAATTGGAGCTAAAATAGCAGCAATTATACCGAAAAGAAAAAGTATTGATGTTCCAGAGTTCCTAGAATCTCTTTTTCTGCCTCCTCCCCAATAACTTATTCTCAAAAAATAATTTGATACTAAAGCAACAATTCCAGCCAAAATTACTATTACACTGCCCAGAAGCATATCTTTATTCCCAATATGGGCTAATTCATGAGCTATTACTCCCTCTAATTCGTTTCTGTCTAATTTTTCTAAAAGCCCTTTTGTAACAGCAATTACAGCATGTTGGGAATCACGACCAGTAGCAAAAGCATTGGGCTGAGCTTCATTAAGAATATAAATTTTGGGCAAAGGAAGACCAGCTGTAATGCAAAGATTTTCAACAATCCTATAAAGTTCTGGGTTATCTCTTTTCTCTATTGGCCTAGCTTTAGTCATCAAAAGAACAATTTTATCTGAAAACCAATAACTAGAAAAGCTCATTAAGATACTAAAAAATACTGCTATCCATAAAATAATTTGGCTTTCCATTAAATAACTAAAAAGCCAACCTAAAACTATAATAAAAATCAAAAAGAAAACAATCAAAATCCAAGTTTTGCGGATATTAGAATCTGCTTGAGTATATAGAGTAGGCATTTAGAAATTAGAAGTTTACTTGTGGTACTTCTCTCTCAGCAGCTTCTGTTAGTTCAAACAACTCCATTTGTTTAAAATTGAAAAGTTTAGCAATCATGCTGTTTGGAAAGCTTTCAATTTTAATATTCAGATCTCTAACATTGCTGTTATAAAATCTACGAGATGCCTGAACTTTGTCCTCTGTATCTCTTAATTCCCTTTGAAGTTCTACAAAATTAGCTGATGCTTTTAATTCTGGATAACTCTCGCTCACAGCAAAAAGGGTTTTAAGTGTGCCAGAGAGCATATTTTCAGCTGCTCCTTTTTCTTTTAATCCCTTGGCACCCATAGCAATGCTTCTGGCCTCAGTTACTTTTTCAAAAACTCCTTTTTCATGACTAGCATAACCTTTAACCGTTTCAACCAAGTTCGGGATTAAATTGTATCTGCGCTTTAACTGAACATCAATATCTGACCAGGCTTCTTTGGTCCTATTGCGAAGTTTTATTAGAGCGTTAAAAATACCAATAACCCAAAGAATTAAAACAGCAACAACAATTAAAATAATATTCATTGTTTCCATATAAAATAAATTTAAAAACACATTGCGACCTTTTAATTATTCTCCCTTAATAACTGCTAAAGGAATTAATTTAGCTACTTTTTTAGCCAAACCAGCTTTATCTACTATTTCTACCACATTATGAACATCTTTATAAGCCA
>Ga0265594_1002913_pt1 | contig 11723 bp, 5 predicted proteins | sample saktaG_11_FD_190147 | JGI IMG/M metagenome (GOLD analysis project Ga0265594, IMG submission 190147) | Saline water microbial communities from Sakinaw Lake, British Columbia, Canada - sak_2011_5_24_80m | ecosystem: Environmental > Aquatic > Non-marine Saline and Alkaline > Saline ... | reverse complement strand
TTGATTCATCCCCAGATCCCAGCCATAACATTTTTGGCAAATTCCTCTCGTTGCCTTGCAAGTAAGAGGCGACCGAACTTTGACTTTATCAATCTTATCTTCTTCGGTTATTTTTTTACCCGGCTCCCAAGCAATTATCTCTCCCTTTTTAACAACAATTTTGCCATCCACTTTAATATCTTCCAAACTTGTTTTGCCGACTATTTTATAGGAAAAATCTTGACCAAGAATATCAGAATCTTTTTTATAGGCAATAAAACCATCCTTATCCTTACAGTCACTTTCATGAACAATTATTTCATGAGCAACATCAACTAAACGTCTTGTTAAATAACCAGCCGTAGATGTTCTTAATGCTGTATCAGCCGTTCCCTTTCTAGCTCCATGCGTAGAAATAAAGTATTCCAAAACATCAAATCCTTCTTTGAAAGAACTCTTAACCGGCAATTCAATAATCTGCCCAGCTGGATTAATTACCAATCCTTTCATTCCTGCCATCTGAACCGGCTGACTCCAAGAACCTCTTGCTCCTGAATCAACCATCGTAAAAATAGATCCCATTTCAGGCAAAGTAGTTGGAACTAATTTTTCTAATTCTGTTTTTGTTTTAGTCCAAACCTCAATCACTTTACTTCCTTTTTCGTCTTTAGAAAGTAACCCTTTCTTAAAGTGACCTTCAATAGTTTCTACTTCTTTTTCAGCACTTTCAATAATGCCTTTCTTTTCTTTAGGAACAATTAAATCGCTCATCCCCCAAGTGATGCCCGAAATAGTAGCTGCTTCAAAGCCTAGATTTTTAATTTTATCTAAAGTATCCTCAACAATTTCCTGATCAAAATCTTCAATAGCTTTACCAACTAATTTTTCAAGTTTTTTGGAAGTCATTAAATCATTAACAAACTCATGTTCTTTAGGAAAGGCCTCATTCATTAAAACTCTTCCAACGGTTGTTTCTATTATTTTGCCATCAATTCTAATTTTTATTTTAGCCCTTATATTAACATGCCCCTGCTCTTGGGCCAAGATAGCTTCTTCTGGAGAAGAAAAGATTTTACCTTCTCCCTTGGCTCCTTTGTCAATTTTAGTAATCCAATAACAACCCAGAACAATATCTTGAGTTGGAGCTACAACCGGCATTCCTGTTGCTGGCTTAAGCATGTTACGAGCCGAAAGCATCAATTCTTTGGCTTCTTTCTGAGCTTCGTCACTTAGAGGAACATGAACAGCCATTTGATCACCATCGAAGTCAGCGTTAAATGCTTTACAAACCATCGGATGAACTTCAATTGATATTCCCTCAATCAATACTGGCTGAAATGCTTGAATACCCAAACGATGCAAAGTCGGTGCTCTATTGAGTAGCACGAATTTCCCCTTAACGACTTCTTCTAGAATAGCCCAAATGTCATCTGTTTGTTGCTCAATTAATTTTGACGCTCCTCTTACATTATAGGCCAGTTCTTTATCTAAAATTTTCTTAATAACAAATGGTTTAAACAATTCTAAAGCCATTCTTTTGGGCAATCCACACTGATGAAGTTTTAATTCTGGTCCAACAACAATAACCGATCTTCCAGAATAATCAACTCTTTTCCCCAAAAGATTTTGACGAAATCTTCCTTGCTTTCCTTTAAGCATATCGGCCAATGACTTTAACAAACGTCTTCCACCAGTGGTCGCTGTTGTTAGAATTCCTTTTCTCATTCCGTTATCAATTAAAGCATCAACAGCTTCTTGAAGCATTCTTTTTTCATTTCTAACAATTACTTCTGGAGCAGCAATTTCTAATAAGTATTTTAAACGATTATTTCTATTAATTACTCTTCTATATAGATCATTCAAATCAGAAGAGGCATATCTTCCTCCATCTAATTGAACCATTGGTCTTAAATCAGGAGGCAAAATAGGAATCATACTCAAAAACATCCATTCTGGTTTAATATCCGCTTTCATCATTCCTTGCAAAAATCTCAGTCGTCTTAAAAGCTTTCTTTTATTTATAGCCGTTGCTTTTTCTATTTTTTCTTTTAGCTCTGTTACCTCCTTTTTCAAATCAGCTTTCTCGAAAAGATTTCTTAATGTCTCAGCGCCGGTTCCAGCTTCAAAAACTTCTCCATATTTTAAAGAATAATCATAGTATTCAACTTCCGAAAAAACTTTCAAAAAATCAATTTCATTAATTTCTTCCTTAGCTCTATCTTTAGCAGATTTTAAAGCCTCTAAATCTGCTTCCAATTCTTTCTTGTCGGTTACTTCTTGTTTTTTCTTCTTAACTTTCATCTTATATTCCTTATCAATTTCTTCTAATATCCTGTTCTTGGCCTCTTCGTTAACAGTGGTAACAATATAGGCAGCAAAATAGATAACTTTTTCTAGTTGTTGCATTGGAATATCCAAAACCATTCCTATTCTTGAAGGAACTCCACGTAAAAACCAAATATGGGAAACAGGAGTAGCTAATTTAATATGTCCCATTCTTTCTCTTCTGACAGCGGCCTTGGTAACTTCTACACCGCATCTTTCGCAAACTATTCCTTTATATCTTATCCTTCTATATTTACCACAATAACATTCGTAATCCTTTTCTGGACCGAATATTTTTTCACAAAACAAACCATCTTTCTCAGCTTTCTGAGTCCTATAATTAATTGTTTCTGGTTTGGTTACTTCACCATTTGACCAAGATAAGATATCTTCTGGTGAGGCAATCTTTATTCTAATTGACTCTAAGTCAGCTACTCTCATGATTTTGATTTTTCTTTAATTTCTATACTTAATCCTAGGGATTTTAATTCTGAAACAAGAAGATTAAACGACGCTGGTATATTAGGGTTTCTAATTGGATCTCCTTTTAATATCGCTTCGTAAGTTGCCGCTCTTCCCATAACATCATCTGATTTAATAGTTAAGACCTCCTGCAATATGTTGGCGGCTCCATATCCCTCTAAAGCCCAGACCTCCATCTCTCCAAATCTTTGACCTCCAAATTGGGCCTTACCGCCTAATGGTTGCTGGGTAATTAAAGAATAAGGACCGATAGAACGCATATGGATCTTATCATCCACCATATGAATAAGTTTCATCATATACATATAGCCAACCGTAATCGGTTCCGGAAAAGGTAGGCCAGTTCTTCCATCATATAATATAAATTTGCCATCTTCTGGATAGCCAGCTTTCTTTAATTCTTCTTTAATATCTTCTTCTTTAGCTCCAGACATAGAAGGTGTCTCGCAAATATAGCCCAACTTATGAGCGGCCATTCCTAAATGAGTTTCCAATATCTGACCAATGTTCATTCTAGAAGCAACACCTAGTGGATTCAAAAGAATATCCACTGGCGTACCATCTTCTAAAAATGGCATCTCTTCTTCTGGAACCACTTTAGAAATAACTCCCTTATTTCCATGACGCCCAGCTAATTTATCACCGGCCTTAACTTTTCTCATTACCGCTATTTCAACTTCAATTCTTTTAATAATACCTGGCTCTAACTTATGGCCAAGATCTCGAGAGAATATTTTAACGCCAACAACTCTTCCCTTCTTACCATGTTGCATAACCAAAGAAGTATCTTTAACATCTCTCGCTTTTTCTCCAAAAATAGCTCTCAATAATCTTTCTTCGGCTGTAACACCTGCTTCTCCCTTTGGAGAAATTTTACCAACTAAAATATCATTGGGTCCAACTTCAGCTCCGATTCTAACAACCCCCTCTTCATCTAAGTCTTTAAGTTTTTCTTCTGAAACATTTGGAATATCGCAAGTAGTAATTTCTGGTCCTAATTTGGTTTCTCTAACATCACATCTAAAATTCTCTAGATGAATAGAAGCATAGTAATTGTTTTTAACCAGTCTTTCTGAAAAGACAATAGCATCTTCAAAATTACATCCTCGCCAAGACATAAAGGCAGCTAAAACATTCTGACCCAAAGCTAATCGGCCGTTAGATATTGCTCCTCCATCAGCCAAAATATCACCTTTCTTAACCGATTGCCCTTTTTCTACGGACGGTCTTTGATGGAAACAAGTATATTGATTAGTTCTAACAAATGTTTTTAAATCATATTTGTGTTTACCAACAACAACTTCGTTAGCATCAACTTCTGTTACAACGCCATCTTCTTCAGCAATTACTTCTTGTCCAGAATCCCTAGCTACTCTTTCTTCAGATCCTGTTCCAACTAAAGGTACCTCTGGCATAACCAAAGGTACTGACTGACGTTGCATATTTGATCCCATTAAAGCTCTATTAGCATCATCATTCTGCAAAAACGGAATAAGGGATGTTCCCATAGAAATACATTGTTCTGTTGAAACATCAATATAGTCAATTTTGTCTTTATCAATAACTCCCGGAGCTCCTTTTATTCTGGCTTCAACTTTTTTATCGGTAATATGGTCATTATTATCAATAGAGACACCTCCGTGAGCAATGTTATGTTTTTCTTCTTCAAAAGCATTTAAATAACAAACCTCTCTAACAATTTTACCATTATTTACTTTGAAATAAGGGGTCTCAATAAATCCATATTGATTGACTCTAGCATAACCAGCTAAATGATTAACCAATCCAATATTGGGACCTTCTGGCGTTTGAATTGGACAAATTCTTCCGTAATGAGATGGTTGAACATCTCTTACTTCAAAGCCAGCTCTTTCTCTGGTCAATCCCCCCGGACCAGTAGCTGACAATCTTCTTTTGTGCTCTAATTCGGCTAGCGGATTTTCATTATCCATGAACTGACATAACTGAGAAGAAGTAAAAAACTCTCTAATTACTGCCATAACTGGCCTTGGATTGATCACATTGACCGGACCTATTTCATAAGGATCTATGGTAGACATTTTATCTTTAACAATTCTTTCCATTCTCATTAAACCAACTCTAACTCTATTTTGAATAATTTCAGCTATCGTTCTAACTCTTCTATTCCCTAAATGATCAATTTCATCAGCTCTGGCATCAGGATCATTATTTAATTTAATAATCTCTCTTATTGTTTCAACAAGATCGCTAACCATCAAGACCCTGTCTTCTGGCTTAATTACTTTTCTTTCCTGCCTGCCGGCAGGCAGGTCTTGTCCTGGCTTCAATCTTGGTAATCTTTGCCACATTCTCCATCTTCCAACTTTTGATAAATCATATCTTTCAAAATTAAAGAAAGTATTTTCAATTAATTCTTTAGCTGTATCAGGGGTAACTAAATCACCCGGTCTCAATCTTTTATATATCTCCACCAAAGCATTCGGCTGATCTATGGCTGAGTCCCTTTTTAATGTCTCTTCTATATAGTTTACATCTGATCCGCCAGCTGGCGAATTATTAACATCAGCGAACATGTCCTCTATCTGTTTATTATCAAAACCTCCCAAGGCCTTCAAGAGAGTGGTAGCGGCTACTTTTCTTTTTCTATCAACTTTAACAGCGATAAGTCCATTTGACTCTGTTTCAAATTCTAGCCAAGCTCCTCTATTAGGAATAATTTTAGCTCCGAATCTATTTTTTCCTCTAACAACTTGTAAATTAAAAAAAGCACCCGGCGAACGAATAAGCTGGGCAATAGCCACTCTTTCAATTCCGTTAACAATAAAAGTTCCCCTTTCGGTCATTAAGGGGAAGTCAGCTAAAAACACTTCTTGCTCTTTTGATTTACCTGTTTTAAGATTAACTAGCTTGGCTTTAACTCTCAAAGACGACTCATAAGAGTCATTGTTTTCTTTGGCTTCTAAATCTGTCTTATACTTCGGTTTATCCAAGGTATAATCGGTAAAAAAGAGTTCGTATTCTTTGCCACTATAATCTCTAATGGGGAATATTTCTGAAAAAAGTTCTTTTAATCCGTCGGTCCAAAACCAGTCCCAACTCTCTTTCTGAAGAGCTAATAAATAGGGACGCTTAAGAGAAACTTTTGACTTAGAAAAATTCTTTACTTTGAGTTTATTCATAAACACAAAAAATTTCCCAAAATACAGGGCAAATAAATTTTATTTAATTGATTAGCAGAAAATGTAAAACAAAATACTTCTAATTAGTATTTAATACTTAATAAATATTAGCTTACTATCAATTCTATACTATAGCAAAAAACTTGTCAAGGAAAATCCTGCAGAAGTCGGACTTCGGCAGAACTGGCTACTCTAATGCGAAATCACTATTTATGTTACATCCTTTGCTTAATAAGAAATTTCTAGTAAATCTTTCGTACTTCTCTGGTATCGGAAAAAATTCTTTGTATATTCCTTTATCTATTATGATAGAATCTCTTATTCCTAAATAATCAGGATTGGTGCTAAAAGAATATTCTTTGGCAAAATTTAAAATATCTTCCATCTCTTTCATATTTCTTACCCCTTCTTCTTTTAAGTTCGGCTTTATCAATTGACCAGGATTTATTATATTTATATATCCTAACACTTGCTGTAATTGAATATCGTTTTTTATTTCTACCGCCTTAAATTTTCCCTGAAATAATCCTCCCACTCGATTGTATTTCTGATTATAATACTTAGCATAACCAGTTCCAAGCTTCTGCATAAATCGAGAAATGCCATTTTCTGTAATTTCTTCTATTAATAAATGGAAGTGATTCGGCATTAAGCAATCAATCATAATTCTTACCAATGGTTCTCTGTTTTCTTTATCTCTCACAACAAAATCTCTCAATAAGTTAAAATTAATCCTTCCCCCATTATCTCTTTCTATTTGTCTGAGAATTCCGGATGAACTATTTCTATCATTAAATAGATACAATCCCTGGAGAAATCTCCACATATCCGCCTCACTACTAAAAATGAGGCATTTATTCACTCCTCTATTATATATATGATATATTTTTCCTACCTCAAAATTTCTCATATAAGTTGCCGAAGTCGGACTTCGGCAGAACTTCGGCAGAATAAAATTTATTCTTCTGCTAATTTGTTCTTATGAAACTCAGCTCCTTTTATTTTACTCCGATAAAGTCTAAATAATTTTCTTGATTAATAATCTTATAATCAGCGTTTTTATAATTCTTTAACCAATCCTTAGGTTTTTTAATTTTCGCTTTGGATGACCACTTTATTTCAAACCCATAGAGCTTACCATTTTTTTCTTCAATTAAGTCTATCTCTTGACCGTCATAGGTTCGCCAAAAATAACTTGAACCCGATCTTGTCTTATAAGCATTATCTTTTAATCTTTCCATGACAATAAAATTCTCAAATAAATGACCAATGTCGTTTCTATTATTTAAAGAATTAAATTGAGAAATAACAGCATTACGCACTCCATTGTCGTAAAAATAATACTTTGCCTTACCTGAAATTTCCTTTCGTAAATTACGGCTGAAAGCACCCACACGTTTTAACACAAACGCCTTTTCTAGAATATCCAAATATTTACCCACTGTTTTTATGTCTAAATGGACTTGAGTAGCTAATTCGTTAAGAGAAACTTCGCTACCTATTTGGAAAGATAGTAATTTTAATAAATTAAGAAGTTGCTTCGATCCTTTAATTCGTTCTAGAGTAAAAATATCTTTCAATAAATAAGAATTGGTTAATTCATTTAACAAGTCTATTTTCTCTTTACGACTTTTGGCAGTAATAATTTCTGGATAAGAACCGAAAATTAAAAAATCTTCAAGGTTCTGTTTTATTTCAAACTTATTATATTTTTCTGAAAGCTCTGTTTGAGAAAAGGGAAATAGTGTTAGGGTTTTCTTTCTTCCAGTAAGGGGCTCGCCTACTTTTTGCGACAGATCGAAAGATGAGGAACCAGTAGCAATAATTCTTAATTCAGGCAACTGATCAACAAGAATTTTTAATCCCATACCAATATTGGGAATCTGCTGAGCTTCGTCGATAGCAATTAGCTCATACCCTATAGCATATTCTTCAATTTGCGAAAAGTCCTGAGAGCCTAGAATTTGTTGAACCTGGATATTATCACCCGAATCTAATTTATATTTTAGTTTAGTATGTAACAAAAAATCACTAAGCAGGGTTGTTTTTCCAACCCTGCGAGGGCCATAAATAATTAAAACTTTACCTGGCTTTATTAGTTTCTCTAAATCATAATAACGTTTAATCATAAGATTACTACTCCATAAATTCCTACTAATATATGGATTGTCATTCCATATATTTATAATACTAGGAACAAAACGCCCTGTCAATAGCACTTATTCACAACTTTCTTTTTCTATTCTTCTTCTATGTCTTCTTCAATCGGAACAGCTGGTAATTCTTCTTCTTCCTCAATGCCCGCCAAAGCTCTTTTGCCAGTTCTTAGATTTTTAAGAATCTGAACGACTAACATATTTTCGGGATTTGTTTGATTTAGATTCTCAAAAATAGCCATTGTTTTCTCGGTTTCTCCCATTTGATCATAGGTTAGACCTAAGAAATATAAAGCATTAGCATAGCCCGAATTAAGAAGAACAGCTCTCTCAAATTCAAGTCGAGCTTTTTCATAATCTTCCATCTGATAATAAATCAATCCCAATTGAAAAGCTAAACCAACATCAAAGGGAGCTACAGCTTTAGTTGTCTCAAGCTCAGTAATCATCTGATCTTGTTTTCCTTGCATTTGATACATTAATGCTAATTGAAAATAAGCAGAAGCATAGTCCGATTTCAATTCAATTGCTCTTCTAAACTTTGCCTCGGCTTCTGAAAAAAGTTCTTCTTTCTCTGAGTTTCTGTCTTCTGGAAGATTCCTTATTTCCGTCAAAATAGATATTCCAGCTTGAGTTGGGAAATAAGGACTGGCTGGTTCAAGCTTTGACGCCTCCTCATAAGCACCAACAGCCCAATCTTTTGTTCCACTAACTATACCTATAAGGTTTTGATAAACAATTCCCCTTATTGACCAATTGGCTACATTGCTAGGATTAACCTCACTAGCCGATTTAGCCGCGTTAACAGCACTATTAATATATATTTGAGCCATTTGAGTGGCTTCTGCTTGAGAGATGTCTGTTCTAGCTCTTGTTTCATTGACTGCTCCAAGATAAACTTGAGCAATTTCTCTCCAATATAAATCAACATTAGGACTTATTCTTATGGCCATCTCTAGTTTATTAATAGAATCTTCGCCTCTCCCCTCTTGCAAGGCCTTCATTGAGTCCAAATAACTGACAGCTGAAACATATCTCTGACCTTCAAGAATAAGTACGCCTAGACCAAAAATAAAGATTAAAGTGAAGGCAAAGGTTATTCCTAAGGTTACCAAAGAAGATGGTTTAAGAATAATCTCTTTTTTAACAGGATGCAGGAGAGAGACAAAACAAGCCATCAGTAGAAAGTAAACAAAATCAATAGATAGATTGGATTTGTAGAAAAAGAATAAGACCGTGGTGCATAGGAAGCTAATAAAGACTCCTAACCCAAGAACCCAATAAAATTCTTGCCCCATATCTTCGCGTTCATCTTCTTTCTGATACGATTTTCCGAATAAGAATTTGACTCCATAGAAAATAAAGAATCCGATTACCCCCAAGAGCCCCAGCATTCCTAAAATTCCTACAGTCCCCAGAACGGTAATCATTTTTGATGATGCCCATTCAAATTTTAAATTCCAAAGATCGCTTCCATTAAAAGCAACACTCTTTAATTTAGCAAAGTTATATATGAAAGTGCCTGGCCCAGAACCAACTACTGGACTTTGTTGCACCGATTGCCAAGCAATATCAAAACTGGCTCTTTGGGTTAAGAAAACTTCGGCTGGTCTTTCTGGAGTTCCTGGAATTTGAAAACTAAAAAAGCTGAATAATAAAGCTACTGCTAGAAAAAACATCGGCAAGACAAGCCAACGACTATCAAAAATATCCCTTCTCTGCGTTCCAAAAACAATAATCAAGGCCGAACCAACTATAACTATCCACCAAGCAATTTTGAAATTAATCAACAAAAGCAAAACAGCTGAAACAATAGCTGCTAAAATAAATAATATCTTGAGTTTCTTGTCTTTACTAATTGTTAAGAAAGTAACTATTAAAGGAAGCATGATAGCTGCAAAAATAGCTAATGAATTTATTCCTCCTATGGTATTAAACGAAACTGCTTTGGTAAATCCAATTGGTAGAATAAACTTTCCAAAAATCTGTAAAAGACCATAAACCATTGCTAAAAAACCAGAAGCGACTAAGGCAACTACCAAATAGAAAATTTCCTTTCTCTTGAAAGCATTAATAACTAAGAAATAAAGCAAAACCAATCCGAGTAAACTTAATAAGCTTTCTGAACCAATCTGTGGCCAACCCCAGAAACTTCCATACCTCCACAAAGAGAATATTGTTGATACGGTATACACCAAGAATAAAACTGCAACTGGAATATGGACTAAGCTGAAATTAAAACTGGCTTTACCAGAAATCAATATTTTAAGCATCCAGGCAAATATAGCCACGAATACCAAAACTATCAACAAGGCCTGTTTATTAAAATCAAGCACATTTGCTGTCCATGGTAAAAATAGGATAGGCAATAAGAATGTCAAAAGATAAATACTTATCTTTGATACCTTATCGCATGTCTCAACGATTGACGATGATTTTTCTTCCTTCATATATATATTATTTATTTATTATTTAATTATACTATATATTAGCTTATATTACACTGTTAAAAAGTCAAATTAGCTGGTGATGTTTTGGTAATGATTTATGCGTTGGATTTGTCTTGCTCTATCTAAGACAATACAGATTGCATCTATTCTATAGTTATCGTATTTTTTCTTCATCGCATATATATTAGCATTTCTGAGAAGACGATTCATTTTATTTTTGCTTAACCCATCTTCTGGGGTTCCAAATTGTTCACCTATTCTGGTTTTTACTTCTACAAAAACCACTGTGTCTTTTTCTTTAGCTATGATATCAATTTCAGCATATTTATTTTCATAATTCTGCTCTAAAATAGAATAACCCTTGTTTTTCAAGTAGTCCCTCGCCATACTCTCACCCAAATTTCCAGTTTCTAAATTATACTTTTTCATGTCTCTTCTCCGAAAGTGACCGAGTCACTTTTAGCGAAAAGTGACTCGGTCACTTTCTTAATCATTGCTCCTAGGGCGATATTGCAAGGCCTCTGCCATGTGAGATATTTCTATATCACTTGACCCTGATAGATCGGCAATTGTTCTGGCAACCTTTATCATTTTAAAATATGAACGGGCTGATAAATGAAAACTTGTTACCGCTTGAGCCAGAATCCTTTTTACATCCGGCGAAAGTAAACAATATTTTTTAATATGTTCGTTTTTCATTTCAGCATTTATAAAAATATTTTCTTCAGCAAATCTTTTCTGTTGAACCTCTCTTGCTTTTATTACTCTTTTTCTAATATCAACCGATGGGCAACCACAAGGGTTTGCCCCTACGCCGTCGTTAGATAAATCATTTGCATCAACAACAGGCACCTCTACATGCAGATCTATACGATCTAGTATTGGTCCAGAAATCTTTTTTCTATATTTTTTTACTTCCCTTTCTGTGCAACTACAGGCCTTTTTAGGATGATATAAATAACCACAAGGGCAGGGGTTAGCCGAGGCAATTAACATAAATCTAGAAGGATATTTAACTTGTGCCCTACTCCTAGAAATAGTAAGATGACCATCTTCCATTGGCTGCCTTAACGATTCTAAAATATACCTAGGAAATTCGGTAAATTCATCTAGAAACAATACACCTCTATGAGCCAAACTTATCTCCCCCGGTTGAGGTCTTGAAGATC
>Ga0265594_1002910_pt1 | contig 11740 bp, 6 predicted proteins | sample saktaG_11_FD_190147 | JGI IMG/M metagenome (GOLD analysis project Ga0265594, IMG submission 190147) | Saline water microbial communities from Sakinaw Lake, British Columbia, Canada - sak_2011_5_24_80m | ecosystem: Environmental > Aquatic > Non-marine Saline and Alkaline > Saline ... | reverse complement strand
TGGTCGGGGCCGTAGGATTTCTCCTTGATCTTCAGCGCCCTCTCCTGGCAGTTCCTCGCTCCTTCGAGGTCGCCCAAGGCTCGCAGGACGAGGCCGAGGTTCCCGACGGTTGCGGCCACGTCGGGATGGTCGGGGCCGTAGGATTTCTCCTTGATCTTCAGCGCCCTCTCCTGGCAGTTCCTCGCTCCTTCGAGGTCGCCCAAGGCTCGCAGGACGAGGCCGAGGCTCTCGACGGTTCGGGCCACATCGGGATGGTCGGGACCGTAGGCGTTCTCTTCGATCTTCAGCGCCCTCTCCTGGCAGTTCCTCGCTCCTTCGAGGTCGCCCTGCAGGTAAAGGACATTGCCGAGATTCATGACGGTTGCGGCCACATCGGGGTGGTCGGGGCCGTAGGATTTCTCCTCGATCTTCAGCGCCCTCCTCTGGCACTTCCTCGCTCCTTCGAGGTCGCCCAAGTGTCGCAGGACGAGGCCGAGGTTGCCGACGGTTGCGGCCACATCGGGATGGTCGGGGCCGTAGGATTTCTCCTTGATCTTCAGCGCCCTCTCCCAGATAGATTTAGCCTCATAAAATTCAGCGCGTTGGATCAAGTACGGGCCGACGTTGTTCAGCAGGCCGCTTGCAGTTTCAGGAGCCACATTCAGCTCTTCTGCGTATTTGGCTGAGGCGAGCGCGTGCGGGAGCTGAAGTGAGCACGTGGGCCAGTTTCTGATGTCGTAGCTTTCGGCAGGAAATGCCCCATTCACGAGCCTGACCGCAGCCCCTGCCCAGGTCTTCTCCTCGCCCTCTTCCTTCAGCCGGTCCCTCGTCACCGCCTGGACGAGCCTGTGGATTGAGAGTGCGTCGTCGGTCACGCTCAATAGAGAGTAGCGCTTCAGAGCTGCGATGGCGTCATTCAGCAAGATCTCATCGGAGACTGCTGATGCCAGAGGTTCCGGCAGGTGTTCAGAGCCCTCGACGAGAAGAGATTTCGGTATCTCGTCGGGTGCCAGGAAGGAGCTCAGGTTCAAAAGGTCTGAACTTACAGGCACCTCTTCTCGGGCCTTCTTAAACGAGAGGTCCCAGGTGGTGGCCACTGTGTCCGGGTATTCTGAGGGCTTGCATCGATCGAGAAGCTCTTCGTGGCGCTTCTGAAAGAGAGTCAGATAGGCTGCCGTCGTGATTCCGGTCTCTTTGATGTAGGCTCCTGCCTGCTCAAGCGCCAGAGGCAAGTTTCCGAGCGCTTCTGCGAGGGCCTTGGCAGCTTCGTCGTCTTTTTGCCCTGTTCTCTTGCGGAGAAACTCGACCGACTCTTTTGGCGTGAAGACGTCAACAGATAGCATTTCGGCGACGTTTCCCCAGCTCTGGTTTCGGGAGGTTATGATCACGTGACCTCCGCTCGCTTTTGGCAGGTAGTCTTTGAGGTCTACGAACCTCTGGGCGTTGTCGAAGACAAGAAGCCAATCCCCGTTTTGCTCAAGCCAGGTCCGGACTGCCTTGACGACCTCGCGCGGGTCTTCTATCGGCGGCAGATTCAGCTCTGCGGCCAGCTCTCGGTAGTCGTCCCCGAGGGTGGCAGGCTCCTCTGATCTGACCCACCAGAGGATGTTGTAATCCCCTTTGTGACGGTAGGCGTACTCCAGAGCGAGCTGGGTCTTGCCCACGCCTCCAAGGCCGGTTATTGCCTGGGTCTGTGTGAAGGCCGCGTACTTGCCAGAGGCGAGGGCCTCGTGGAGATCGTTCAGAAGCGATTCTCGGCCGGTGAAGTTGCGGTTGTGAGGTTGGGGGAAGTTGGAGATCTTACCAGGAGGTTTGCCTGCTTTTGGTGACTCAATTGAGCTATGATATTCGATATGTACGCCGCCTTCTATACGATCGGCCTTGACCGCGGGGCTGTGATCACCCGCAGAGATAGCACTGTCTTTTGTGTTCTCGACGTTGTAACTGTTTCCAAGCGACTGGTTGGCTCCATCTTTCTTCCGAATAAATTTATAAATTAATATTAAACTTACTAAACTGCCGAGAATTATTCCAATAATTTGAATATAGTCAAATAGATCTCTACTCTCATTAACGGGACTGTCCGCCTTGCCACTCGGACCTGCAACTTGATCTGTCCCGTTCTCGTCGCCCGGAATTTGAGCCAGCACGGCCACGGGCAACAGGAGCGCCAGCAGCGCCAGGACCAAGAACGGCTTCGATCTCGTCGGTTACACCTCCGATCGGACGTCTTCGCTCTAATCTGCAAAAAAGTTTTAGGTGGGCTTTGCTGGAGCAACGTCATATCGGAAGGTGGAGCAGCTCGAAGATCCCCATCATCTTCAGGGCCATGTAAAACATCAGGACTGTGAAGACCGCCCTCAGCCGGCTGGCCGGAAGCCGGTGGGCGACCCTGACGCCGACGCAGGCCATCGGGATGCTCGTCCCTGCAAGGAGCGCCAACTGGAGGAGGTTGACGTAGCCAAGGGAGTGGGGAGGAAGGCCAGAGACGCTCAGGCCGTTTAAGACGTAGGAGAGAACGCCCCCCGACGACGTCAGGATGATGGCGGCGGTGGATGTTCCTACAGCCCTGTGCATCCCAAAGCCCATCACCATCGAGAGGACCGGGACCATGATCACCCCGCCCCCGATCCCGATGAGGCCGCATATGAAGCCGAGGGGAAGGCCCAAAAGAAGGTAGCGGGAGTCGCTCCTTGCAACAAGCCCCTCACCTCCTTCTCCCTCTCCACCCTCTCCACCACCTTCTCCGGCTTTGGGATCGGGGCCCGTCACCATCCTCAGAGCGGCCGCGATTATGATCAGGCCGAAGATGATTCTGAGGAGGTTTCCGGGTGCGTGGGCCGCCACGGCGCCTCCGAAGAAAGCGCCGACGAGGCCGGTGATGCCGAGGAGGAGGCCGGCTCTCGGGACGACCGCACCCCTCCGGTAATGGCCCTGGGCGGCGTTGATGGTGGTGGGAAGGGCCACAGCGAGAGCGGTCCCAAAAGAGATCCGGGTGGCCATGGTCGGCTCGACCCCCATGGAGGTCAAAACCCAGAACTGGACCGGCACCATGATGGAGCAGCCTCCGACCCCCAGCATCCCGGAGGCGAAGCCCGCAGCGACTCCTGTGATCAGAAGGGCGAGGGCGTAGACGAGTTCCACAAGATGAGGTTTGATGGAATCAGATAAAGATATATCTCGCCCTTCCAGGTAGTTGACCGTGAGACGATCTGGAGAGGTGCCTGAGCTCCTCGCCCCGGCCGGGTCATGGGAGGGGCTGGAAGCGGCGGTCGAGTCGGGAGCTGACGCCGTCTACCTCGCAGGTAAGAGGTTCGGTGCGAGGCAGAACGCCCCAAACTTCGACGACTCTGAGCTTGAGAGGGCCATAGGCTACGCCCACCTCAGGGGCGTCAAGGTCTACGTCACCGTGAACACCCTCATCTCGGAGACGGAAGTCGAGGACGTAGCCCATCGTCTAGTCTGGCTCCACGAGGTCGGGGCGGACGCTGTCCTGGTTCAGGACCTGGGTGTCGTCCGGCTCGCAAGGGAGCTTGTGCCCGACCTGGAGCTACACGCCTCCACCCAGATGACGATATGCAGCCTCGAAGGGGCAGAATGGGCTGCGGGGATGGGGCTGAAACGGGCGGTTCTCGCAAGGGAACTCGCCCCTGCCGAGGTGGATGAGATCGCCAAAAAAGCCCCCATCGGCGTCGAGGTCTTCGCCCACGGCGCCCTCTGCTACTCTTACTCTGGCCAGTGCCTCCTCTCATCGGTGATCGGCGGGCGGAGCGGAAACCGAGGGATGTGCGCCCAGCCCTGCAGAAAGCCCTACAGGCTCCTCAGGGGCGGGAGGCAAGACGCTTATGGAAGGCCCCTGGAGCTGGTAAATGTCCCCCATAAGGGGAGTTACCTGATCTCCACAAGAGACCTCACCGTCTACCCCCATCTGGACGATTTGGTGAAGATCCCGATCGAGGCTCTGAAGATCGAGGGGAGGATGAAGTCGCCCGAGTACGTGAGAGCCGTCGTTTCGATCTACAGGAGGGCTCTTGACGCCATATCCAGGGGCGAGTGGGCTGCGTCCGAGGAGGACAATAGAGACCTCGCCCTCGCCTTCAACCGGGATTTCACAGCGGGTTGCATCTGTGGCGCCGCCCGGGGAGAGCTTGTGAGCACGGATCGGTCCGACAACCGGGGCCTTCGAGTGGGGTCTGTCGTCTCCTGGGACGGGCGCAGGAAGGTGGCCACCGTGAAGATAGAGGGCGATCTCGTCCCAGGGCAGGGGGACGGCCTGGTCATATTCTCGAGTGAGAAAGAGGTGGGAGTGGTGGTCAGATCCCCATTCCAGGTCGGCGACGGTCTGATCAGGCTCGTCGTCCAGGGGCCCGTAGAAAGGGGGGACGAGGTCTTTCTCACCAGGAGAGCGGGGCTCGGCGAAAGTTCTGGACCTCGGGCCGAGCCGGAGATCCCCATAGATCTGTTGGTCGAATGGGACGAGGGAAGGCCCGCCTTGGAGGGCAGAGTCGTCCTTGCAGACGGGAAAGAGGTGAACGCCGTTCTCAAAGCCGACTTTTCGATGGAGCCGGCCATCAAACGGCCCCTATCGGAAGATCAGATCGAGGCCCAGCTTCGAAAGACAGGGGGCACTCCCTTTGTCGTCAGGAAGATTGAGATGGACTATCCGGGCGGGCTCTTCGCCCCCCTTGGAGAGCTGAACAGGCTGAGGCGGGAGTTTCTGGAAAAGGTCGAGCGGGAGATGGCAGCCACCTTCAGGCCGTCCGATGAAGAAGTGAGAGGGGCGCTGGAGAGGCTCGACAGGCTGGTTGAGAGACGAAGGACCGCGCCCATCCGCCCGCCTCCCAGCATATCGAAACCGTCGGTTTCGGTCTATGCGAGTTCCCTGGAGGCGGTCTCCGGGGCGGTCGAGGCAGGATGCCGCCGAGTCTACTTCGAGCCCGAGATCGGAATCGCCGAGGGCAGGAGGTGCCGACCCGGAAAGACAGGTCCCGGTGAGGTCCTGGAGACGCTCCACCTGGCAAAAGAGATCTGCGAGATAGGGAACGCCGACCTCATCTGGAAGTGGCCGAGGATAGCCCGACGCCGTTTTCTGGACTTTGCAGCACCTCTGCTGAAAAAGGCTGAGGTGGAGGAGGTGATGGTCGAGGGGGTGGGGGCCGCCGAGACCGTTAAGGCTGAGGTTTCCGAGATGAGGGTATCGGGGTCCGTGGGTCTGAACGTCTGGAACAGCCTCACCGTCGAGGCGCTGGCTTCCAGCTTTCGGAGGCTGACCCTCTCGCCGGAACTTTCGGCCCGGGAGATGGAGAAGATGGCTTCGAGGTCTCAATCGATCCCAAACCTCCCGGATCTAGAGGTGGTGGTCCAGGGGAGCGTCGAGGCTATGGTGGCCGAAAACTGCCTTATTTCATCGGCTCTGGGCTGCGAGTCTGTTGCAAAGTCCGGAGAGGCGTTCTGGGGAATAGAGGATGAGACAAGGCGCGTCTTTCCTGTCAGAAGGGACGGAGAGTGCCGGACCCACGTTTTTAACGCCGTCGAGCTCTCCTTGATAGACCAGGTGCCGAAGCTTGCCGAGATGGGGATCGGATCGTTTGCCATCGACGCCCGGGGCAGGACGGGCAAGTACGCCCAAAAGATGGCCGAGATATACAACGAGGCGCTGGAGGGTGGGGATCTCGACCGGCTCAAGAGAGAGGCGAGGCAGATGTCGCTGGGCGGCACAACAAAAGGCGCCTTCATTCGTGGGAGGAGGGAATAAGGCCCGCCGGGACGCCCTTCGGGCACCGGGCATTTCTCCCGCCCAACCACACCATTGTCTGATCGGCGTGGGAAACCAGGTTTCAGAAGCGAGCTCGAAGAGGAATTGACGATTATGGATCCATCCTTTCCCAAAGGACGGCCTGAGGCGCTGCGACCCGACTACAGAAACGGGATATGCTGCGTCTGCGGCCACCTTCTGTCAAACCACCTAAAGGACGGGGATGGCTGGAGGTGCAACGAACGCGGCCTCGACGGCAGGCAGTGCGAGTGCTTCCTGAGGCCGATCCTGACCGGGATCGGGCGGGAGAAGGACTTCTACGACCTGGGATGGAGGATGAACGTCTCGGAACGGGAGATCTGGGAGTTCAAAAAGCGGATAAGGGACTCCTTCCGGAGGTGGTAGAAATTTCAAAAAAGGATAAAATGTCCTAAGACTGATAGGGCCCTCTCTCGACGGAACTGCCGACGATCTGGTCGAACTCCTCCTGGCTCAGGGCCTGAGGGGTGTACTCGATCCCGCGCCGTTCCAGGTTGTTTGCGAAGGCTCGTAGGTGGTTTCTCGATCCTCTCATCAGCGACTCGTAGACGAGACCGATGTCGTCGTTGTCGGTGTCGGCCAACCTCACCAGGAGGGCCTGGATGTCCGTCTCCTCGATGACCGCGCCGACGCGCAGAGCCTCCTCCACAGACGAATTGCCCTGCTTCACCAGGTCATCGTACAGGGCCTGAAGGTCGTGGTTGGCGAATTTTCCAGCTTCGAGGATCGGGTCTTCAAGCTCGTATTTGTCCATGAGAACCTTCACCGAGTCCATGTGAGTCTCCTCGGCGTCGGTGATGTTCTCGAAGACAGCAAGTCCGTACCGGTCCCAAAAGACCCGGTAGGCGTCTCTCGCCAGCTTCTCCTCCTCTCTCATGTACAGGATTCCTTCAGTCTCGTTCTCGTCGAGATCCGCCTTGGGCATCGCATCAACGGCGTCGCGGATCGAGACGACGTCGAGGAAGGTGGCGCTGCTCCGGTCCTGCAGCTCGCCCCGCTCAGAAGGCGGCATGGCTGTAGCCGCACCAATCACGATGAAGGCGACAAGGACGACCGCCAGAAATCTCTCTTTCATGAGAAGTAGATTGGCTGAAATATTGTATATAAGTTGTCCCAACTTCGACCGAACCTGCACCCTGGTCCCGCCTCTGCTCTTCGCTTTCAGCACCCCTTTCAGGCGGGTCAGAAGGGGATGATACCATCGTAGATCTCGGCCCCGAACTCGAGGGCTTCTTCCACCGAGACGAGGTCCTTCATCAGGAATACCCGCTCGTTCTGAGTTTCAACGTGCTCGATGGAGTTTTTCAGAACCGGCGCGTATTTGCTGGATCGATCGAGGCTGACGACGTACCCGGCCAGGTCCTCGACCACATGGAAGTCGAAGCCCCGGGCCTTTAGCCTTTTGAAGGCCTCGTCCCTCTCGTACTCGGTGAGAAACTCAAAGCGATAGTTCTCGCGGCTGTAATGATCGGCCAGAACTTTGAAGATCTCCTTGTCCCCGAAGAATTGCTTGAAGGTCCAGATCCTGCCGACCCTGAAGACGGTGATCTTGGTGCGCTGCTCGGTCACATCGAAGGTGCTGGGTCTCATGGTTCAAGCTGAAATGGCGGGCCATAAAAAAGAAACGGCAGAAAAATGCGGCTGGGCTTTATGATCGAGCTGGTTAAAAATTAGGCTCCTCGCTGTTTTGTGTGGGTTATAGTCATGAACCTAACTATTTGAACTTATTACTTCGGGAGCGCGGAGGGTCACGAATACCCCGACCTTTAGGTCGGGGATGAAGTGAACCCTCGCACGTTTTTTGTGCTCTTTTAAATCGATAAAACATTGGTGACTGCTGACACAATCAAGCACCATATTAAGGAGTCTCAGGGGAAACCGAAAGCTGAGTTTCAATCATGCGGATCAAGGGAATCTGGGCAACGAAGACTCGAAGATTTCTGAAATCCAGAAAAACGGGCGTGCGGCCCGAAGCATACCCCGCCCTTTAGGGCGGGGTGGCCGCACGCAATTTGATTTTTCAGAATTCTCTGCAGTTTGCAGTATGTGCTTTTGACTGTAATTTGAAAGTGAAAATCCACTTGCTTCGGGGGCGCGCGCCTCCTGATCGCGGGAGATTGCACCGCCTTCGTGAAGCAGGCCCTGAAGATCGCGGGAAAGGAGGTGCCCGTGAGGAGCTTCATTTTGGGGATCGAGGGCGAGGTGCAGGGGTGAGGTCGGCGCTCGCCGCCTGGAGGGCGATGGCGGGCGGCGCAGGCGAAAGCGAAAGGTAGGCCGTTTCCTTCCCGCCGAGCTGGGCGAGAATGGAGGAAGATGGCATATTTTCAGCAGGTGCGCTCCAAAACTATTTTTAGACCCTCGGCTAACCTTCGATCTGAATTCCCATGCCCATCAAAAAGGTCTTCTTCAGCTCCACGGCCAGAGATCTGAAAGAGTACCGAGAGGCAGCTTACGATGCCATCGAGGGCCTCGACGGCTATCACTGCGTCCGCATGGAGGATTTCGGCGCGCGGGATTATGAGTCAGATGAGTTCTGCCACGCCAGGGTGGAAGAGTGCAATTTATTCGTGGGCATAGTGGGGCACCTTTACGGAAGCTGCCCCGACGGATGCGAAACGTCGTATACAGAGCAGGAGTATGATGCCGCAGTTGGGGCTGAGATTCCAAGGCTAATGTTCGTAGCTACCGATGCAGTTTCACCACCTCCAAGTCTCCGAGAATCCGATGAGATCTATGAAAAACAGCGGACTTTTAGAAAACGTGTTGATAGTGAGCGCATACGCGACTCTTTCGAAAGCCCGGAAGACTTGAGCGGAAAGATACGGCAGGCCATTCACAATTGGGAGCGAGAACAAAATAAAAGATCAGTTCAAAAACGTGCTGCCCGTGCGCCCTTCCAGGCACCACCCCTGCCTGAGCACTTCATCCCTCGACCTGAAAAGAGCGAAGAGGTAAAGCGCCGCCTTCTAACGAACATTTCGGATCGGCCTGGTGTGCTGGTGGTCAGCGCCCTTCATGGCCTTGGGGGGATCGGAAAGACGGTCCTAGCCTCAAGTCTCGCTCACGATGAGGAGGTCGTAAACCAGTTTTCGGACGGCATACTCTGGGCTACACTGGGTCAAGAGCCGGATTTGCTATCTTTATTGAGCGTTTGGATTCAGGCACTTGGCGACTACGAATTTCGTCCAACAACTCCTACAGCGGCGTCGATGCATCTGTCCACCCTTTTGCACGACGCGACCGCTCTTCTGGTAGTTGATGACGCCTGGAATTCGGCCCACGTTCAACCATTCCGAGTAGGTGGGCCCCGTTGTTCGTTGGTGATAACGACCAGAGATTCCCTCATAGCCGAAGCCGTAGACGCGAGAGTTTACGACCTGGACGTGATGACGGAAGGCCAATCTCTGGCTCTCTTGTCCAAACGTTTGGGTCGTGAACTCAATGAGGCAGAACAACAAGAAGCCCTTGATTTGGCGAAAGAGGTTGGATACTTACCCCTAGCGCTTAACTTGATTGCTGCCCAGGTAGAAGACGGCGTTTCTTGGGCTGAGCTTTTAGAGGAGCTCAGGGCTGAAATCGCCAGGTTGGAGGCTCTGGAAAAGCCCGGTGTGGAGGAGCTGGATGAGGCAACCCGCAGAAATCTTAGCTTGAGGGCATCATTCCGGCTCAGTATCCAAAGTATGCCAGAAAAGAAGCGTGTTGCCTTTTCCTGGTTGGGCGTCCTCCCTGAAGACGTTCTTCTCTCACCGAAGATGGCAACCACTCTATGGAATGTTGATTTGAGAAGCGCCAGGGAGACCTTACGTTATTTACGAAACAAAGCTTTGCTTTTGCCAGGTCCAAAGCTTGGGGATGTTCAAACTTATCGAATTCATGATTTGCTTCACGATTTCTCCAGAAGTCTGATGTTAGCTCCTGTAGCATCTGCAAGTGTAACGGATCCGTGTGGACTAGGTCTTACTATTCAAAAGGTGCACTCCAGTCTGCTTGAACGCTACCGATCACAAACCATAGATGGGTTATGGCACACGCTACCAAACGATGGCTACATTTACGCTAATCTTGTTTGGCATATGGAAAAGGCCAACAAAGTAGAAGAAATCCATGCCTTGCTCCGAGAAGAGACTGCTGAAGGCAAAAATGGATGGTATCAGACCCGTGAATCCTTAGGCCAAACTTCAGGCTTCTTTGAGGATATTGCTCGTGCTTGGCAGTTAACAGAAATTTCATCCGAAGCTAAAATCGAGAAGGCTGAAACGCCACAGGCATTCGATTTGGAAACTCGCTATGCACTTATAATAGCCTCAATAAATAATTTGTCAGCTAACATCCCTCCAAATCTGATAGTCTTACTGGTAGAGCATAACATATGGTCGATTGCCCAAGGTCTTGCATATGCTAGACAAAAGCCAAATCCAGAACAGCGTTATTACGCATTAAGACTGCTATCGTTCTCACTCTGTGTTAGCTTCCCCAAAGAGGCCCTCATAATTGCCAGAGAAATTAAAGACGAGAGCGTAAGAGCAAGAGCATTGGCCGAGATTGCACCAAGACTTCCCGATCCTGAGGATGCCCTATTGGAGGCCCTGCTTGTTGCCAGCGATATTAAAGATAAAGGTGTGAAAGCAAGTACATTGGCCGAGATCGCGATTAGACTTCCTGATCCTGAAGAAACATTACTGGAAGCCCTGCTTGTTGCCAGCGATATTAAAGATGAGGGTGTGAAAGCAAAAGCATTGGCTGAGATCGCACCTAAACTTCTCCATACTGAAGTTGCCCTTTCAGTAGCAAGAAATATCACGGATTTTGGGTACAGAGCGATAGCTATAGCCGGGATTGTACCTAAACTTTCTGACCCAGAAGAGGCCCTCGCAGTATCCAGAGAAATCATGAATTTAAAGATGAGAGCGGTAGCGTTGGCTGAGATAGCAACCGAACTCACCGGCTCTCAGAAGGCGGATGTCCTAAACGAGTCTGCCAGACTCATAAAGAAAATAGATGATGATTTTGATAGGGCTAAGTCTCTGATCGAGATTGCACCTAGACTGTCAGATCCTGAAGAGGCACTAAAAGAGGCCGTTTCGATTGCAAGCGAAATCAGAGATAAAGATGTGGGGGCAAAGATAAGGTCGTTGCCCTGGATCGGATATAAGCGTCTAGACCCGGAAGAGTCCCGTTCAATTGCTATGGAAATTAAGGATATGGAGATATTGGAAAGTGTACGGTCATTGGCCGAGATCGCGTCTAAACTTCCAGAATCCCATAAGGCAAAAGTGCTTGATGTGGCTCTTGAACTAATCGAGAGAATAAAGGGGCAGGTTTCAAAAGGAACGGCTATGGCTGAGATCGCGCCTACACTTTCAGAACCCAAGAGGACGGCCGCACTTGACGAAGCTCTTAAACTAGTAAAGAAAATAGGCGACGAGAGTTCACAGGAAAAAGCGCTGGCAGGAATTGCTCCTTGGCTTGCAAAACTTCAAGACGCTTTAAATATCATCAAGTATATAAAAAGTAGAAATATGGTTTTGAATGTTATGGCCAGAATTGTACCCAAACTTACTGGAGCTCAGAAAGACGGGGATAAAGACAAATCTGCGATGTCATGTAGATCTTTAAGTGAGCCTGCGCCTAAAATTGAAAAGGGATATTTGAAGGCAAGGTTAACCGCCGAGATGGCCTCCGACTTACCAGAACCTCTGAAAACAGATGCAATTAAAGAAACAATAGCAGTTGTTCAGACGATTGATGACGAAGTTGCTAGAGCGTGGACATTGGCCGAGATTGCACCTCATCTCCCCGAACTTCAGGATGCTATTGCAATGGCCAGAGAGATTAAAAATTTAGTAACTATTCAGCCTCCTTTCCAAGATACTCGAATCAAGCGTAAAAATAGATGACGATATATTCTTGAATAATAGTTAAACTTGACCGAAAACTTTATGATATATAAAAGACTGGTTATTGGTG
>Ga0265594_1002909_pt1 | contig 11741 bp, 5 predicted proteins | sample saktaG_11_FD_190147 | JGI IMG/M metagenome (GOLD analysis project Ga0265594, IMG submission 190147) | Saline water microbial communities from Sakinaw Lake, British Columbia, Canada - sak_2011_5_24_80m | ecosystem: Environmental > Aquatic > Non-marine Saline and Alkaline > Saline ... | reverse complement strand
ATTCTAAAATGAATAATCCAAGGAAAGTTTTTAGTCAAATATACGATGATTGTGTAGATAAAATCTACCGTTTTATCTTTTTTAAGGTAAGTTCTCAAGAAATTGCTCAAGATTTGTGCTCAGAGACATTTTTGCGTGGTTGGCAGGCATTTAAAAATAATAAAAAGAAAATTGAAAATCCTCAGGCCTTTTTATATCAAGTTGCCCGTAATTTAGTGGTTGACCATTATCGCCAGAAGGGTAGGACACAGACAGTTTCAGCAGATTATGTCCCGATTATTGACCCTGGGGAAGATTTAGAAGAACAAGCTTTATTAAGATCAGACCTTGATACAGTTAAGTCAGCTTTAGCCGGACTTAAAGACGAGTATCAAGAAGTAGTTGTTTGGCGCTACGTAGACGATTTGTCAATATCTGAGATGTCAAAAATGCTCAATAAGTCAGAAGGAGCGGTACGAGTAATGCTCCACCGGGCTTTGAAATCCCTTAAAAATCGGGTATCCGATACAGGTGTAACACAAGCTTAAGTTTCTCGTCTTAACTTTAATAGGACGATAATATGACTGAAAAACAACTCATCGCCAAAATTAAAGAACTTCAACAGATTAGGCCCAGTAACGACTGGGTTATTTTAACTAAAAAACAGATTTTAGGAGATTACGCGACCCGGCCGCGTAATTTTTGGGAGCTTTTTCCGAAATTGATTTTTCAATATAAGCCCGCTTTTGCTACTTTAGCAATTCTGGCAATTTTGTTTGGGCTTTTTGGTTTTGCTCAGAATTCAGTGCCTGGCGATACTCTTTTTTCTGTAAAAAAGATTACTGAAAAAAGCCAGACAGTTTTTATTTCTGAAAAAGGGCAGCCGAAACATAATCTTGAGCTTACTAATAAACGTTTGGACGACTTAACTAAAATTGCTGAAGCAAATCAAAGCCAAAAATTAACTTCGGCTATTAATGAATATCAGGAAAGTGTTTCCAAATCGGCGGAGAGTTTGGCAGAAGCAGAAGTAAAAGAAGTTGTTGCCGAGATTAAAAAATTAGAAGAGAAAACAGAGAGAGTAAAATCTCTGGGCATAGAAATAGGTGAGAGCGAGGAGTGGGACGATGCTTTGGTTAAAATAGTGGAAAGAGAGATTGAAGGTTTGGAAGCGGGGACATTAACCGAAGAACAGGAAGAAGTTTTGACTGAAGTAAAAGAAGATTATGGAGCAGAGAATTATTCTGATGCCTTGGTGAAAATTTTGATTTTAAGTCAATAATTAAAATTTGAAGAAGTCGTTAATTTTGATTTTTTGAGTGGTTGGCGCCCCGCTTTTATCGGGGTAAACCCACGTGAGGGCTTTCCTTGTAAAAGGAAAACTGCCATAGAGAAAATTTTTATACTCAAAAGATTAAAATTTACCCCCGCTTTTTAGAAAAAGACAGGGGCAAGAAGGTCGATGACGACAAATTAATAAATTATTAATTAATAAAATACAGATTAAAAAAATGAAAACAAAAATAATTGCATGTATAACTGGATTAGCGATGGTTGCTATGATTATTCCTTCTTCAGCTGCTGCCGTAACAGCTGCCGAGCTTCAGATTCAGATTAATGCCTTGTTAGAGACATTGTCTGGATTACAAACTCAATTAGCTGAACTTACAGGCGAGCCAACAGGAGGAACTGTTACTGGTTGCACTATTACTTCCTTTAGCAGAAACCTTAAAGTTGGAATGACCGGAGACGATGTTAAATGTCTTCAAGTTGTTCTTAACTCTGCTTCTGACACCCAGCTTTCAGCCGGCGTAGGTTCTCCGGGACAAGAAACATCTTACTTTGGCCCTAAAACCAAAGCAGCTGTTATTAAGTTTCAGGAAAAATATGCCGCTGATATATTAGCTTCTTGGGGTTTGACCTCTGGAACAGGTTATGTTGGTTCAACAACCTTAGCCAAGTTAAACACTCTTTTAGCAGCTGGTGAAGAAGAAGAAGAGGAAGAAGAAGAGGAAGAGGAGGAAGAAGTTCCAACAGGCGCTTTAGGAGTATCTTTAGCTAGCGATACGCCAGCTTCAGATGTTATTTTAGCTGCTACAACTTCTGGAGATGGAGGCCAGTCCTTGATTTCTTTTGTGAAACTCATTTTTACTAATAATGGTTCTGGAGATATGAAAGTAACCCAGTTAGCCCTTACCAGAATAGGGATAGCTTCAGATACTGACCTTTCTCAGCTTTATCTCTACGAGGGAGACACCAAACTTGCAGAGTATTCTTCCTTTGACGAAAAGATTGTAACCTTTACTAGTTCAACAGGACTTTTCACAGTTTCAGCTGGTCAATCAAAGAAAATTACATTAAAGGGTGATTTAGCTAATGGTGCCTCTGCTAGCAAGACTATTGGTTTTCAATTAGCATCAGCTAGTGATGTTACCTCTAATGCTGAATCAGTGAGTGGAACATTTCCTTTAACTGGAAACAAAATGACTACTGCTACAGTTGCCGATCTTGGTAGCTTAACAGTTGCCCACCAAAATTATTCTTCCACAGTTGATCCTGGGGAGATTAATTATGAACTCTGGCAAATTAAGGTAACAACTACTAACCAGAAAGTACAGATTGAAAGAATGAAGTTTACCAATGTAGGAAGTATTGATGCCGACGACATTCAGAATCTTAAATTAGAAGATTCTGCAGGAACTCAATATGGCGAAACCAAAGCTACTTTAGCAGCTGATGGAACAGTCACCTTTGACTTATCAGCAGATCCTATTGTTATTACCGAAGGAAGTACTAAGTATTACTCTCTTAAGGGTGATATTATTGGTGGAACCACTAGAACCTTTAAGTTCTCCTTCCAGAATATGGCTGACCTGGTGGTAAAAGATTTAGAATATGGAATATATATCAGACCTAACAAAGCTGATTCTTGGACTATTATTGAAGCAACAGCTGTAAATACTATTAACTATGGAAGTATAACCATAACTCGTGCTTCTGACTCTCCTTCTGATAATATTGCATTAGATGCGACCAATGTAGAGTTAGCCAAGTTTGACCTTAAAGCAGTTGGTGAAGATATAAAAGTTACCTCTTTGGGGATTCAAGCAACTACTGCCAGGAGCGGATCTACTGCCGTGGGGCTTGATAACGTTAAGCTTTATTTGGACGGCGCTCAGAAAGATACTACCAGAGACCTTACTGCAGAGGCCACAGACAAAACTTTCAGTTTTGGAAACACTTTTGTAGTAAAAGCTGGTGAAACCAGTACCTTGCTGATTAAAGGTGATGTTAAAGACGCAGACGCTGGATCTTTCACTGCTGAGGATACCATTCAGATAACTGTATCTGCGGGTTCTTCTAATGCTCAAGGAAAAACCTCCTTGACTTCTATTGACACTTCTGCTGCTAGCGGTTTGACACTTACTGTAAAATCCGGAGCACTTACTACAGCTAAGAGCTATGCAATGGGAAATGCCAGTTCAACCGTTCCTACCGGAGTCCCTGGTTCAACTAGTGTAAAAGTAGCATCCTTTACGGTTCTTGCCGGAGGAGGAGAAGGAGTAGATATTTCTCAGTTTATATTCACCGATGCCACTTCTGGCGCAGCCACCTATGCTTTTGATTCTCTTCAGAACTTAGTAGTAAAGAGACATGATACTGGTGAACAAATTGGCACTACTCGAACAACACTGACACAAGACACTTCTTATTCCTTTTATCCTTCACCAAAGATTAGTTTGGTCAAGGGTGAGCAAATAGTGATTGATGTTTATGCTGATATTGTAACTGGAGCCAGTAGTACTACTACTGCAGGAAAGATTGTTTTGTCGCAGGCAAGTGGTACTGGTCAAGAAACTGGTTCTGATGCTAAGGACGCTACTGACCGAGATGGGCAAGTTATTTACATTGCGGCAACAGGCGCTTTAACTGTGACTCTTGCAGCCGATACTCCAAAAGCCGCTATGTTAACTATGGGAAAGACAAGCCAGGCCATTTCTAAGTTTAAGTTTTACGAAACTAGCGGAGGTGAAGATGTTACGGTTAGCGCAATTACCTTAACCGAGGCTGGTGCTGGTACAACTGCTGACATTAGGAATATTAAGATTTACGATGGAACTACTCTGTTGGCGACAAAAGCAGATGTAGGAGCCAGTGGCGAAATTATCTTCAGTTCTCTTAGTTGGACAATTCCTGCCGGTTCTGTTAAGTATCTAACAGTAAAGGCAGATGTTGGTGTTTACGGTACAGCAGCCTCTGGTTCTGATATTGTTTTATCGCTTGTGACAGCAGGTGATGTTGTTGCTAAGGGAGCAATTTCCGGAACTTCGATTGCTACCGCTCCTGCTTCTGCCTGCACTGGTAAAACCTTCCAGGTGTGGAAAGCAACTCCTCTTATTACTACCAGCGCTGTTTCTGTTAGCGGAGGTACCCTTGGTGCTGGCCAGAATGACCTCTTTAAATTCCAGATTGAAGCTGTCGGAGGACCGGTTGATTTCTACCAATGGAAGTTTACTGTTGCTACTACAGATGCTGTATCTGGCACCTACTCGCTCTGGAACAATACTGACGGCGAGGCCGCAGCTACTTGTTCTGCTGCTGCAGCGACTGTAGTAACCTGTACAGCCACTAGTAACAGCGAAGAGATTGGAGAAGGCGATACAAAAACCTACACTTTTAGGAATGATAACTGTGCTACAGACGCTGTTGGAGATAGTATCTCTGTCTATATGAATTCTGATACTTCAATTTACTCGACAACTCCTGCTGCTGCCCTTACTGTAGTTGGAAGCCATAGTCTATGCTGGTCTGATGAAGCAAAAACCGCCCATAGTAGCACTTCTCTTGATTGGACTAACGGTTACTTGTTAGAGAATGTTGATCAGTATACTACTCGTCAAACTATAAGCAGGTAAAATAAGTCTAGTAAAAACGAGAGATTGATTTATGCTTCTTTTCCTTGTGGGGAAGTTTAAAGAAACTGAAAACCGTCAGTCAAATCTGGCGGTTTTTAGTTTCTCAGTTTGCCTTTTCTCAAAAATATGATAAAATAATTTAATATGCTTTTCAAACAGATATTTTCTAAAACAAAATTTCCCTTCAAAAGCCTTATAATTATTTCTATTGGAATAATTATTTTAGTGTTTTCTTTTTCAGTTAGGGCTGACCGCTTGCGCGAGACCCTTAATTTTTTTGTTGACCCTTCTCGTGATTTAGAAAATCGCAGCCAAATTTCAGCAAGCTTGCAGCAAATTACCACCAGAATTTATTTTTATGCTGAAGACAATTGGTGGGATTCTCTGGATTATAAAAAGCAAAATCAGGTTAGACAAAGTTTATTATCTTTAGGCAATGAATTTTATTACAAAATTTATCCTGAAATTACCTCAACCTTTGGCGAAGAATGGAGTCCTGGAATAGATGAAAAGAATCGTATCACGGTTTTAATTCATCAAATGAAAGGTGATAATGGCGGATATTTTAGAAATAATGATGAATATTCTAAATTGCAACTCCCAACATCTAATGAGAGAGAGATGATTTATTTAAATGCAAGATATGTAGAAAACCCCTTATTAAAAAGTTTACTATCTCATGAATTTATTCATCTAGTCACTTTTAACCAGAAAGAAAAGAAACAAAATATAGAAGAAGAGGTTTGGTTAAATGAAGCAAGAGCAGAATACGCCCCTACTTTTCTGGGTTATGACGACCAATACCAGGATAGTAATCTTCAAAACAGGGTAAAGATATTTTTAAACAGCCCTTCTGACCCAATCACTGAATGGCAGGGCGAAAAAGCAGATTATGGCGCTCTTAATCTTTTTACTCAATATTTGGTTGAACATTACGGAATAGGTATTTTAGCAGATTCTTTAAAATCAAATAAAGTCGGCATTGATTCAATAAATGGGGCCTTAGAGAAAAGTAATTTTAATAAAACCTTTTCTCAAATTTTTACTGACTGGACTATTGCGCTTTTAGTTAATGATTGTTCTTTAGAAGAAAAATATTGCTATAAAAATGAAAATCTAAAAGATTTAAGAATTAACCCTCAGCTTCTCTTTTTGCCATTTAATGGTCAAAGTAATTTAGATATTACCCAAAACGTTAAAGATTGGTCAGCTATCTGGCTTAAAATCATTGGAGGAGGCAAAGGCAGTTTAAAAATTAAATTTATTAATAACTCTGCGGTTCCATTTGAAATTCCCTATATTTTTAAAGATATTTCAGGAAAGTACTCTATTAATTTTTTAAAGCTTGACAAATATCAGCAAAAGGAGGTCTCAATTTCAGATTTTAACACCAAAGTTTATTCAGTAACCTTTATTCCTTTGCTTAAAAACAAAAAATCAGGATTTTTAAATCCAGAACCAAGTTTTTCTTTTTCTATTTCTGCCTCAGTAGTTAAAGAAACAGAACAAGAGAAAGAGTTTTCTAAATATTTAGAAAAGCCCATATCTGAAATGTCTAAAGAGGAACTGCAAACTAAAATCAATACGTTAGAAGAACTAATAACACTTTTAAAAGAGAGTTTAAAAAATCAACAACTTTCTTGTCAAAAATTTGAATATAATCTTTTTTACGGTCAAAGAAACAACAACGAAGTTAAATGTTTACAGAGTTTTCTAAAAGATCAAGGCACTGATATTTATCCCGAAGGCCTGGTTACCGGTAATTTTTTATCTTTAACTAAAGCAGCAGTTATCCGTTTTCAAGAAAAATACGCTTCGGAAATTTTAAAACCCCTTGATTTAGGAGAGGGGACTGGTTTCTTTGGTCTTCGGAGCCGCGCTAAGGTAAATGAACTCCTCGGAACTTGAACTTTGTTTATTGTAAACTTCTAAGAAACTCCTCCACGTTCGCTCTTGCCTCTGGTTGAAGCTCTAACACTTTTAGAGCTTCTTCTTTTGCTTTTTCATATTCTCCAAGTTCTGCGTAAATAAAAGCTAAAGTGGCGTGATACTGCACTTCTTTAGGATCTATGTTAATCAATTCTTGGTATATTTCTACCAAGGCTTTATAATTTTTATGCAGATTGTAAGCTGTGGCTAATTGAATAAGAGAAATTAAAGAAGTTGTGTTATATTTTTTTTCTTCAGCAATTTCTATGTTTTTATTACCCTTTTTAAAATCTCCTAAATAGATTTTAGCAAGACCTTGGTACCAATAACAATCAGCCAATTTTTGATTTAAAGAAATACATTTTTGGGATTTTTCATCCATTAATTGATAATCTTCTAAAACAATTCCATATTTTGACCACTCAATAAAAACTTTCTGTTTTTTCGGACCTAAGGTTTCTGCTTTTTCCAGATATCTTTTCGTTTCTGCTAATAATTCTTGCTTTTTTTGTTGATTTTTTTCTTTACTGCTTTGAACAATAATAAAATCACCAAGCGCGAGCCAATTTCTAGTGTAATAAGGCCTAATTTCAATATTTTCTTTAAGAAGCGAGATAGCTTTTTCAGTATATTCTGAAATTTTGTCAGGGTTTTGCTTGTTGCATTCTAATAACATCTTAATGTATTTTAATCTTGCATAATTATCCAAAAAACTCTTTTCTTGCAGAGCATTATCCATTTTGGCAAGGCCATCGTCACATTTATTATTTTTAACTAAATATTCTGCAGTATTAATTTGGGAGTTAATTTTGAGCGGTTTTATATTATAAGAAAAAATAAACCATAGGACTAGGCAAAATACAACTAATATAAATATATATTTCCAGGGCTTGTTCTTTGTATATCCCTGTTTTTTATTAAACTCTGATTTATACTGATTTTGCTGATTTATACTAATTTGGTTTGATGAAATTAAATACAGGCAATAGCCGATGAGCAAAAACAATATCAGATAAGTTGAGGAAACATCAAAACTGAATAGACAGGTGGCTAAATATCCGAGAAAAGTAGCTTGAATAGCGTGACAGATTAAAGCTTGTTCAGGTCTCTTTTTTTTAATTTTCTGTAGTCCCCAAAATAAAGCAGCAAAAAGAGAAAGATAGATTATTAAAGCCGGGATGCCGGCAGTAACCGAGATATCAAAGATAAAATTATGGGCTCTGTCCCACCAACTGCCCCAGGGAGCATCTATATAGAAAAGGGAGGAGTCATAATGTTTATCAAAACCAATGCTAAAGTTTTCCGGACCGTAACCGAGAATTGGTTTTTCTTTAACTGCCTCAAGGGAAATTTTCCAAACAGGAAATCGTGGGTCTTCTAATGCCAATTCGGTTGAGAGTCGAGAGACAACTTCTCTTAAAATTTTATTATCTTGGATAAATTGAGGAGCTTGGGGCTGACTATTCAAATAGTAAACTCCATAAGCAAATATAATTAATAGAATTCCGAGCAAAATTTTCACTAACAGAAACAAGGTTTTTCTTTTTGCATGAACCAAATTTACAGAATACAAGAAAAGGAAATAAAAAGAGCCGACAAATAAACCAAAATAAGCTGCTCTGCTTCCGGTAAGTAGAATAACATAAAAGAATAATAGAAAAGCGAAGAAGTAAAAAGTTTTTTTAAGCCATCCCTTTTCTTTTAAAGCAAAAGAAAAAGTTAAAAAACTCAAAAGTAAAAGATAAAGAGCCAAAAATATTGGTCCGCCAATAGTTGAAGGAGGCCGTGTAGTACGAGAAATAAGTATTTCACTAAAAAGACCGAGCTGTTGAAAGATAGCAATAATTGAAACTAAAATGCCGATAAATATAGCAAAGCCCCAAATTTTTTGCCAATCTTTTTTACGAATGACTAAAAAAGCCAAGACAGCAAAGATTATGTAAAAAGAAAAATTTAAAAAACCGCCGGAACGGTCAGGACTTCCCCAAAAACTAAAATAAGGGTCTAAAGAAAAAACAGTTGCCAAGAAATAAATTCCTAAAAAAGAAATTAAGAGCCAGAAGGCTAAAGCTGCTGGATTATGCCGAATATTATACTGAACTATGTCGAATTTTTCCTTTTGGAAAAGAATCTGATAAATAAATAAGAAAATTAAAATAGAGAGAACAGTTCTAAAAACAATTGTCTTTCCCCAATCAGAAGGAGAAAACCAAGGAGATAGGTTTAAAAGAGGCAGAGCTAAAATTACAAAAAAGCCAACTAGATAAATCCAATAGAATTTATTTGTTTTTTCCATAATTTATATTAAATAATTAATTTTTAGGAAAGGTTTTCAAAAATTCCTCTGTAATATCTTTTAATTGCTGGCAATACGAGGATTTTGGATTTAATTTAAGGCATTGTTCAGCCTTTTCTTTAGCTTTTGGATAATTTTCAGAAAGCAAATTGATCTGAATCCAACCGGGAAAAATTTCTTCATGTTTAGGACTTAATTCATAAGCTTTTTCAAAAAAAGAATAGGCCTGTTTTTTTAATTTTTCAACATTTTCAATTTTGAAATATTCTTTGTTTTTAATTAAGAGATTTGTGTAACTTCCCAGAAAAATCCAGGTTCTGGTATAGTATGGTCTTATTTCCGCAGCTTCTTTTAAAACAGAAATTGCTTTTGGAGCCAAAGCTAATTTTAATCCGGGTATTTTTTTATTGCATTTCCCAATAATATCAATATACTTCAATTTTGCATAGTTGTCTATAATGCTCTGAGAAGATAAAACATCTTTTTCCATTTTCTCAAGGGCTTTTTCACATTGGTCAGTTTTAACATAATAATCAACCCAGTTTATTTCTTTATTAATTTGAAGAGGTTTCAGATTAAAAGACCAGATAAACCAGAGGAGAATAAAGAATAAAATACATAAAAATATAGGTTTTGTCGGATTTAGATTTTTTGATGTTTTTTTCGGGATATTTTCCTGCTTAAACCCATTAATTTGGGTTATTAAACTTAAGGAGTAGCCGACCAGTAAAAAGAAGATAAGATAAGTGGAGAATAGATCAAAGCTAAAGAAATTAGCAGCTAAATATCCGAAAAAAGTAGCTTGAATTGCATGACAGATTAAAGCTTGTTCAGGTCTCTTTTTTTTAATTTTCTGTAATCCCCAAAATAAAGCAGCAAAAAGAGAAAGATAAATTATTAAGGCCGGGATGCCGGCAGTAACTGAGATATCAAAGATAAAATTATGGGTTCTGTCCCACCAACTGCCCCAAGCCATATTTATGCGGGGAAGAGAGGGGTCGTAATATTTATCAAAAGCAATTGAGAAATTCTCAGGACCGTAACCTAAAATTGGTCTTGCTTTTACTGCTTCAAGGGAAACTTTCCAGGCAGAAAATCGGGGGTCATCTAAGGCCAATCTAATTGAAAGTCGGCTAGCGACTTCCGTTAGAATTTTATTATTCTGGATAAATTGAGGAGCTTGGGGCTGACTATTCAAATAGTAAACTCCATAAGCAAATATAATTAATAGAATTCCGAGCAAAATTTTCACTAACAGAAACAAGATTTTTCTTTTTGCATTAACCAAATTTACAGAATACAAGAAAAGAAAATAAAAAGAGCCGACAAATAAACCAAAATAGACTGCTCTGCTTCCGGTAAGTAGAATAACATAAAAGAATAATAAAAAAGCTAAGAGATAGAATAGTTTTTTCTTTTTCTCTTTTTCTTTCAAAAGAAAAGAAAATGTTATAAAAACTAAAAGTAAAAGATAAAGCGCTAAGAATATTGGCCCGCCCATAACTGAAGGAGGCCGTCCAGAATAAGGAATGATTATTTCTTTAAAGACATTATATTGCTGAAAAATAGCTATAATTGAAACTAAAACACCAATAAATATAGTAAAGAGCCAGATTTTTTGCCAGTCCTGTTTATGAAGAAATAAGAAAGTTAAGATAGCAAAAATAATATAAAAAGAAAAATTTAAGAAACCGCCTGCTCTTAATGGAGATTCCCAAAAACTATAATAAGGATCCAAAGAAAAAATTGTTGCTAAGAGAAAAATTCCCCAAAGAGTAGCCAAAAGCCAAAAAGGCCAAAAAACCTTATTTTTTCTGCATAATACACTTTTAGCATTGGAAAGAATTTGCCCATCACTACCAAATTTTGGCGTGAGGGCTCGCCAAATAAGAAGAAAAACTAAGATAGAAATTATAATTCTAAAGATAATAGTTTTTCCCCAGGCAGCTGGATGAAACCAAGGAGGAACAGCAAGCAAAGGCAGAGCCAAAATTAAAAAAAAAGCAATTAGAAAAAATTTATACTTCTTGTCATTCATATTGTTTTATGATACAAATAAATTATGAATTTATCAAACTATAAAGCAGTGATTCTGGCAGGGGGAAAGGGGACTCGTCTTTATCCGGTGACTAAAGAAATTCCTAAACCCTTGCTTCCGGTTAATAGAAAACCAATTATTAATTATTTGGTTGATTTATTTTATTCTCAGGGGATAAAGGAAATAGCTGTTTTAATTAGTAAGGATTTTAGAGAAGATTTTGATTGGTGGCAAAGGAGATATTTCCCTAAAAATAATATTAAGTTAGTGGAAGAAGAAAAACCTCTTGGTACTTTTGGAGGTCTTTGTTTTTTAAAAGATTGGTTAGCAGGAGAACCTTTTTTTGTGACTAATGGGGATGAATTAAAAAAAATTGATTTAAAAAAGATGAATGAATTTCATCAAAGATTAAAAACCCCAGCAACGATTGCTTTAGTAGAAGTGGCTGACCCTCAGCATTACGGAGTGGTTATCTGCAAAGGCGAAAAGGTGGAGCAATTTTTAGAAAAACCTAAAAATCCCTCCTCAAAATATATCAACGCAGGCCTTTATTTATTAAACCCCGAAATTTTAAATTACTTGC
>Ga0265594_1002906_pt1 | contig 11746 bp, 7 predicted proteins | sample saktaG_11_FD_190147 | JGI IMG/M metagenome (GOLD analysis project Ga0265594, IMG submission 190147) | Saline water microbial communities from Sakinaw Lake, British Columbia, Canada - sak_2011_5_24_80m | ecosystem: Environmental > Aquatic > Non-marine Saline and Alkaline > Saline ... | reverse complement strand
CAAGGATTTTCGGAACCGAGATGAAGTTCCAGCCGGGATAGAGGGGGAGATTATTCCCGGTATCAGGGGAGGTGACATTAATGTACCCGGCCTTAGTCTCTGTGTCTGAACCTGCAGTGTTTGTTGCAGTCAATGAGACCGAGTAGGTACCGGAACCTACATAGGTATGACTTGGATTCTGGGAGATGCTTGTTTCCCCGTCACCAAAGGTCCAGATCCACGATGTTGGGGAATTAATGGAACTGTCGGTGAACTGGACAGTAAGCGGAGCGGTGCCTGATGTTATATTGGCGGTGAAATTGGCGAGGGGTTGTTCTATGAAATTGTCACCGATAACATGAAGTTTAAATGTATCAACAGAATATCCCACATTTGTAATATTAATACCATCAGTAGAAACATCACCGAATGGAGACAAACCACTAAATGTTTCATACGAGTTTGCAACGTAAACCTTACCATTAGCAACGACAATGTTTGAATCTAAACAATCTAAATCAACGTTAATTGAACCTTCAAATGACTCTAATAAGATATCCCATATAATATCCCCAGTTATCGCTGATAATGCGTATAATTGATATGAAACTGAATCATCATCTCCAATATCAACTACATGGATATATATAACACCATTTGCAATAGATAGACAACGAGATATTAAACCATCTAATGCAATTTCCCAGATCTCTTCACCAGTGTCGGCGTTAAATGCATAGATTATCCCACCTGATCCTTCTAAATAGACTATACCATCTGAAACACAAAGACTGGAGTCGTAACAAAAATCACCTAAATAATAATCCCAAATCACTTCACCAGTGTCGGCGTTAAATGCATAGATTTTCTGATCTGAACATCCAACATATATAATGCCATTGTAAGCAACAGGGCTGGAAAAGGAATAATAATTAACAGAATGCTCCCATATCTTTTCGCCAGTTTCGGCATTGAGTGCATATATAGGTCTACTTCCTACATAGACAATGCCATTTGAAACCGCAGGACTGGAAAGGTATTCATTATTAGTATCAAAATCCCAGATATCTTCACCAGTTTCGGCATTAAGTGCATAAACCTTATCACCTGCTATATACACGATATTATCTAAAACTGTTGGGCTGGATTCGAAGCAATTGACAAAATTCTCCCAAATTTTCTCACCAGTTTCGGCATTAAGTGCATATACTTTGCCATCTCTACATCCGATATACAAAACATTGTTAGTAACTGCAGGGGCAGAGAAGAGACCATGCCCAATAAAATCATCGGAACTTTGGATAAATTCCCAAATTTTCTCACCCGTTTCGGCATTAAGTGCATAGACCTTATGATCCGAACATCCAATATACACAACATCATCAACGATTACAGGGCTTGATGGTGAACCAACCATATCAAATTCCCACAATTTCACATTCCCCGGCCTGATACCACCATCATCATACTCACCGGTATTATTCAGGTTACCCCTAAACTTCCACCCAGGAGCGGGTTCAGATTCAAACCCTGACTGGTTCAAATAGGTTTGTACTTCAGATACAGCAACTGATGAAGTGATAGAACCCCTCACGCTTGGGCGATCATCGTCCATTATCGGATCCATTCCCCCGATATCATTAATGCCATCAGATGCCGGAGCAAGGGATCCGGTTCCGGTTGCGCTTGCAGTGCCTATCAGCAGGCAGCAGACCAAGATACAGAGAGCAACAAAAATCCCTGCGTTTTGTATTGATTCTGAAAAAAGTCCATAATGATAGGATTGATATCGTATGAACACAGAGAAGTGCGTCATCTTCGATTTATGACGTAATTTTTTGTATTTCTCTCTTTGATTCCATGGTAACTGAATCATCTTCATCAGGTATTCATCCATTACATCGTCTTGATCCGTCTTTCATTGGACTTCCGAACTGATAGAGGTTTATTACCGGTGAGAAAAGAAAAGTGTTGTGATCTGATACTGACTAATTTGGAGAGATAAGCCTTTGTAACAAAAATTTTGCAAAAAAAAAGCAATTTGAATCTGTTTTTGTAACTTTCAATGAAAGGAGTATAGACGAATATTAGATCTGGTTGATGGATTTTTTCAGGGATCAAAATAAATGGCACAATAGAGTCGGTTGCACGAATGAAAAAATCCAAAAAATCGGAGAACTCTGGAAAAAATATGACAAAAACCGAAGCGGGGCAAAGCCTCAAACCCGATGAATGAAAACGATCAGTAAATCTGTTGTTTGGTATAATTACTCATAAAAATACATCTGAAATTTGAAAAAAAAAAGGTGAATTTTCATGCATTTGCCTTTAGTTTCGCTTATCAGTGTTTTTTGGCAAAAATTTGTAAAATCACTGATCACTAATATTTATCCTGGCAGAAGATTCTTCGACACTGGTTGCGAACAAATGGCAACAGTACCTTTAGTAAATCTCTGTATTTTCCTTTTTCCAGATTTCAAAATGCCAAGAACTCCTAAATTTTTAAATTTCACAAGATTATGGCAGCTCAGAACAAGGGCAAATTCCCCAGAACAAGGTTCTTTCCCTTTCATAGTAAAACGTTTAAATCCTCGACTGTGTTTAATCTGTCCAAAAACAGGCTCAACCATCGCTTTTCTCTTTCGATATAATTTTCTTCCGTCAGTGGAACGTATCCTTGCCGCCATGACAACTTTAGCTACCCCTTCGGGTTGGACTGGTCTCGGTCCATCAATAAAAGAATGCCAAACAAATATCGCAATTTCTGCTAAAATTGGATTTGGTGGAGCGAATTTTCCCAATCTTCTGCAGATTTCATCCATCTGATAAATCGCTCCATCAAATGTATCTGATTCTGGGATTTTATATTCTTTCGATGTTGCAAAGAGGAAACGAGGTCCGTCTCCGTTTTCAGACATTATACTATCATAATTGCAATATCCGGCATCTGCAAGTACGTCATGGGGCAGTTTTGTGATGCCCGTTGACGTTAGTAAATCCATAAATTGAACGAAAAGTGGTTCCAATTGGCCGTGATCAGTTTGTTCATTCGTAAGGTGGGCAGCTAGAACAACCTGATTTTCGTCAACGAGAATTTGACCATTATATCCCTGACAAAACCCTTTTTGTCCCTTCATTATTCGGCTTTCTGGATCTGTGATATTCACTTTATCACTGGGTAATGGCGTAAATTGAGGTTCAGTCAATTTTCTACCCCGATGTTTTTTCCCCGTAGCCTCTTCCTCTGCATTACGCTCATCTATTAGAGCCTGCTGTTTTTCTGCTTCTATTTGTCGCTCTTCCTGAAGCAATCTCATTGCATCATATAATTTTTCGATTTGCTGTTTTTTTGTATCTAAACCTTCAGGGAGCGTATTTTGGTCAACTTCTGATGGAATGCCCCTTTCATTATCAGATTCATCCACATTCATGGATTCTTCCATCGCCTTTTGAAATTGGGTTTGTATCCATTTTACAGAATGGTTTGCGGATAATGAAGCATTACAACCAAATTTACTTCCATCAATTGCAATTACTCCAAATTGAGCTAATCCTAAATTTAATTAATTTTGGCGATTTGATAAAAAATGTCTTTGAATTCCTCTTTAAAATCTCTTTTAAAACGAAATATGGTTGAATGATCCGGAGTAATTCGTTCTCCTACAAACCAGTACCCGATATCTGTTATGCAGTTTCTTTCAATTTTCCGACTCGAATATTCCCCACGGGAAATCGAATATAAGATTATCCCCAACATATCTTTTGGATGATAAAAAGAAGCACCGAGGCCGTCTGGACGATATCTCTCTAAAAATTTGGAATAATCTAATAGGTTTAATATGGCGACAAATTGGCAATAATAGTTCCTGATCAGAAGAAATACTATGCTTAATGTTAGCAATTGGGAAGGTTTGGCGACATTGAATCCTTTCAACACAAGGTTCAGATGTATCTATTGGAATAAGGGTTTGTTGATCCACCGATCCGACATTTTCGGATAAGTTAGAATTCATACATACATATTTGCGTCAATTCTATATATGGTTAAGTACATGTACCCTAATGTTAATGTCGATTACGAATATGCATTTACTAGTTAAAAGAAGTGTACCAAAAGATCGTAAATAAAAATTTAAACATAATATGAAGGCATTTTAGTATACTAACATATTATTGAGACCACATTATAATTATAAAAATAAGATTTTCTCTGTGATTTATTAATATAAGAATATTTCAATTTATATTTCCTTTATGCAACAGCCTCTTATGCCGGGCATTATAATTAAATCCTGCCTGAACATGATTGTATGGTGTCACCTGTTTTTCAGACAGAGCCTGATATCTCGTAAAGATGATGCATTCATAAGAGGTTCTGATCACTCTTTTGTGGACTGTGCACTAATGTATATGGCGTGAGACTGGTCTTTGAACTTTCAGGGGATCACCCGGATTTGCCTCTTGCTGAGGCTACAAGCATTGGTCAGTTGATTGCCTATAGACCACAGGTTGCTCTTCTTGAAGTTGCTGACCTGACCCTTTTATCCCGACTTGCATTAACGCACACTGTTATGGAATATCTGGGTGAATGTGATGCACAGGCAGATGATTTTGGCAAAATGCTATCAACACTTGCTATCAGTTGTAACGAACCATTTTGTGGCAGGGTGAAGAAAGTTGTTCCGCATATGATGGATGCATCAACAGGTGAGCTTGAAAGAATGATAGGAAGTCTCATCCTCGGGCCGGTATCCGTATCAAGACCCTGTCAGGTGTTTCGAGCATTGATTTCCAATGACCGGTGTTATTTTGGACGTGTCATCTGGGAGCTGGATCGTGATCCGTATCACGCCAGAAAACCAGGGAATCGTCTGTTTTTTCATCCCGGGGTGATGATGCCGCGGTATATACGGGCTCTAATCAATATATCCGGAGTTGCTCGTGATGACCTTCTTCTTGACATGTTCTGTGGTACCGGTGGCACACTCATTGAAGCGACTGAGATGGGTGTCTCCTGCTTGGGAAGTGATGCGGATCCTGCTATGGTAGCAGGCACGAGGATAAATCTTCCTTGTGCACAAGTCTGTGTTGCAGATGCGACGTGTCTGCCATTTGCTGACACTTCAGTTGACCGGATTGTGACTGACCTGCCCTATGGTCAGTCTGTTTTTATTATTGGTGGTGATATCGAAAACCTGTATTCCGGGACTTTTAATGAGATAGCCCGCGTTCTAACCAATGAAGGGGTTGCAGTGGTGGTATCTCATCGTGATATTCGGGATATTGCGTCACACCATTTTCTCATTGATCGTTTTTTTGAGCACCGGATTCACCGGAGCCTGACCCGACACATTATGGTGCTGAAAAAAAGATAGATTCCCACAAAACCAGGGCTCTGTCTATTTTTCAAGTGATTGGAATAGTTACATTATATAGTTAATGGTTTACCTTTAGGAAGGTCTGCCTTAACCTATGTAGCGCGATCAGTGTATACGCCTTTAATAACGTCTGTTTTACTTTGATTATTCCATCACGTAATACTGGGAACTATAATTCACTTTTATGATACTTATTTTTTTATTTGCACCAAATTTCAAGGTGTTTAACCTGTGATATGGTACCAGGGGTGGTTTTTTTCATCTGGATTTTATTTCATTCGCAGGCAGGATCATCTCGATCATGTTATATTGTGTCATGACAGACCTTAGCATGGATGATAGCTGGATTACCTGAATTAACGGTTTTCGTTGTGGGTGGAGCATTTCTCATATCAGCAGTATTTTTTTTGGGATGGGCTCTTCTCTTTCCGGAGGGATTAGATGACTAATTTCCTTGAAGTCGGTATTGTTGCATTGTACTGCCTAGGTATGATTGGAATTGGTGCCTGGGCATCAAAAAAGATTCAGACGACATCTGATTATCTTATTGCAGGTCGATCACTGGGATTCTGGATGTTTACCCTTTTGATGTTTGGTTCGGTCTGCAGTGGGATGTCATTACTGGGAGTGCCGGGACTCGGGTTTAAACTGGGTTGGCCAACCATCTGGGAGCAGCTCTTTGTTCCACTCTCGATTGGTTTTTGTATCATCTTCTTTGGAGTGAAATTGTACCAGGTCGCGAAAAAAGAAGGATACATGACGGTGCAGGACTACCTGGCAGAACGGTATCAGAGCCCCCGGGCAGTTCCGGGTGTGAGTGCGGTTGCAGGCATCATCGTATCCATCATTTACCTTGCCGGACAGTATACGGCAATCAGTATTGTATTAATCTGGTTGTTTGATATCCCCCACTGGCAGGCGCTTATCATTGGTGCGGTTGTGGTCACAATTTATACTGTGATTGGTGGCCTGTATGCCATATCGGTTACAACACTGTTTCAGGCCGGACTGCTCATCTTTGGAGTACTGATAATAGGACCAATTGTCATTGGAAATGCCGGAGGGTTTACCGTCATTAATGAAGCAATGAGCACGGTTGGTATTGATATGGTACAACCATGGATGAGTAGCGGACCGGTGTTTACACCGGCGTATCTGGTCTCGTTTTTTTTGCTGCTGACGGTAGGTCTTGCCTGTGCACCACATGTTATTAATAATGTGATAGCAGTCAAGGATATCAGGTACTTTAAATGGGCACCAATTGTTGGTTTTCTCATTTACGGAGCTGTGATGCTGCTGTTAAAGATATCCGGATACGCCGGAATTGCCTTGCAACAGCAGGGATTAATTACGCTTCCCGATGTTTCCAATGCACAGGATTATATCTTCTTATTAGGCGTGGAACATGCCATGCCCAATATCTATGTCTGGGCCATCTTTGGTGTTATTGTACTTGCAGCAGTGATGTCTACAACTGATCGGCTCATGCTTACCATCGGAGCGATGTTCTCCTGGGACATCTATAAAAATCTCTTAAAACCTGCGGCACGTGATCGAGAGGTTCTCCGTGTCAGCCAGATTTCGGTTCTGGCATCGGGAATTATTACGATATTTTTGGTTATAAATCCCCCTGATATTCTTGCATTTCTCATCTGGATGGGTATTGGGGTAATGCTTTCAACTTTTGCAGTACCACTTATTGCAGGGCTTTACTGGCGTCGTGCAACAAAAGAAGGAGCACTTGCAAGTATGCTCTGTGGTCTAATCTTTGCAGGTGTCTTTGGATATTATAACAAATTTATCGGACCATTGCCGATGCATTTTAGTTTTTATGCCTTTGTAATTGCCATCGTTGCAATGGTTGTGGTGAGTCTTCTAACCCGTCCGGTATCAAAAGATGTTCTTGATCTGACACTGACCGGACCCTTTATTTATCACCGGAAGTAACCACTTTTTTTGTTCTCTCTAAAAATCGCTTAATTTTTTGAAATGCTACCTGAACAGATCCTATAGGTACTCACAAAGAGTTTTAATTCATTTTTTAAAGATTACAAATCCAGATAACCCCGGTGATTCAGGTATTTTTAGTCTTCACATATATTATTGACAGAGCCCCTCTTTTCGGTCAATCATATATCATGCCACTTCCCATTATTATGAAGTGAAGACGGTTATTCTTGGAGGTGGATTGGCCGGGATTACCCTTGCCCGGCTTCTCACACAGAAAGGCGAGGATGTACTGGTTCTTGAACGCGAAAGCGTTATTGGGGGCCTCTGTAGATCACAGGAAGAATGTGGATTTGTATTTGATATTGGTGGTTCCCATATTATCTTTTCCCGTGACTCAGAGGTTCTCTCTTTTATGAACAGCATGATAGAGGGGAATTGCGAAAAACGAGAACGTAATACGAAGATCTACTATAAAGGAAACCATGTGAAATATCCGTTTGAGAATGGCCTTTCTGATCTTCCCCCGGATGATCGGTTTTTCTGTCTGCATGAGTATATCCTTAATCTCATTGCCCTGGAAAAAGGGGAAATTCCACTTCCAAAGACGTTCTTTGACTGGATCTACTATACCTTTGGTAAAGGGATTGCAGAGACCTACATGGTGCCGTATAATGAGAAGATATGGAACTATCCGCTGGATAAAATGTCATTACACTGGGTCGATGGAAGGGTTCCAAAACCACCAGTTGAAGATATTATCAGATCTGCAATCGGTATTGAGACCCTGGGATATGCACACCAGGCAATTTTTTCCTATCCTTCACATGGTGGAATAGCCTCACTGACTGATGCAATAGCACGACCGGTCAGGGATAAGATACGAACCGGATTTCAGGTGAGTTCAGTCAGAAGAGAGAGAGATATCTGGAAGATATCTGACGGGAAAGAGACGATTTTGGCAGACCGGTGTATCAGTACGATTCCGTTGCAGGTATTGTCAGCATGCATGGATGATCTCCCTGAAGTGGTCAGAGATGCCATCAGTTCGCTTGTTTATAACTCTATATGTAGTATTGGAATAGGGGTTAAGGGAGATGTTCCCCCCGTCTCATGGATGTATATCCCTGAGAAAGGTGTAACCCCTTCGAACCGGATCTCGTTTCCCTCAGGGTACTCTCCTTTTGTAGCTCCTCCCGGACATAGTTCAGTCCTGGCTGAGATTACCTACAATGCCGGAGATGAGACTGATCTGACCGATGACACTGTACTGACTGATGATATCATCACATCACTGGATAAGATGGATATTATCAGAGCTGAGAATGTGGTATATAAGACAGCATTCAGGAACCGCTATGCGTATGTGGTGTATGATTGTGCCTATCAGAAAAATATAGCCATAATCAGGGATTACTTTAAAGGTTGCGGTCTTTCGCTTGTGGGACGATTTTCTCAGTTTGAGTATCTTAATATGGACGGGGTCATCAGATCTGTCTTTGATTTTGCAGCAGGGAGATAATGAAGATAAATTTTATTGTCGAGGATATGCTTTTTTTTAAATATATCGGATGTGCCACTGCTGCCCGTTCATTATATCGGCACCTTTTTTCATCCTCTGATCTTGATCCAGTCTGGAGCATGTCTGATCTCTCGGCTGATATCTCACATTACCATACCTTTGGTCCACTTGCTCTTCTCCATGAGAAATGCGATCCAGGAATTCATATTCTGACTGCACACTCGACTCCCAGGATAAATATTGGAAATGTTGCTTTTTCCAAATACATCAATACAAAATATCCAAAGATCTATTCTCAGTTTGATCATGTTATTGCGATATCTGAGGCTAGTCTGTATGAAGTTTTAGAGATGGTTCCTGATATGCCGGTGACCCAGATTTCAAACGGGGTTGACCGGGATTTTTTTGCACCAGATGAGAAGAAAGGGGCAGAATTCAGGGAAATGTATGATATTGCTGAAGATGAGAGAATGGTTCTTACGGTTGCCCAGCAAAGTCCGAGGAAGGGGATTTATGATTTTTTTGCACTTGCGCAACAAAATCCTGATATGAAATTTGTCTGGGTTGGTGGATTTCCCTATGGCCCGCTTTCAAAGGATTATGAGAAGATTAGGAGGATGAGGGAAAAATGGTACGACAACGTCATCTTCACCGGGTTTGTGCAGGATATCAGAGCACCGTACTGTGCGGCAGATCTTTTTTTTATGCCGTCATATGCTGAGACATTTGGTCTTGTGATTCTTGAGGCCCTGGCATCCGGAGTTCCCGTCCTTGCACGTGATATCCCGGAATTTCGTGAAATTTTTGGTAACCGGATAATGTACTTTGATAAGGTAGAGGATGCAACCAGTATGATTCAGAATGAGATGTCAATACGGACCGCAGCTCAAACGGCTCGTGATAGTTCAATTCCGTATGATATCAGAACGATTGCACAACAACATCGGGATCTATATTGCGAGTTGATTGGTTCATGATTTCCATAGTTATTCCATCATTTAATGAAGAAGAGAATATTGCGTCCTGTCTTATATCGCTATCTAATCAGACAGTTTCGCGGAGTTCATATGAGATAATCGTGGTGGACGGGGGGTCAAAAGACCGTACCCGTGAGATTGCGAATGAGTATGCTGACCTTGTTTTTATTCAGGAGAGTGAACGGGTTGGTGGAGCACGCAATGATGGTATAAGAAGGGCAAAAGGTGATATTGTTGCAACAACTGATGCAGATACGATTCTCCCTCCTGACTGGATTGAACGGGTTATTGGACTATTTTCAGACCCTGATGTAGTCCAGGTATATGGTCCCGTGTATCCGGTTGAGGGTGGGATAAAAAATAACATCTCACTCTTTTTGGCGAATACCTTTGCGAGACTCGGGTATGTAACAAAGACCATCTACTTTACCCTTGGTTGTAACACGGCTTTTCGGCGTGATGTCGTTCTTAAAGCAGGATTATACCAGACAATTGATGCCGGTGACGATCTTGAGATTGCACGGCGAATGCGTCACTATGGTACAATTAAATTTGATAACCACCTGAAAGTGGGTTTTTCAATGCGGAGATACCAGCAGTTTGGGACGTTGAAATCAATCTATGAGTGGTTGTATATCGTAGCAAAAGGCGGAGTGTCTGAGAAGCATTCATATACACAGAAAAAGTACAAATAACCATTATATAAACTCAATGAGGGAACTCTGGTTTTCTTTCATTCTGTCATTTTTGTTTTTAATTCTTTTAAATCGAAAAGGCCGATGGAGAACCAGATCTAATTTTCTCTTTTTAGGTGGGGTCAAAGTATATGGGAAATAATCCGGGCATGGTTGTAAAGGAGGTACTCATCGTAGAGGATGATGAGATAATCGCAACACTTATTGAGCGGTTTATGCAGCAGCATGAATATCGTGTCACAAAAAAGGTCTCATCAGGGGAGGATGCTATCTATGCATGTGCCGAACATATTCCGGATGTGGTTCTGATGGATATTCATCTGGAAGGCCTCATTGATGGGATAATCGCGACAAAATTTATTACGGCTCTCTTTAAGGTACCGGTTATTTTCCTATCAGCGACTGATGATGATGAGACGCTCTCCCGTGCAGCAACCGTAGAGCCGGCAAGTTTTATTATCAAGCCCTTCAATGCAAAGGATTTGTACTCTAATATTGATATCGCCATCAGAAATGACCTGCTTTTAAAGAAAGCAAAAAATTTCAGCCATACGAAGGTGCAGAAACTTGCCCAGGCAACCCTGTCAGAGCTGGACGCTTATTTTATCCTCGATGAGCGCGGGAGAATACTGTTTCTCAACCCTTATGCAGAACATATCCTTAATATTTCCAGGAAAGACGCGATTACCCGGTCTATTAATTCATATCTGACCTTTTTTAATACACGGACGAATGAGATGTATAATGATACTTTTACCGATGTAGTGCGAGAGAGCCTTGTTATCGGTTTGAGACAGAATATTGCTGTTAAGATGAAGGATGAGTCATACCGGCATGTCTCGGTAAACGCGACTGCAATCCGTGATTCTGCAAATGAGACGATTGGGATGGTCATGATGCTTCATATGATGACCAAAAGGGAGATGTGAAGAGTTTGTGTTTTGGTATGAGTATATATTTATGTCATCAGGTGCAACAGGTAAAAGCACCCGATTATGTGTCCCGATAGGGTAGTGGATATCCTAGAAGCCTGCGGAGCTTTTGACCCGGGTTCAAGTCCCGGTCGGGGCGTAGTTACTTTTTTCGATGCGTTGGGGAATTTTAATTACATGCATTTACCTAGTTCCACCTGATCTTTATTCATATACTTTATACTCTCCCGGATACCGGATTAGGTACTTAATAGTAGTAACTAAGTATAAGGTGCGTTGGATTTTGCTATTAGGGACTGGATAAACCGGATCCACA
>Ga0265594_1002905_pt1 | contig 11754 bp, 8 predicted proteins | sample saktaG_11_FD_190147 | JGI IMG/M metagenome (GOLD analysis project Ga0265594, IMG submission 190147) | Saline water microbial communities from Sakinaw Lake, British Columbia, Canada - sak_2011_5_24_80m | ecosystem: Environmental > Aquatic > Non-marine Saline and Alkaline > Saline ... | reverse complement strand
TGGCCAGAGAAAAGCTATTAAATTAACTGGTGGGCCATATTATGTATTAGCCAAAGATGTTAAGAAAAATAATTTAATTGTAACTAGGAATAAAAAAGATTTATTATCTCAAGAATTAATTTTAGAGAGGACTAATTTTATAGGTAAAAAACCTCGTTTTCCTATTAAAACTAAGGTTAAGATTAGATATGGAAGTAAGTCTTTTTTCGCTGTTTTGAATAAAAATAGGATGACTTTTAAGAAGAAACAGTCATCGGTCACGTCAGGTCAATCAGCTGTATTTTATCGTAAAGATCAGGTTTTAGGGGGTGGAATTATCAAATAAAACTCGTTAGAAACGGGATTTCTAACGGGTTAAAGTTATCCACAGGGTGAATGCTCTGATTTCTGTTATAATATACTAATTTGAAAAGGTCGGAGTAAATATAATTATTATATAGATTTAGATAAAAATATGGTTTCAGAATTGTTAGAAAATGTATTTGAAGACTTAGGAGTTCTGTGGACAGGATTTTTAGAATTCATTCCTTCTTTGATAGTTGCATTAATTGTTTTCATAATTGGTTGGTTTATTGCCTTAGCTATTGGCAGAGTGGTAAGTGAGATTTTAATTAGGATTAGATTCAATGAGCTTTTTGAAAGAACAGATTGGAAGCAGGCCTTAGATAAGGCAAAATTAACTGTTAATCCAGCTGAGTTTTTAGGCGCAATTGTAAAATGGATTTTAGTTATTGTTGTTTTGATGATAACAGTGGAAATTTTAGGACTTACTGAGTTTGCTACTTTTCTAAGAGAAGATGTAGTAGGTTATCTTCCGAGTGTTTTTATAGCTGCTTTGATTTTTGTTGTAGCTGTAATTGTGACTGATATTGTTGAAAAAATCGTAGTAGCAACCGTAGAAAAAATGAAAGTAAATTATTCTCGTTTTGCTGGAAAGATGGCCAAATGGTCAATTTGGATTATAGCTATTTTTGCCATTATCTCAGAATTACAAATAGCTGAAAAAATTTCAGGAACTCTTTTTACGGGTTTAATGGCTTTCTTTGTTATTGCTGGTGGCTTAGCTTTTGGATTAGGAGGAAAAGAAATAGCGGCTGATATTCTAAGAGATTTAAGAGAAAAGATTAAAGAATAATACTATTATTTGAGATTCTTAAAAGCAACCCCCTCCTTTTAGCTAAAAGGAGGGGGTTGACATCTTTTGTGGCTTTGCTAATATTAAATTGTTAAATTGGAAATGTTAAGATTGAACACAATTTCAAAAAAGAATGATTATGCAAAAAAGCGGTTTTGACCTGCTAGTTTAATAATAGGCATTTCAAAACCGCGTCCAAGCGGTTTTTTGATTACACGAAAAGATAAAGAAAGAACTTTGACAAATAAATACAGGTCACGTGAGAATTTTTTAGAGCAAGATTCTTTCACGTGATGGTCATTAATTACTAGCCGAGAGATTTTAATTTTAAAGGCAAGTGGTGGATGCCTGGGGATATTGAGGCGATGAAGGACGTGGCTTAGCTGCGAAAAGCCTCGGGTAGGTGCGTAGCAACCTTTGATCCGAGGATGTCCGAATGGGGAAACCCTGCAACGAAAACCGTTGCAAGCGCTATTTAATAGCGTGGCTTACCCGCTGAAGTGAAACATCTCAGTAAGCGGAGGAAAAGAAAACAAAACCATTGCTTTGCAATGGAACATTTCCTTAGTAGCGGCGAGCGAAAAGGAAGAAGCCTAAAACCTTATTGTTTTACAATAAGGTGGTTGTAAGGGAATAACGTCGGGGGCATCCCGCTCTTTATACAAAATTTAGAAAGCGGGATATTTGCCGAGGGAGAATATTTAGGCAGAGTTAGTTAACTAAATCACCCTGGAAAGGGGAACCATAGAAGGTAATAGTCCCGTAAGTGAAAATTACTTTGCGCTCCTTGTTATTTTTCTTGAGTACCTCGAGAAATGAGAATCTCGAGGGAAGCATCCCGAACTATCGGGAAAGGCTAAATACTTAATATCTCCGATAGCGAACTAGTACCGTGAGGGAAAGGTGAAAAGCAGCCCAGTGAGGGCGGTGAAATAGAACCTGAAACCACTATGCTTACAAAGAATCAGAGTCCCGATTTTTTCGGGATGATGGTGTGCTTTTTGTAGAACGAGCCAACGAGTTTTGGTATACAGTAGTCTAATCCCGTTCCGGGAGGAGGCAAAGCGAAAGCGAGTGTTAAAAGCGCGTTTTTTACTGTATGCCTTAGACCCGAAGCCAAGCGAGCTTGCCATGGCCAGGATGAATTCCGACGAAAGTCGGGAGGAGGTCCGAACCCGTGAGCCGAGCAATACTCTGGGACGAGTTGTGGCAAGAAGTGAAAAGCTAATCGAGCTTGGTAATAGCTGGTTCTCCCCGAAATAGCTTTAGGGCTAGCCTTGCAGATTATCTCTGGGGGTAGAGCACTGAATGGTTTATCGCGGGTTTTACCCAGATAATCCAATCAAACTCCGAATACCAGAGAGTTATTCTGCAGGAGTCAGAATATGAGGGCTAAGCTTCATACTCAAAAGGGAAACAGCCCAGACCTTCATCTAAGGTCCCTAAACTAAGTTAAGTGGGAAAGGAAGTGATACTTCTTTGATAGTTAGGAGGTTAGCTTAGAAGCAGCTACCCTTTAAAAAGTGCGTAATAGCTTACTAACTAAGAAATATTGCATCGAAGATTTAACGGGGCTAAAACTTAGTACCGAAGATAAGGATATCATTGCTTTGCAATGGTGTGGTAGGGGAGCATTCCTATAACATTGAAGTTCTCGTGTAAGCGAGGGTGGAGTTATAGGAAGAGAGAATGTTGGCATGAGTAATCGCAATCCCGATGCGAAATCGGGACACCGAAAACCCAAGGTTTCCTTGGCAATGGAAATCAGCCAAGGGTTAGGCGATCCTAAGGCAAACCCGAAAGGGGTAGTCGATGGACAACCGGTTAATATTCCGGTCCATCTGTTAGATAAATTTAAGATGACGGAGAGTAGTATTCCGGGCGTATTATTGGATTTACGTTCGTTGCCTAAGATTTTTCAAGGGCTGCGAAAATTCTCTTTTTAAGGGGAAATTCGGAAGAGCGCTCTTCCCGGAAAATTCTTAAACCTGTTATCTAACAGATTTCGTACCTTAAACCGACACAGGTGGGTAGGTATAAATGTACCAAGGTGAACGAGTGAAACCTTGTTAAGGAACTCGGCAAGACAGCGTCCGTAAGTTTGCGATAAGGACTCCCCGATTTATCGGGGCGCAGCGAACGATCCCTAGCGACTGTTTACCAAAAACACAAGTCTCTGCTTAACTCGTAAGAGGATGTATAGGGGCTGAGGCCTGACCAGTGCTGGAACGTCAATCTTGGCGGTCATTCCGATTTATCGGAATGGCTGACCGAGTGAAGCGCCAGTGAACGTCGGCGGTAACTATAACTGTCCAAAGGTAGCGTAGTCCCTTGCCAGGTAAGTTCTGGCCCGCATGAAAGGCTAAACGACTGGGGAACTGTCTCAACAAGGTGCTCGATGAAAATGCAATACCGGTAAAGATGCCGGTTACCTGCGGCTAGACGGAAAGACCCCGGGAGGTTTACTGCAACTTCCTATTGTCTTGTTGTTTTGGATGCGTAGCGTAGCGGGGAGGCTTTGATTTTCCGATTTCGGTCGGAAAGGAGCCGCCAATGAAACACCCGTCTTTCAAAATGGCTAGACTAACTCCGATTTATCGGAAAACAGTGGGAGGTGGGCAGTTCAAGTGGGGCACTTGCCTCCTAAAAAGTAATGGAGGCGTTTAAAGGTCGGCTACTTCCGGATGGAAATCGGAAGCATAGGGCAAAGCCATAAGCCGGCTTTACAGCAAGACAGATAAGTCAAGCTGTTGCGAAAGCAGAACTTAGTGAACCGACGGATTTTAATAGAAAATCCGAAGATTACCAAATAAAAGTTACCCCGGGGATAACAGGCTGGTAGGGCCCGCGAGTCCACATCAACGGCTCTGTTCGGCACCTCAAATTTTCAAATTTGCCGACAATTCGGGGTGCTATAGCAGTAATGCTATAAATCCTTTAGCCTGGTTCAGAATCAGTCTGAATTTATAGAGGATAAAAAAATGGCTAATAACGATGAAACCCAAATTATTTTATGTTAAAATAAAATGATGGGTAATATCGTGGGAAGTTTAAATCAAGTCCAAAGATCAATTGTAATAGAGATAAAATATATTTTCGAAGAAATATAAACTTGATGATGACCCCGTAGAGACTTCTTAGAGTATGATAATAGTCTAAGAGATAGTGGCATTCAAACTACTATAATACGCCATCTCCCACTCTTTTTTAAAAGAAAGGGATGAAGATATAGTCCAAACTGTTAGAAATAATAGATAATTGCGATGTCGGCTCATCTTATCCTGGGGCTGAAGCAGGTCCCAAGGGTTGGGCTGTTCGCCCATTAAAAAGGTACGCGAGCTGGGTTCAAACCGTCGTGAGACAGGTTGGTCCCTATCTACCGCAGGCGTCGAGTCTTGAGAAGATTTAACCCTTGTACGAGAGGATCGGGTTGAACTAACCTCTGGTGTACCAGTTGTTCCGCCAGGAGCATTGCTGGGTAGCTAAGTTGGGAACTGATAAGCGCTGAAAGCATCTAAGCGCGAAGCAGACTTCAAGATTAGGACTCTTAAATCGGTCGAAGATGACGACCTTGATAGGACACAGGTGTAAGCATCGTAAGGTGTTTAGCCAAGTGTTACTAATGATTTTTATATTTTCTCTCGGCTGGTGATTAATGACCATATTGCCCATTTCTATGGCGACTATACTGGACTTGTTCCACCCGATCCCATATCGAACTCGGAAGTGAAATAGTCCAAGGCCGATGATAGTCTTTTTGGCGAAAGTAGGTAGTCGCCATAAAAGTGGGCAATTTCAATCCCAAGGTTTCTTTGGGATTTTTTATTTTAAAATTCTGAAAAATGTATATAATAAAAGAATGATATCTAAAATTAACAAAAGAATAATTGTTATTGTAATTTTAATTGTTTCTATCTTCCTTTTGTTGAACTTAACCGATGGTTCAAAAAAAATAAAAGGTTTTTTTTATAATCTTTCTGTTCCTATTCAAAAGACATTTTGGCAGGTTGGAGAAAGAATTTCTGGATCTTTTAAAGATATAGAAAATCAAAAACTAAAAGAGGAAAATCAACATTTGCTCTCTCAAATTGTCTTTTTAGAAGATTTAAAACAGGAGAATATTTTTTTAAGACAAGCCTTAAATCTTGAACTTCAAAAAGAATTTCAGTTCCTTTTAACTGGAACCTTAGCTAAAGACGTAGGTGAAGATTTCATTCTGATAGATAAAGGCAGTAAAGATGGAATTCCTAAAAATGTTTCAGTTCCAGTCATTGACTCCAATAAGGTTTTAGTGGGTAGAGTCTGGGAGGTTTATGATAACTCCTCCAAGGTAATGCTTATTTCCAATAAAAACAAAGAAAACGATTTTTTGGTTCAGATAAAAATTGATGAGGAAAATTATTTATCGACTGAGGCCAAAGGAGCAGGAAATTCCAAAATCTTTTTAGAACTTATTCCCAAAGAAACAGAAATAAGTCTAGAAGATCTTGTTATTACAGATTCGTCAGGAAGAACTTTTCCTGAAAATCTTTTAGTGGGTAAGGTTAGTAAGGTTGAAAACAAGGACCTTGAACCTTTTCAAAAAGCAGAAGTAAGTCTATTTTCAGAGATAGAAAAGTTTGATCATTTGTTTGTTATTATTAATTATTGATTTATGTTGAAAAAATTATTTTTCTTTATTCCATTCTTTTATTTTTTAACCCTTTTCCAAGTAAGTTTTATGGCTTTTTTTGAATTTAAAGGATTGGTATTAAATTTAATTTTAATTACAGTCATAGTTATTAATCTATTTGAAGAACCGAACCAGAGATTTGGTCTATATTGCGCTTTAGTAGGGGGTTTCTTTTTAGATATTTGGTCAAGCCATATATTTGGAATGGAAACCTTAATTTTATTCCTAATAGCTTTATTCATAAAATTCTTTATTAAAAGTAATTTTTATGTTCCCTCTTTTTTCAAAAAATAAAAGATTGAGAATTGCTGATAAATTCAAGAAAGAAATTGAACCCCAAGAAGTTTTCCTGGATAAATTGTTCAGGTCTAGACAGGAAGAAGTTGGATTATCAGAAAAAAAAATAGAAGTCCCTCTTTCTAAAAGATTCATTCAAAGTATCTATTTAATTTTTTTAATTTTAATTGTGATTCTTTTTGGAAAAACATTCCAGATTCAATTTGTTCAGGGCGAAGAGTTTTCCAGATTGGCCCGTAATAATCAATTTATTGCTCATGAAATTCAGGCTCACAGAGGAGTTATTTACGACAAAGATTTTAATCAGCTTGTTTTTAACAAAATTAATTTTGACTTAGTTTGTCATCCTGAAGAGATCCCTCAGAATGAAAAAGAAAGAAAAAGGATGTTAGATGAAATATCCCTTATTATTGAGAAAGAAGTTCAACTTCCAGATTCTTTTTCTGATTTTTTAGTTTTAGAAAATCTCAATTATCAACAGTTAATTATTTTTCGGACAAGAGAAAAAGATTTTCCAGGGTTTGAAGTTATAAGTCATGCAGTTAGAGAATATAGAGAAGGGGAAATTTTTTCCCATTTGATTGGTTATCAAAGAAAAACCGGAGAAAAGACTGGTTTGGAAGAATTTTATGAGGAGTATCTAAAGGAAAATTCTGGTGAAATAAAAATTCAGAGGGATGCTATGGGTACTTTTACTGCGGAAAAGGTTGAATCTATGCCAGAGTCTGGCAAAAGTTTAGTTTTGTGGGTAGATTCAGATTTACAAAAGAAAGTTTATGAGGAATTAAAAAAAAGTATTGAGAATGCTGGTTCTGAACGAGGGGTAGGTGTTGTCTTAGACGTTAAGACTGGAGGGGTTCTATCTTTAGTAAGCATTCCCAGTTTTGATAATAATCTTTTTAGTCAGGGGATGTCTGCTGAACAATGGGAGGAAATCAGCAATGATATTCGGGAACCTCTTTTTAATAAGGTTATCTCGGGAACTTATCCTACTGGTTCTACCATAAAACCGCTTATCGCTTCGGCAGCTTTAGAAGAGAATATAATCTCTCCAGATAAAAAAATTCTTTGTACGGGAGAAATCGTTATTAAAAGTCCTTGGGACGAAGAGGTTTCTTGGACATATCATGATTGGAGTGTTCATGGATGGACAGATATCAGAAAAGCCATTGCCCAGTCTTGCAATGTCTTCTTTTATACTATCGGAGGTGGGTATAAAGATATTGAAGGGTTGGGCGTAGAAAAAATGAAAAAATATTTAGAGTTGTTTGGCTGGGGAAATACTACAGGAATCGATTTATCTGGAGAGGAGGAAGGTTTTATACCTGATAAAGAATGGAAGAAAAACAATTTCCAAGAAAATGTAGATAAGATATGGATGCCAGGCGATGATTATCACTTAGCCATAGGCCAAGGTGATTTAAGAATTACTCCTTTACAGGTAGCAGTTGCTTTTGTGGCTATTGCCAATAAAGGAATTCTTTATAAGCCCCGGGTTGTTCAAAAAATTGTAGATGAAAACAAAAATATTATTCAAGAATTTGAACCTCAAATTAATAATCAGAATTTCATTAGTCAGGAGACACTTCAAATAGTAAGGGAAGGTATGCGGCAAACAGTGACTGATGGTTCTGCCACCAACTGGCTCAATTCTCTGCCAGTGAAAGCAGCTGTTAAAACAGGAACAGCTCAGACAGGCAAAGAGGACTATTATCACAATTGGATAACTGTTTTTGCTCCCTATGAGGATCCAGAAATTGTAATGACTTTAATGGTAGAGAATGTTGAAGGTATGAAGGCGGTTACTCTTCCTTTAGCCCGTGATATCTTGAACTGGTACTTTTCCCAAAAAGAACAAGAATAAAAAGTAATCTCACGATCGTGAGATTACTTTTTATAGCTTGATTTTAAAGTAATTTCGGGATATTATTGAACTATAAGATAATTTTTCATTTTTAACTTTTAATTTAAAAATATGTCAAGCGTTGAAGAAATAAGAAAAATACGTTTAGAAAAACTAAAAGCCATCCAAAAAGCCCTTATTTCTCCTTATCCCTTAAGTGCTAAAAGAACTCACACCTGTTCTGAAGCTGTTAAAGATTTTCTTAAATTATCCCATGACCAAAAAGAAATTATTCTCACTGGCAGAATTCGTTCTTTAAGGGGACATGGCGGTTCTGTTTTTCTTAATATTGAAGACGGCACAGGACAAATTCAAGCTTATTTTAAAAAAGATCGTTTAGGTGAAAAAAACTACCAGTTCTTTTTGGGTCATTTTGACATAGGCGATTTTGTTGAAATTAGAGGGGTTTTGTTTAAAACTAAAAAAGGAGAAAAAACTTTAGAAGTATCTGATTATAAAATGCTGGCAAAATCTCTTTTGCCCTTGCCTGAAAAATGGCATGGATTAAAAGACACAGAAGAAAGATTCAGAAAAAGATATTTAGATTTGATATTTAATCCTGATATCAAAGAAAAATTTATTCTTCGCTCAAAAATTATTCAGGAAGTTCGTTCTTTTTTAAATAAGAATAATTTTTTGGAAGTGGAAACGCCCATTTTACAACCTATTTATGGAGGAGCAGCAGCTGCTCCCTTCAAAACTCACTTAAATGCTTTAAACATTGATTTATATCTAAGAATTGCCCATGAGCTTTATCTGAAGCGCCTTTTAGTGGGAGGTTTTGAAAAAGTTTATGAAATCGGAAAATGCTTTAGAAATGAGGGAGTGGACAGATCTCATAATCCAGACTTCACTATGCTTGAGTTCTATTGGGCATATGCTGACTATAAAGATTTGATGAAATTAACCGAAGAATTCTTAACCGCCATTATAAAAAAATTATTTGGAAAGCTTGAAATTGAATACGAGGGAAATAAAATAAATTTTAAAACTCCTTGGCCCAGAAAAGAATTCAATCAAATATTAAAAAAAGAAACCAAAATTAATTACGAGGAGATTAATGAAATAGCTCTTAGAAAAAAAGCAAAATCATTAGGTATAGAAACCAAGAAAGGGGCGGGTAAGCCGGAAATAGCTGATGAAATTTATAAAAAATTATGTCGGCCAAAGATATGGCAGCCTACCTTTGTTATCCATCATCCTTTGGGTTCTGCTCCTTTGGCAAGGCAATTAAAAAATGATTCTTCTAAGCTGGCTCGTTTTCAGCTTTTAGTGGGCGGGTTTGAATTAGTTAACGCTTTTTCAGAACTTAACGATCCCATTGAACAAAGAAAAAGATTTGAAGAACAAGAAAAAATATTTAAAAAAGGTTTTGAAGAAGCCCAGAGAATGGACAAGGACTTTATAGAAGCATTGGAATACGGTATGCCGCCGGCAGCTGGATTTGGGATGGGCATTGACCGCTTGGTTGCCTTGCTCACAGATTCGCATTCTTTACGAGAAGTAATATTATTTCCTACAATGAAGAAGCGTTCAGAAATATAACTTTTAGGATACGTTTACTCGCCCCAGCCGGTTCGCTTACTCTATCCTCACCTCGCTCTCTCGCTTCGCTCGAACCCTGCCCGCTCGGCTCCGGGCGCTCCTAAAAGCTATATTTTCTCCACTTAAAATAGATAACAATCTATGTTAGACGTTAAATTCATTAGAGAAAATAAGGATTTAGTCAAAAAAGCCATTAAAAATAAAAACATTCATTTAGATATTGATGAGCTTTTAGGTTTGGATGCAAAGAGAAGGGAACTTATTCAGAAAAGCGAAAAGATTAAAAGTGAGCAAAAAAAAGTAGGCAAAGAACAGAGAGAGAAAGCAGCCGAAATGAAGAAAGAGTTTAAAAATCTGAATGAAGAGCTGAAGAAAATAAAAGAAAGATATGAAGAGTTAATGCTGTTGGTTCCCAATATTCCTTCCCAAGACACCCCCGTGGCTCCAGATGAAAGCGGCAATAAAGAAATTTCCCACTGGGGAAAAATTCCAAAATTCAGCTTTAAAATCAAGGATCATATTCAATTGGGTAAAGAATTGGATTTAATTGATGTAGAAAAAGGAGTTAAAGTCAGCGGTTTCAGGGGTTATTATTTAAAGAACGAAGCTGCTTTAATGCATATGGCTTTAATGTGGCATTCTCTTTTAAAATTAAAAAAGAAAAATTTTCAGATTATGGTTCCTCCCACTTTAGCAAGAGAATTTGTCTTAGTTGGCAGCGGCCATTTCCCAGAAGGAAAAGACGAAGTTTTTCAAGTAACTAATCCCGGCAAATTAGCTGATGGCAAAGAAATTTCAGAGCCAATGTATTTGGGCGGAACTTCAGAGCCCTCTCTCTTGGCTTATTACGCTGATACTCTTTTAGAAGAAAAAGATTTACCCATCAGGTTGGCTGGTTTTTCCCAATGCTACCGTTCTGAAGTAGGCAGTTACGGCAAAGATACCCATGGTTTATACCGTTTACATGAGTTTATGAAAATAGAACAAGTTGTTTTTTGCAAAGCAGACATTAAGGAGTCTGAAAAGATTTTTGAAGAGATGAGAGAAAACTGCCAGGAAGTTTTAAAGGAATTAGAGCTGTCCCACAGAGTAGTTCAAATTTGCACTGGTGATATGGGGGCCGGGAAATACAAAATGTATGATGTTGAAACCTGGATGCCTTCGCGTAATAGCTATGGCGAAACTCATTCTGACTCTAATATGACTGACTGGCAAGCCAGGCGGTTGAATATTAGGTATAAAAATAAAAAAGGAGAAAAGAAATTTGTCTATACTTTAAATGATACTATGATTGCTTCTCCGCGCATTCTTATTGCTGTTTTGGAAAACTACCAGCAAAAAGGCGGTTCAGTTTTGGTTCCAAAAGTTCTCCAAAAATACCTCGGAATAAAAAAAATTTTCAAGAGATGAATACTTTAATTATTCTTCATGGTTGGGCTAGTTCTAAAAAGCGCTGGCAGCCAATCAAACAACTGATCGAGAACAGTTCTCGATATGTTAAGGTGGTAGTGCCGGATTTGCCTGGGTTCAAACAAGAAACCGTTTTAAATAAAGTTTGGAATTTGAATGACTATATTAAATGGTTAGAAGATTTTAGTTCAGATATTGCTGAACCCTTTTATCTGTTAGGTCATTCATTCGGCGGAAGAATGGCAATTAAATTTGCTGCTAAACATCCAGAAAAATTAAAAGGTTTAATTTTAGTTTCTTCAGCCGGAATAAAACCAGAAAAGACAGACTATGACTCAATAATTAAACTGGCTCAAAAAGGGAAAAAGCTTTCTTTTTTACCCTTTTATCCTTTTTTCAGAAAAGTTTTTTATAGGTATATCTTAAAAAAAACAGATTACATTGAAGCTGAAAAACTGCCTTATCTCAAAGAAACTTTCCAAAATGTCATCAAGGAAGATTTAACCGAACATCTTTCTAAAATAGAAACTAGAGCTTTAATTATTTGGGGAGATAAAGATAATATGACGCCCATACAAGACGGCTATCTAATGAACAGAGAAATTAGAAATTCTAAAATGGAAATTCTAAAAAATATTAGTCACAAGCCCCACAAAGAAATTCCAGATGTTTTAGTTGATAAAATTATGAATTTTATTAATGTTTGAAATATTCTTTCATTCTCTTATTTTATTAATCTTTTTCTGGGCCGTTAGAACTACAAAAGCAGTTCTGTTTTGGCTTTATCTCTGG
>Ga0265594_1002904_pt1 | contig 11758 bp, 7 predicted proteins | sample saktaG_11_FD_190147 | JGI IMG/M metagenome (GOLD analysis project Ga0265594, IMG submission 190147) | Saline water microbial communities from Sakinaw Lake, British Columbia, Canada - sak_2011_5_24_80m | ecosystem: Environmental > Aquatic > Non-marine Saline and Alkaline > Saline ... | reverse complement strand
AAGCACACCTATACAGGAACACTTAAGTCTCTGGAACCGAAAGAAGAAGAGGTTCGTTTAGAGTTAGTGGTAGATGTCAATGAAGATACGCCCCTGGGCACCATAATTAGCAATTCCGTCATAATCGACAGCAATGAAACGCTGCCGGCTACGACGGATGTTAATGTTCAGGTTGGCGAAATCAAATTTAGAGTTGATAATCTGAGTATAACTCCTAACGTACTCAGACGTAATGGCACCTCACCGAATATAATGGCCGTCGTGCAGTTCCCAGATTGGGTTAAACTAAGTAATATCAATCCAAATGATCAGCCGATACTTTACTACGGGAACCGCGAAATAGATAAAGGCGGTGGTTCATATCCGTCTGGAACCGACAACAACGGGCCAAGAAGGATTACTGTTTTGTTCAATAGGGCTAAATTGATAAATGCTTTGTATGGTTATGGAGCATTTACAATGAGAGTTGAAGGCAAACTCATAACAGGCCAATCCTACTACGGCGAGGCAATTATTCATTTAACCAGATTCGTAGGTGATTAATCTTTCGGCCTCGCTTATTGGCTCTTGCTAAACAAGGCAGCAAGAGCAAAAAATAGTTGTTTAGGCATTTGTCCGGCGTCTGTCGATTGAATGGCCTTAAATGTGAAGTTGGGCAGGGAAACATTTCGTATAACGTTTGCTAACGTTTTACGCTCGATATGATTTTGCATTCTATTTATCCAGCTATTTTTCTGCTTTCACGTAGCTCTCTAAATCAAAAACCAAAATACCCCTCCCGACTCCGGCCATATCTCCCCTTTTAGCAAACTGAAACGCCATATACCGGCCGTCGTCGCTTACCACAGGATTCGAGGCCTTGTAACCGGCATAGTTCGAAAAAAGCGTCACCCGCTCTGTCCGTGCCGAACCGTCCAGCGCCAGTTTATAAATATCGATGTATTGCGTGCCCTTGCGATTGTGCTTATCACACTCGACCAGCGTGTGTTTGCCATCGGGAAAAATGCCTTCCGGCTCATCATATTGATTCGGCGCCTGCGAATAGTTGACCACCTTGCCGGTCTCGATATCCAGCCCCATGACTTCCGTGCCCTGATAACCGTACGCGCTGAATATCAGCTCTTTCTCATCCGGCGGCCGAAAGTTCTGCGTCTCAAGCCCCGTCTCAAAAGGCAAATCCCGCTTGTCCAGAATCTTTTTCCTGTTCGCGAGTCCAGGCTTGCCGTTCTCATAGACGATATCCGCCATATAAAATGCCCCACCCTGCGTCCAGGCGATTCGCATACCCCTGCGTGAGACCGCCGGGCCCTCGGAGCATTTCGCGCCCAAAGGAACCGGCGGGCCAGAGAGATCCTTCTTCAAAATCCACAGTTCCGCATTTTTCTCGCTCCGGCTCGCCTGCGGATCGTGAGTATCGAACTTCCGCGCTCCCGAAAGCAGAATGTCACCATTAGCCAGATACAGCGCGCGCGTATAACCCTCATGATAGTAGCGATGTGTCATCGGACGAATTATTTTCGTGCCCAATTCCACTTCATAAACATCGCCGAAAGTCTTTTCGAGAAAAAGAATGCGCTTGCCATCGTGCGAAAAGTCCGCCCTCTGGCCGAAGTGCGTTACCTGCTTTATATATCCCGGCAGCTCATCCAGCGGCGAGACGCCTTCGATAATCGAAGTCTGCCCATAACAAATCGTCAATAACAGCATAACCAAAGCCAAAACCGCAAGTTTTCTTCCTCTGCACTCCATGTTTGTTCTCCTGTCCGTATTTATCAATTTGTGGTAAAAATCTTTCGCAGGACGTTTATCAGTGTTCTCGGCTCGAAGTAATTTTTCGCTAAATGCAAATATACTACTTTCGGGCCCGGGATGCGAACCTCACCCGAAACATTTGCAAACAGGGCCTGCTCATTGTCGCTATGATCCTTCTCGAATGAAAATATCAAATCCTGGCCGGAAGCGACGATGCTTTTAATATTACGCCTGCTCGCTTTAATTCGAAGCTCCGCCAAATCCAGCAGCAATCCGACATCATCCGGGAGAGATCCATACACATCCGCTAATTCGCCCTTGATCTGCTCCAGATCCTCATCTGTTCTCGCCACGGCTATTTTACGATAGACATCCATCCGGTGCCGGTTAATCGGAACGTAATTTTTCGGTATATAAGTGGCAAAGCCCAGGTCGACGACCGCTGTAGGTATCGGTTCAACAGGCTCGTTCTTCATTTGTTTAACCGCATCGGTGAGCAGCTCGCAATACATCTGGTAGCCCACCGTCTGGATGTGTCCCGACTGCTCGGAGCCGAGGATGTTGCCAGCGCCGCGGATTTCCAAATCCCGCAGGGCAATTCGAAAGCCCGCCCCCAAATGCGAATATTCCTCGATCGCTTTTAGGCGTTTGGCCGCCAACGGTGTAATCGTCCGTGACATCGGCAGCAGCATATAAGCATACGCCCGGTGCTTATACCTGCCCACCCTGCCGCGAAGCTGGTGCAGTTCCGCCAGGCCGAACCGGTCCGCGTCATTGATGAAAATCGTATTCGCGTTCGGAATATCCAGTCCCGATTCGATAATCGTCGTGCATACGAGCACATCGGTCCGGCCGGTCACAAATTCAATCATCGCCTTCTCAAGCTCGCTCTTGGCCATCTGGCCGTGAGCGATGGTAATCTTTATGTCGCCCATGAGCTTCTGAATCTCCCAGGCCTTTTTCTCGATCGACCTGACCCGGTTGTGCAGAAAAAACACCTGTCCCTGCCGGTTCAATTCGCGGTAAATCGCCTTCTTTATAAGCTCCTTATTGTAGGCGGTCACGGTTGTCACTATACTGCGCCTGTCCAGCGGCGGCGTCCCCAGCGAGCTAATGTCACGCAAGCCCAGCAGCGACATGTGCAGCGTCCGCGGAATCGGCGTGGCCGTCATCGTCAGAATGTCCACGTTTACTCGCAGTCTCTTGAGCTTTTCCTTATGCTCGACGCCGAATCGCTGCTCCTCGTCGATAATCAAAAGTCCCAGGTCCTTGAAACGCACGTCGCCGCTGAGCAGCCGATGCGTCCCTATCAGCACATCGACCCTGCCCGCTCTTGTCCGCGCGATAATGTCCCTCGCCTGCTTTGACGTCTTAAAGCGGTTAAGAACCTCGATGCAGATGGGAAAGTCCGCGAACCGCTCGGTAAAAGTCCTGCCGTGCTGCACACACAACACCGTCGTGGGCGTCAGGACGGCAACCTGCTTTCCGTTCTCGACGGCCTTGAACACCGCTCGCATCGCAAGCTCCGTCTTGCCGTAGCCCACGTCGCCGCAAAGCAGCCTGTCCATAACCACGCCCTGCTGCATGTCCGCTTTGATTTGCTCGGCCGCGGTGGTCTGATCGGGTGTCTCCTGATAGGCAAAAGATTCTTCGAATTCCACCTGCCAGTTCGAATCTTTTCCAAACGCGATGCCTCCCGCCCCCTGGCGCTTGGCCTGAACTTCGAGCAGCTCGGCGGCGAGGTCCCGAACGGAACTCGCCACTTTGTCTTTCTGCTTCTGCCATCGTTTCGAGCCGACCTTGCTTAAAGTCGGCCGTTTCGGACTTGTCCCGATATATTTCTGAACGAGCGCAATATTACGAACCGAGACCTGGATTTTCACGCCGTCGGCATATTCAAGCGTCAGGTACTCATTCGTGCCGCCCTTTTCCTGTATCGTTTTAACGCCGGAAAACCTGCCGATGCCGTACGAAGCATGAACGACATAATCGCCCTCCTGCAAATCGCTGAGCGTATCGACAGGCGAGCTAATCCGCGTCGGCCTGCGCCTTCTTCTCAGTGCGTACTGCCCGAACAGTTCGTGGTGACTGATGATAATCGTATCGAGCGAATCGACGACGAAGCCCTGGTGGATGAAACCCGGCAGCAGCTTGAATCCCGCCGGAATTTTTTTGTCGATGTCCGCCGCAATTTCTCCCACACGTTTGATTTCCGCCGAGCTTTCACAGTACAGCAACACTTCCCTGCCCTGTTTCGCTTCGGCCAGTAATGCCTCGAGAGCCGCCTTATGTCCGGCCCATACCGAAGTTGCCTTGTGCTGAAACTGCTGCACGCTTTTGACATCAACCTTAAGAAAATCTTCCGATTGGGCTGTGGCGAATCTGCAGATATGAAGCTGTGTGAAATGACTCGCCGCCTTGTAAATGTCCCCCCAGTTATAAAGCCGGGCCGGATCTTCCGCTCTTTCCAGATAGACCTTTGCAACCTCTTCGATTTCGCCCGGCTCTTCGAAAACGATAATCGTATCTTTCGGCAGAATATTTATAAAAAGCTCTCTTTGCCACGCGTCGGTTCCGCACACCGCCGAAACGATTCTGATGCTCTTTATCTGCCGGCTCGACCGCATCGTATCCAGATCGATCTCGCGAATGCTTTCGATCGTATCGCCGAAAAAGTCGATTCGAAGCGCCTCGGCACCCTCTGAATGTGTGGCAGCCTCAAGCGAAGCTTGGGGATGGCCATCCCCATGTGGCGAGGGCATCTTGCCCTTGTTCTCTGGCGCCGGCAAGATGCCGGCGGGACGCAAGGCCGGGACGGCCTCGCCACAGACGGCATCAGGATGAGGCTGCCACACTATTTCGTTTACCAGCGGAGCATAAATATCAACGATCCCGCCGCGGCGGGCAAACTGGCCCGGCAAATCGACCCTCTCGGTGCGCTCGAATCCATTTTCAACAAGCCACTCAACCACAGTTTCCGGCGAGACTTGCCTTTCAACTTCCAACTGAAGACTGCCCGCCTCTATCGCTTCGGGCTTAGGTATCGGCTGACAAATCGACTGGATCGACGCCGGAACGATTAGTCGTGACCCGTGATCCGTGACCCGTGATCCGAGCGACGAGATACGAGAGACGAGCACGAGCCTCTGGGCTCGAATTTCATCAGTGGCGTCCGCCAGGTCTTCTTCGCCCTCCCATGCTCCGAAGGCCTCAATCGGCTTGCCTGTAAAGGTATGCAAATCGTCGCCGGCCTTGTCGGCATCGTCAATATGCGGACGGACGTATAGAATCGGCCGACCGGTGCTTTCAGATATGTAAGCTACCAGCATCGACCCAAACGACCCCCACGTCCCCTCGACCATGACCGCCTTTTCGCTGCCGGCGGCACTTTCAAGCCGAGTGAGTATCTCTTGAACGGTCCTGTCGCGCCCAAGCTCCATAAATCCATTGTACGTCAAAGCAAACGAATAAACAATCCCGAGTTCGAGAGAACGAAATATAACGTCGAGATTTACCCGGCAGCATTTCTTGACAAAACGACAGGACTGCGGTTAAACTGCCTGCCGAGCACCGTAAACGGGCGGCTTGACTGACGCTGTCCCTGCGGATTGTAAGAACCGGATCTGCGGCTGTAAACGGACGCCGAGCCCGCGGCAACGGTTATGTCCACGTTAGGCGTCGTGCAAAATATTATAAGGAGGTCAACACATGACTACTGAGATCGCCGTACAGGAGCTTAATACCGAGGACTTCATCAGCGAGAAAGTCAAGGAAATCAAAGACGCCGTCGGCAACGGAACGGCGATCAACGCGCTTTCGGGAGGCGTCGATTCGTCCGCAGTTACAATGCTCGGACATCGCGCACTGGGTAAAAACCTGAAAACTGTCTTCGTGGAAAACGGCCTCATGCGCGAGGGTGAACCCGAACAGGTCGTGGGCTTTTTCCAAAAGCTCGGCGTCACCGTCGAAGTAGTCGACGCTCGAAAAGAATTTTTCGCCGCTCTCGAGGGCGTAACGGATCCGGAAGAAAAACGCGAGGCCATTACCCAGACCTTCTATAAAAACGTATTCGGCCGGCTCGTCAGGGACAGCGGCGCCAAGCACCTGCTCCAGGGCACAATCCTGACCGACATTGACGAGACGGTCGCCGGTATCAAGCGGCAGCACAATGTCTTCGAGCAGCTCGGCATCGACCCGCAGGAAGCCTTCGGTTACCGCATCATCGAGCCGCTCATTCAGCTTCGCAAGGACGGCGTAAGAACAGTCGGAAAGGCACTCGGCCTGCCGATTGAGCTGTTCGAGCGCATCCCGTTCCCGGGCCCGGCGCTGGCCGCCCGCGTAATCGGTGAAGTCACACCCGAGCGCATTGAAACCGTCCGCAAGGCAACCGTTATCGTCGAGCGGATGCTCAGTGACACCGGCGCATTCCAGTACATGGCAATCCTCCATCAGGACCGAGTGACAGGCATGCACGACGGCAAGCGAGACTTCGGCCTGCAAATCGAGCTGCGCTGCTGGGACAGCGTCGACGCACGGACCGCAACGCCGACAAGGCTCTCGTTCGATGTCCTGGAGGACCTTGCCGGCGAGATTACCAGGGAAGTGCCCGGCGTCGTCAGTGTCACGTACAACATTGCCAGCAAGCCGCCTTCGACAATTGAAGTGGTATGATGCGTCCGGCTGAATAAGAATTTTTGCAGTAACGAATTAAGTAAACATAATTGAGGACAAAAATGGGCATTCTCTGGGAAGTTGTGCAAACCGGCCTGATGTGGCGAGGCCGTCCCGGCCTTGCGTCCCGCCGGCATCTTGCCGGCGGAAAGGAACAAGGGCAAGATGCCCTCGCCACATGACCGACACGGTCGAGGATCGAGTCCAGGCCCTCGAAGACCAGCTTCAACTGACGCAGAACACGATGCGCCAGCTCGTAAAGAAGCTCGAAGAAATTCACGGACTCGACATAGACGGTGACGGCAGGGTCGGTTAGCCTCACCTAACCTTTCGCAAAAAGGCTGCCGGGCAACTGCTTTATCAAGCCTTTTAGTCGCAGCGATATTAAAGTCGCGTTGACGACTCCCGGCATCAGATTCGTATCGGTGATGATTTGTTCGATATGCAACGGCTCCTTCGTCAGGTAATCGTAAATCTTCTTTTCAGCATCACTCAACTTCAACTGGCTCTTATCGAACAAAGGCTGTTCCGCCCTCGCGGAAGCCTCCGTCGCGGCGTTACTTACGTGCTCTTCCAACTGCTCGCCGATCTGCCCAAGTGCCTCCATCACATCCTCAACCGACTCGATCAGCGTCGCGCCCTGCTTTATCAACTGATGCGCCCCCCTGCTCAGCGGTGAATCAATCTTTCCCGGCACGGCCATAACTTCCCGGTCGTAATCCAGTGCGGCTTTCGCCGTAATCAACGCACCCGAACGCAGTTCGGCATCGACGACAATTGTCCCGAGTGACAGGCCTGCGATAATCCTGTTGCGCGGCGGAAAATTCACCGCCAGAGGCTCGGCCTGAAGCGGCAATTCACTCACGCAGGCGCCGGATTCGGCTATCAGCCCGAACAGCTTCTTATTCTCCGGCGGAAAAACCCGTGCCAGGCCGCAACCCTGCACGGCAATGGTTCGCCCGCCGGCCGACAACGCTCCCTGATGGGCGGCCGTATCGATCCCCCGGGCCATCCCGGAACAAATCGTAAAGCCCGCTGAGCCAAGGAAATGCGCGAATCGCGAAGCCTGCTCCTGGCCGTACAGGCTGCAATGCCGCGCGCCTACTATCGACATCGCCAGATTGTCCTCGCGTCCCAGGCTGCCCTTGACGTATAGCACAGGCGGCGGGTCGTAAATCCGCTTCAATACCGGCGGATAACGCTCGTCGGCGAGATTTACCAGCCAGATGCCGAGCTTCCGGGCCAATTCCAGCTCGGCCGCCGCGTCAAATTTGTCGCGAGTCGAGGCGATTCGCTCGGCGGTTTTGAAGCCGATACCATCGATTTTAGCTAATTCGCTCACCGAAACCCCCAAAATCCGCTCGGCCGAGCCGAAATGTTTGATCATCTTTGCGAACGTAACCGGCCCGACGCCATCGGCCCTGATCAGCTTGAGCCAGTTTTCGATATCCGCCGAATTCTCCTGCACTTTTGCCATAGTGACATTTAACCACGAACAGCACAAAAACGCACAAACAAAAATCCCGCAGAGTCAGTTTTTAGCCAAAAATCTAATTTCCAGCAAAAAAATTAACCAAATCCAACCAAATTCTTATTTTCTCGTCTGTCCCTAAGCACCCATTCGTCTTAAGAGAGAAGCGACTGGGGACAAGTTAAGAATTATGATTTGTTGATTTTTTCTTGACGTGGGGGTGGGTAATCTGGTACAAATGGGGCAAGTGAGACGTGTGCTTTTTGTGCGTCAACGAACGGCTGGTTGATATGGAAGGAGGTATTGGCGGCTATCATACGAATTATCACGGCTAAAAGTCGAATAAATAGTGAAAGCGACATTATTATCGACCATTATCAACTTTAAAGGAGAATTATTATGCTTGGAAAAATGACTTATTTCATCTGTTTCGCCCTGCTGGTCTGCATAGTTAGCAGCGTTCAGGCGGAGCCCTTCAGCTTACGGCCCACGTTTGATGTCGAGATCGGCAATGATGCTCAGATCGGGCCGGACGGTGCTTCAGCCGGCGGATCCGGCATGGCAATGCGCGATATCGGTGGAAGACGACGCGTATCATTCGTGACATACGATATTTCTGAGGCCAAATTGAATGGTGTCGTTTTCTCAAATGTGAGCTTCAGCAATTACGGGCATGATTTGGATGACCCAGTAGACGTTTATGGAGTTCCTGAGGACTATGAGAGCCTCGTCGTTCCCGGAATAACCTGGAATACTGCTCCTGGTGTTAAGAATGATCCAACTCCGCCCCTTGATTCCGCGGTTGAACTGGACTTGGATGATCTTACCGATGTCCTGCTAACGTTTACTCCGCCTGCCATGGGAGTAAGGGGATCAACAGACACGAGCGAGGCCCTGGCTGAATTCCTCAGCAGTGATACCAATGGATTTGTAGCTTTTATGTTTGCACCAGCGGAACCAGGCTACCAGGCAATTGTTCGAACCGTCGATATGGGAGAAAATGGCGGCACGCTCCTTGAGGGCGATATTGGGGGAATTCCGGAGTCGGCGAGGAATCCAAATCCCGCCGACGAAGCTGAATACGTACCCCGCGATGCGGTATTGAGCTGGTTGCCGGGAGGCTACGCCGAGAGGCATGACGTTTATCTCGGAACGAATTTCGACGATGTGAACGAAGCATCGACAACCGTCGATCCGGCCGGTGTCTACAAGGGCCGGCAGGATCCGAACCAATTTCCGGCCATCGGAACCTTTCGTCTGGAAATCGGCGCGACCTACTACTGGCGTATCGACGGGGTCGGTGCGGCACCCGGCAACAAGATATACAGAGGCATAGTCTGGCAGTTTAAGGTCGAGCCTTTTGCTTTTACGATTGACGGCACCACTATTGCCACCAGAGCTTCCAGCAGCGTAGAAGACAAAGGGCCTGAAAATACCGTGAACGGCTCGGGACTGGACGAAACCGGCCTGCTGCACGGTAATATCGGCGAAGGCGCGATGTGGCTCAGCAGCGAGGGCGCAGATCAGCCGACCTGGATCGAATACGACCTCGGCAGGATTTACAAACTGCATGAGATGTGGGTTTGGAACTCGAACGAAGGCCTGGAGAAGTCGATCGGTATCGGATTCAAGGAAGTTGTAATCGATTATTCGGTCGACGGAACCGAGTTTGTGACATTTGGAACAACGCACGAGTTCAACCAGGCACCAAGCACTGCTAATTATGCACACAATACCACCATTGATTTTAGCGGCATATCGGCACGGTACCTCAGGCTGACAGCCAACAGCAACTTCAGGAACATCCTTGAGCAATACGGTCTGAGTGAAGTGCGGTTCTTCTATGTCCCCGTACATGCAAGAAATCCTAAGCCCGATTCAGGAGAGACGGAGATCCCCCTGGATGTAACACTCAACTGGACGGCAGGACGAGAAGCGGCCGAGCACAACGTTTACCTGAGCACGAGCGAACAGGCCGTAATAGACGGCACAGCATTTGTCGATACCGTGACCGAAGCCGAATACGGGCCGCTGTCACTCGATTACGCCACGACTTATTACTGGCGGGTCGACGAGGTTAACGACCTCGAAGATCCAGCTTTGGTGGAAGGTGACATCTGGAGTTTTACGGCAAACGAGTTTCTTGTCATAGACGATTTCGAGATCTACGATTCGAACGACAACCAGATATGGTATGCGTGGAAAGACGGGCTCGGTTATGGCTCGCCGGATACTCCGCCTTACTTTGCCGGTAACGGCACCGGGGCGGCAGTGGGCGACGAAACGACCGCTTCTTATACTGAGGAGACTATCGTCCACGAAGGCGGCCAGGCTATGCCGTTTGCCTACGACAACAACAAGCAGGGCTACACCAAAAATTCGGAGGCGGAGTTGACGCTGCTATATCCGCGCGACTGGACCGAGGGAGGCATAAAGGAATTGTCACTGTGGTTCAGGGGCAGTCCGGCATCGGTCGGCAGCTTCACCGAGGCTCCGGTAGGCACGTACACAATGACCGCGGCGGGCACCGATATCTGGGACGTCGCGGACGAGTTTCATTACGCATTCAAGACGCTGACCGGCGTAGGCACGATCGAAACGCAGGTGCTCAGCATCGACGACACGGATCCGTGGGCCAAGGCCGGCGTGATGATCCGCGAGTCGCTGGAGCCGGGCTCGAAATTTGCCGCCGTGTACATCACGCCCGGCAGCGGATGCAGATTCCAGGGGCGAACGGATTCCGATTTAGGCGCTACGAGCGACACTTCTGTCGCGACAGCAGAGCAGATAGCAATCGCCGCACCGTACTGGATTAAACTGGAGCGTGACTTCGCGGGCAACTTCAGGGGCTACTATTCGAGTGACGGAGCCACATGGCAGGCGATGTCGTGGAACCCGCACAATATCGCCATGAACTCGAACGTTTACATCGGCCTGGTAGTGACATCACACAATACGGCCGCTACAGCCGAGGGCAGATTCTCCAACGTGAAGATTACCGGTACGGCCGGCCAACAGTGGGCGAACCAGGACATCGGCATATTCAGCAACGATCCGGAGCCGATTTACATAGCGATCTCCAACAGCGCGGGCGAACCGGTGGTTGTGGTCTACGACGACCCGGCCGCGACTCATATAGCGAACTGGACCGAGTGGGTTATCAGCCTGCAGAACCTTGCGGATCAGGGCCTGAATCTGACCGACGTCGACAAAATTGCGATCGGTGTCGGCACCAGGGGTAATATGACGGTGCCGGGCGGCTCGGGTAAGATGTTCTTCGACGATATCCGGCTGTACGGACCGAGAGAAGTTATCGTTGAAGAATAAATTAACGCTTTAGAATAAGCATCGGAAAGCAGATAACGTTAAATATTTTTCGGGGCCTGTATCGACAGCTTCGGTACGGGCCCTTTTTTTACGAGGTCACGCATATCGCATTTGCATCGCCGCTTTCGTGCCTATCATTGCAAATCGAACAGCGTGTTATCGAGCGGGTCGAACCAGCCTAATTTAAAATCGCCCGGATTGGCGCCATAGGCATTTTTATCGCCCGAGCCGGCCCTTTGCCGCGGTTCGATGTGGCCGTCCGCCCAGCCGACATTCGCCTGGTCCCTGTGGCGGAAATGAATAGACGGTGACATGTAGAACTCCCTGACGGGCCGGCCGATGTAAACGGTGAAAGGCGGCTCGGCGAACGAATACTCGATGAGCGACTTTTGGTTATTGGCCATCGCCGTGTCGGCGAACATCAGCGTCAGGGCCGGGGCGGCAATTTCCGTCATGCGCGCCGTCATCGCGTAGCTGTCTTTCCAGGCCTGCACGCTGCCGGCAGCGCTCTGCGAGGTCCGGCTGCCGATGTACGTC